>Ga0326597_10000697_pt1 | contig 58011 bp, 48 predicted proteins | sample RVTome_12_FD_203789 | JGI IMG/M metagenome (GOLD analysis project Ga0326597, IMG submission 203789) | Soil microbial communities from uranium-contaminated site in the Upper Colorado River Basin, Wyoming, United States - RVT100D185 | ecosystem: Environmental > Terrestrial > Soil > Contaminated >...
CGGTTCGCGGTTCGCGGTTCGCGGTGCTCGGTTCGCGGCGCTCGCGCTCGAACTCGAGCGGCCGTCCCGCCGTCTAAACGGCCGATGGCCGGCCACCTGCTTCGTGACCTCCGCATCGGCGCCCGCGGGCTCCTCAAGGACACGTCCTTCTCGGCGCTCGCCGTCGCCGCGTTCGCGCTCGGCATTGCCGGCGTGACCGCCATGTTCAGCGTCGTCAACGGCGTCATGCTGCGTGGCTTCTCGTTTCCGAACGCCGACCGGCTCGTCAGCGCCAACTTCGTCGACCCGACCACGGCCTCGATCTTCGGCGCCAGCGGCCAGATCAGCGCGCTGGACTACCAGGAGCTGCAGCCGATGCAGCAGTCGCTCGAGCGCGTGGCGGCCTACCTCAACGGCTCGACGGTCAACATCACGATCGACGGCGCGCCGCGCCGGTACCAGGGCGCATACGTGACCGAAGACTTTCTGCGGATTCTCGGCGTCGCGCCGGCCATGGGCCGCGACCTCACCGCGCGCGACAACCAGCCGGGCGCCGAGAAGGTCGCGATCATCGGCCACGGCCTCTGGCAGCGCGACTTCAGCGGCGCGCCGGACGTCGTCGGGCGCGTGGTGCGCATCAACGGCACGCCGGCCACGATTGTCGGCGTGATGGCGGAGGGCTTCGCCTTTCCCACCAACGAGGACCTCTGGATCCCGCTCTACAGCGAGTTCCCCCCGAGGCCCCGGAACGACCCGCGGGCGTTTGGCGCGGCCGTGCTCGGCCTGCTGAAGCGGGGCGTCACGGTCGAGCAGGCCCAGGCGGAGTTCACGACGCTGGCGCAGCGATTCGCGGCCGCGTACCCGGACACGAACAAGCGCTTCAACACCGGTCTCGTCGAGCCGCTCATCAAGACCTACCTGCCGGCGCCCCTGCGCGGCACGCTGCTGACGATGCTGGGGTTCTGCGTCGGCGTGCTGCTCATCGCGTGCGCCAACGTGATGAACATGCAGTTCGCACGCGCGACGCTGCGCGCGCGCGACCTGGCCATCCGGTCGTCGCTCGGCGCCAACCGGATGCGGCTGGTTCGCCAGATGCTCACCGAGAGCCTGCTGCTCGCCGGCGTCGGTGCGGCGCTCGGCGTCGCGCTGGCCTACGGCGCCGTGGACTGGCTGACCGCGACCGTCCGCAGCCTCGAAACGCCGCCGCCGTCGTGGATCACCTTCGACATCAGCGCCGGCGTCCTGGCCGTCACCGTCGCCGCCACCGCGCTCGCGGCCGTGGCCTCGGGCCTGCTGCCGGCCCTCGGCTCGTCGCGGACGAGCGCCGCTGACGTGCTGCGCGACAGCGGCCGCGGCATGACGAGCCGGCGCGTCAGCCTGTTGTCGCGCGGCCTCGTCGTCTTCCAGATCGTCGTGACCTGCGTCCTGCTGATCGGCGCGCTGATGCAGGTGCGGTCGATCACCGCGCAGGAGACAATCGATTTCGGGTTCGACACCGAGCAGGTGCTCACCGCCCGGATGGGGCTCATGGACGGCGACTACCCGTCGAACGAGGCCCGCAAGCTCTTCTACGACCGGCTCGTCGAGCGCCTCGAGGCCAATCCGGCATTTGCCGCCGCGGCGCTCACGAACCGCTTTCGCATGATCGGGTCCAACACGGCGCCCATCGAGGTCGACGGCCAGACCTACAGTCAGGATGACGCCCGGCCGACGACGAACGTCGACCAGGTCACACCCGGGTTCTTCGCGGTCACCGGCCAGCGAGTGCTCGAGGGCCGGCCGTTCACGGCGGAGGACCAGGACGCGCGGCAGCCGGTCGCGGTCGTCAACGAAGCGTTCGCGCGAAAGCACTTCGGAAGCGCAAGCGCCCTGGGCCGCCGCGTCCGCGTCGTCAGCGGCGGGTCGAATGAGCCCGGGCCCTGGCGGACCGTGATCGGCACCGTGTCGTCGATTCGGATGCTCGGTCCCTTCAGCCCGCCGGGCGTGGACGACACCGGGTTTTTCGTGCCGTTCTACGCGTCGGTGTTCGGACCGCTCCAGGCGGCGCCGGCGCCGAGCCAGTTTGCGACGGTCGTCGTCGCGCCGCGCGGGGGACGCGTCGAGGACCTGGCGGGACCGCTGCGCCAGGACGTCCAGGCGGTCGATCCCAATCTGCCGCTCTATTACGTCGGGACGGCCGGGAGCCAGGTCGACAGCTTCATCGGCCAGAACCGCGTGATCGCGACGATGTTTTCGATCTTCGGCGTCGTGGCCGTGCTGCTCGCGGCGGTCGGCATCTACGGCGTGCTGTCGTTTGCCGTCAGCCAGCGGACGCAGGAGCTCGGCGTGCGCATGGCGCTCGGCGCCAGCCGCGGCCGGATCCTGCAGATGGTCGTCCGACAGAGCGCGGCGCAGGTGCTCATTGGCGCGGCCGTCGGCGTTGGCCTGGCACTCGCGCTGGTGACGGTGATTGGCGCCGGCCTCCAGGGCGTGCTCTTCGGCGTTGACCCGCACGATCCGTCGATCTACGGCGCGGTCATCCTGCTCGTGGCCGTGGTCGCCGGGGCCGCCACGCTCGAACCCGCGCGGCGGGCCACGCGCGTGGATCCGATCATCGCGCTGCGAGCGGAGTGACGGCGTTCGACAGAAGGCCGCGTCACTCCGCGCGGTGCGCGTTCCTCACGCACTGTCTCACCGGAAACTGAAGCCGACGGCGACCTTGAGGTTCGGACTGTCGGCCACGCCGACCTTCAGCTCCGTGAAGAGCCCGCGGCGGTGCTGGATGCCGACGAGCACGTTGAAGCCGCCGCCGACGTCGGTGCCGTCCCCGCCGCGGCCGCCGTCCCGCGAGGCGATCACGGCCGCTGGTCCTGCGCCGAGATAGACCGAGATCGGCTTGTTCCGGACGGGGATCCAGTAGGCGAACTCGACGTTCAAGGCGAAGAGCGTGAGGTCGTTGCCGACGCCGACCTCGAGATTCGGCCTGAACGTCAGGTGCTCGATGAGCGGGCTCGTCTCGGCGTGAGCGCCGAAGAAGAACTGATCGGGATCGGCGCTCGCGCCCGCTCGAATACCCACGTGCCGCTGCGCCGCCGCGGGCGCCGCGGTCAGGAACATCAGGAGCAACACTCCGAAAACAGTCCGTCGCATCATGAGCACGTCCTTTCGCAAGCACACCACACCTGCGTCCGCGTGCTGGCGGAGCCCGTTCCAGACGGAAGGCGTGGCGACCTGGGGTGTCTGTGCAAGGGTGTTGCCAGGGTTGAACACGAGCCACGGTCCGAGTTCGCTGGGGGCGTTGGACGACGGGCTGTGGCGTTTCTACACGGTAGGGCCTGCACCGGGCCGCCACCAGCGCGTCATTGACGGCGCTGCGTCGGGCACGCGCCTTGCAATCCCGTTCCCACATGGCGAACGACCTTCGGCGCAGCGATCGATCGACACCGACCTTCGCAGCCGTCGGCCTGGCGGGCCTGCTCGCCTTGATGGCCGCCCGGCCGGCTGATGCTCAGGTCAACATCAAGGTGCTCGGCGGCATGACCAGCGCCGCCGAGCAGCAGCCGTTCTTCGGTGGCTCGATCGGCGCCGGCGTCGGATGGATCGAGCTGGACGCCGAGGCCGGCCGCCTGACCGACATCCTGCCGAGCGGCCTGCTCGACCGGCTGAACGATCTTCAGCGACAGCGCGGGCTGCCGGTCCAGGCCATCGCCCGAATGCCGGCGACCTATGTGGCCGGCAACCTGCGCATCATCGCGCCCGCGGGCCCGGTCCGCCCCTTCGTCAGCGTCGGTACCGGCATCGCGCGCGTGGAGCCGCGATTCGAGGTGACCGTCGCCGGGGTCTCGCTCGGCGACGTGTTCGGCGCGACCAGCTTCGAGCCGCGCTCCGAGACCATGGTCACGGCCGGGGCCGGGCTCCGCCTGCACCTCGGCAGGGCCGGTCTCGCCGAGGCGGGTTACCGGTACATGGTGCTGTTCACCGGTTTCGGTTTGGAGAGCGGATTCAACGTCGGGCGGCCGGACGTGAGCGTCGTGTACGGCGCCCTGGGATTCCGATTCTGATCGTTTGACCGGCGAAGGAGGTAGAAAATGGCCAGACGCCGCACGGCTTCCGAGCGATGGCAGGAGCTCAGAGACGAGGTTCGCGCACGCTGGGATCGCCTGACCGACGCCGACATCGACCTCGTGCAGGGCAACGCCGAACGGCTGATTGCGCTGCTGCAGTCGCGGTACGGCTACGCCAGGCGGACCGCGATCCGCGAAATCACCCTGTGGAGCCGGTCGTTGATGAAGGCATCCTGAGGCGCCAGGCCCCGGAGCGTCCGTTTCCGCACGTCCCGGCCTCCGCTGCCAGGGGGCAGGTGTCGAATCCCGGTCTTCCCGGACGACTATCCCGTGTTGATACTCTTCAACAGAAACGGGAGGAACGATGCGGTACCTGTGTTTGATCTACGAAGAAGAGAAGAAACAGGCGGGCATGACGGAGGCCGAAATGGGGGCGCTCTTCGGCGAGTACATGGCCTTCACCGAGGGCATCAAGACGAGCGGGCAGCACCTCGGCGGAGAGGCGCTACAGCCCGTGGCAACTGCCACGACGGTTCGGGTCCGGAACGGCAAGGTCTCGACGACCGACGGACCGTTCGCCGAGACGAAGGAACAACTCGGCGGCTACTACCTCATCAGCGCCAAGGACCTGAACGACGCCATCCAGGTGGCCGCGAAGATCCCGTCGGCGCGAAGCGGAAGCATTGAGGTGCGGCCGATCATGGAGTTCGACCAGGCGTAGCCCGCGCATGAGTGGGCTCGACGATGCCGCCGGGTCGGCTCGCCGGTCGGTCGAAACGGTCTATCAGGCCGACTCGCGCCGCATCCTCGCCACGCTGATCCGCCTCCTCGGCGACTTCGATCTCGCCGAGGAGGCGTTGCACGACGCCTTCGCCGCTGCGATCGAGCAGTGGCCGCGCGACGGCGTGCCCGACAACCCCCGCGCCTGGCTGGTGTCGGCCGGGCGCTTCAAGGCCATCGACGCGCTGCGGCGCCGGGCCAGATTCGACTCGTCGCAGGCGGATCTGGCCAGGCGCCTGACGGCCGCGCCCGCCGAGGTCGCGTTCGACGGCGAGGTGGGCGTCGATGACGATCGGCTCCGCCTCGTCTTCACGTGCTGCCATCCGGCTCTGCCGCCCGACGCGCAGGTCGCGCTGACGCTGCGGGAGGTCTGTGGGCTCACAACCGAAGAAATCGCGCGCGCGTTCCTGTCCAAGCCGTCCGCGGTGGCCCAGCGCATCGTGCGCGCGAAGGCGAAGATCCGCGACGCGGGCATTCCGTACGAGGTGCCGTCGCGCGCCGACCTGCCCGACCGGCTCGACACGGTCCTCCATGTCGTCTATCTCGTTTTCAACGAGGGCTACGCCGCGTCGGCCGGGTCGGCGCTCACGCGCCACGATCTGTCGGCCGAGGCCATTCGCCTGGGCCGCCTGCTCCTCGCGCTGCGGCCCGAGCCCGAAGCGATCGGCGTGCTGGCGCTCATGCTGCTGCACGAGTCGCGGCGCGCCGCCCGGACGACGGCCGACGGCGAGCTCGTGCTCCTCGAGGAGCAGGACCGGTCGCTGTGGAACCGGGAGCGGATTGCCGAGGGCATCGCGCTCACCGAGCGGGCGTTGTCGTCGCGCCGGTTCGGGCCGTTCACGCTGCAGGCGGCCATCGCCGCCGTGCACGCCGAGGCGCCGACCGCGGCCGCGACCGACTGGGCGCAGATCGCCGGGCTCTACGACGTGTTGTGGCGCGCCGAACCCTCGCTCGTCGTCGAGCTCAACCGCGCAGTCGCGATCGCCATGCGCGACGGGCCGGCGGCCGGACTCGGGCTCGTCGACGCGATCCTCGAGCGGGGCGATCTGAGCGACTACGCGCTCGCCCACTCGGCGCGGGCCGACCTGTGCCGGCGGCTGGGACGGGCGGCTGACGCACGCGCCTCCTACGCGCGCGCGCTGGCGCTCACGCCGCAGGAGACGCAGCGGCGGTTCCTCGAGCGGCGGTTGCGCGAGCTGGGTTGAGGGCGTTGCGGCCGCGGCGGCCGTGCCTGTGTCTTCAGCCGGTGGCGGGCCGCCGCGTGCGTCGCCGCTCACGAGGCGGAACCGGCACCGGTGCCCAGGCCGGTCCGGCGGCCGCAAGGACGGCAGCGGACTCGTCTCGTGCCGCGCCGTCCGGCGCGGCTGGCTGGACGCCCGAATGCCAGACCGGCTTCGCGGCAATGATCTCCGTCGTGCGCCCGGCATCGGCCGGTTCGCCGAACAGGAAACCCTGGCCGAGGTGGCACCCCATGGATTGCAGCGCCCGGCGCTCGGAGGCCTCTTCAATGCCCTCCGCCGTGACCGTCAGGTCGAGGCTGCTGGCGAGCGCCAGGACCGCACGGATGGGCGCCGGCTGTCGCCGGGCGGCGGCGACGAACGCCCGATCCAGCTTGAGCCCGCTGATGGGCAACTGATGGAGGCACGCCAGGGATGAATACCCGGTTCCGAAATCGTCCACCACGACGCGAAACCCAGCCGCGCGCAGGTGTCCCAGCACCTCACCGGTCAGACCGAAGTTTCGAATGGCGGTGCGTTCGGTGAGTTCGACCACGATGTGGTCCGGCGCCAGGCGCCACTTGTTGAGCTCTTCCAGCATTCGCTGCGTCAGGGCGCGATCGACGAACTGCTGACTGGCGAAGTTGATGTTGATGGCGAGCCGGGCGGCCTGCGGGAACGCGTCCTGCCACGTTCGCACGAGCTGGCACACCTGCTCGAGGAAGCGCCGCCCGACCGGGACGACCAGCCCGTTCTCTTCGATGATCGGGACGAAATCGGCCGGCAGCACGATGCCGCGCGACGGGTGACGCCAGCGCAGCAGGGCCTCGAAGCCGGCAAGCGCGCCCGTCGAAAGGTCGACAATGGGCTGAAAGTACGGCACGAATTCGTCGCGTGCCACGGCCTGGCGCAGCGCCGAGTCGAGTTGCAGCCGGTCCAGGACCTGGACGCGCATGTTCGCGTCGAACACTTCGCATCGGCCTTTGCCGGTTGCCTTCGCCCGGTACATGGCCGTGTCCGCGTCTCGCAGCAGCTCCTCGGAGTGCCGGCGATCCGGCCCGCTCAGGGCGAGACCGATGCTGACCGTGACGAACACGGTGTGCCCGAGCACGCTGAACGGACGCGCCAGGCTTTCCTGCAGGCGCTCGGCGACCCAGTTGGCGTCGATGACCGACCGCACTTCGTCGAGCAGAACGATGAACTCGTCGCCGCCGAGCCGGGCCAGCGTATGCTCGGTCGGCTCCGGCCGGTCCACGGTCTCCCGCGAGGGTCGAGCCACCATGTCGCTCGCGCGGAGCGACTCCTCCAGCCGGGCGGCGACGTCGCGGAGAAGGGCGTCGCCGGCCTGATGGCCGAGGCTGTCGTTGACGACCTTGAAGTCGTCGAGATCCAGGAACAGCAACGCGCACTGCGCGTTCGGGTGAGAGCGCTGGTGGTAGAGCACCCGCTCGAGCCGGTCGTTCAGCAGCAGCCGGTTGGGGAGGCCCGTCAGCGGGTCCACCACCTTGGCTTCCGTGATGTCCGACTGGGATCCTGCGATCCGGACGGCGGCGCCCGCGGCATTCCGGACGGCGAGCCCGCGGGTCAGCACCCACCGGAAGCACCCCGACTTGTGGCGCACCCGGTGTTCGTTCTCCAGGTGCGGCGCCCGACCCGCCAGGTGCGCGTCCATGTCCCGTTTCAGGCCGGGCAGATCCTCCGGATGGACCCGGCTGAACCACTCGGACACCTGGTTGCCGACCTCGTCGTCGCCGTACCCGAGGATGGCCTTCCATCGCGACGAGAGGAAGATCTCGTTCGTGTCCAGCTTCCAGTCCCACAATCCGTCGTTGGTGCCGGCGGCAGCCAGCGCGTAGCGCTCCTCGCTTTCCCGCAGGCGATCTTCGGCCCGCTTGCGTTCGAGGTGGGTGTGCACGCGGGCGACGGCGACCGGGAAGTCGATCGGCTTGGTGATGTAGTCGTTCGCGCCGAGCCCCAGGGCCTCGACGACGTCCCCGCTCTGGTCCTTGGCCGTGACCATCAGGACGGGGAGGGCGACTGGCGAGTGCTGCGCGCGGATCCGGCGCAGGACCTCGAAGCCGTTCATCCCGGGCATCTGGACGTCCAGCAGGATGAGGTCCACCGGCTGCGCCTCGAGGCGGGCGAGCGCCTCCGGCCCGCTCGCGACGGCCTCGACGGCGTACCCCTTGAGCCCGAGGCGGCGGGACAGCAGGTCCCGGTTGTTCAGGTCGTCGTCGACGACCAGAATGCGCGCGGCGTCCTCACGCAACGGCGGTCGCCCCCGTGCCGAGGAATCGGTCGATGACCACCAGCAGCTTGTCCAGGTCCACGGGCTTGGTCTCGAACGCATTGCACCCGGCATCGCGGGCCCGCTGGCGATCTTCGACCATGGCATGCGCGGTCAAGGCGATGACCGGTATGGACGAGGTCGTCCGTTCGTATTTGATTCGCCGCGTGGCCTCCCACCCGTCGATCTCGGGAAGACTCAGGTCCATGAGGATGAGGTCCGGCAACGCGTCGCGTGCGCGCGCGACGGCTTGGACGCCGTCCCTGGCGAGGCTGACGTGAAAGCCCCTGAGCTCGAGGCGCCGGCACAGCATGTCGGCGTTCTCCTCGTTGTCCTCGACGACGAGTATGGATTTGGAGAGGGTCATGCGTTCACCACTTTTCTGCTGTCATCGATTCCTGCGACGCGCGGGCCCTCGACGCCGTCCTGAGCTCTAGGGCCCGCCAGCGCCAGCTGCACCGCTCGAACGAGCTCGGAGTCCGCCACCGGCTTGGTCAGATGGGCCACCGCGCCGAGCTCGATGCTCCGGCGGCGGTTGTCCAGTGCCGAGAGGATGAGGATCGGGATGCCGGCCAGCTCCGCGTCGCGCCGCATCTGGGTCAGGAGCGTCCAGCCGCTGGTGTCTGGCAGGAGCACGTCGAGCAGGACGAGGTCGGGCCGGAGTGTGCGCGCCAGGTGCAGGCCTTCTCGACCGGACCGGGCCCGTTCGGCTCGGTACCGGCTCTTCTCGACCGTCCGCGACGTCAGGTCCGCGGAACCGTCGTCGTCGTCGATGACGAGGATGGTGGCGGCCCAGACGTTCGCGTCGGGCGCCGTGGACTCCGGTGAGAAGTCGACGATGGCCGCAGATTCCGCCTGGCCTGAGGCCCGGTCTGGCGCGGCCGGCAGCTCGGCGGGGAGTCGCACCGTGAACAGCGAGCCGCGCCCGGTCTCTGACTCCACGCTGATGTCACCCCCGAGCAGCTGACAGAGCCGCTGGCTGATCGCGAGGCCGAGCCCGCTTCCGCCGAAGCGGCGCGTCGAGGATGCGTCGACCTGGACGAACTCCGCGAACAGGCGCTTCGTCTGGCACTGGCTCATGCCGACGCCTGTATCGGCGACTTCGAACACCAGCCATTCGCGCGAGGCTCCTCGCTCGCGCCGTCCGGTGACGGTGACCTTGCCATCTCCCGTGAACTTGCAGGCGTTTCCGACCAGATTCAGCAGGACCTGCCGGATCTTCGTTTCATCAGAATGCATGGTGCCGAGGTCGCCGTCCTCGACGACGGTGAGCTCGTTGCCACGCGCCGCCGCAAGCGACTGACTGGTCGCGACGACGTTCCGCAGCAGAGACGACAGGCTGAACCCGGCCACTTCCAGCTCCATGCGCCCGGCCTCGATCTTCGAGATGTCGAGGACGTCGGTGATCAGGGAGAGCAGGTGGCGCCCGGCGGCCTTGATTCGGGCGAGGTCGGTCATCGCGGCGGGACTCAACTGCCTCTGCGTCTGTTCGATGAGCAGCTCGCTGTACCCGATGATCGCGTTCAGCGGCGTTCGCAGCTCGTGGCTCATGTTCGCCAGGAAGGCGCTCTTGGCTCGGCTGGCCTCCTCAGCGGCCGCCTTGGCCAGGATGAACTCGTTCGTCGTCCGTCGATGTTCGACGATTTCGCGCTCGAGTGTCTCGGTACGCTCGCGCACCCGTTCTTCGAGTTGAGACTGCTCCGCCTGGAGCCGCTCATGCCGCCGTTCGACCTGTTCGAGCATTCCGTTGAACCGCGTCGCCAGCTCTCCGATGTCGTCGTTCTCGCTGCTCGCGGCTCGCAGGCCGTAGTTGCCTTCTCCGGTAACGCGCGCGGCCACCTCCGCCAGCTGCAGGATTGGGGCCGACATCGACTCGTGGAAGCCGGCGGAGAGGAAGTAGCCGAGAAAGCTGGAGACACCCAGCGCGGCCGCCAGGATCGCGAGATAGGGACCGATCGGCTTGTCGACGCTCCCGATCCGTCCCTGAACGCGGATCGAGCCGACGATCTGCTCGTCAGCGATGATCGGGCGGCTGACGATCAGGACGCCAGCCGCCTGCTCGACGCCGCTCGGCGGAAGCCGCCGAGCGATGAGGCTGGGTCGGGATTCGTACGCGGCGAGGTGCGTGCCGTCCGCCAGGTCGATTCGCGCGGCCTCGACCAGGGGGTCGCCGTGGAACGCGAGGAGGTTGCGCCGTGCCGCTTCGGTGTCGCCGGAGAGCGCCGCCGTCGTGCTGGCCACGCCAATCAGCCCCGCGCGGTTCACCAGCTCCCGCGCGAGGGTGGTTCTGGCGTCGAGCCGCTGGTAGATGACAATGCCGAGCGCGCTCAGTAATGCTGCTGCCGCACAGGTGGCCATCGCGATCGCCACGAGCCTGGCCCGGGTGGTCTGGAGCCAGCGCCTCAGGCGGGCGCGTCTCGTCCCGCGTGACGGTTCGCGCCGGCCTCCATCGGGGGTCGCAACTGTACTCATCTCGCCTCCGGGCCCAGGGCGGAGCCTGCGCCGCCGGTGTCTGCGGGACCTTCTGGGCGAACTTCGAAGAGCATGATCGGTGCCAGGTGAGCAGTCGTGAAGCCGTGGGCCATTCTGGCCACCGGTTTACCCGACTGCACGGTTCTTCACATGCGAGCCCAGGTGCTAGGATCCCTCTCTCGTGCCCACGCCGCGCTTCCGGGTCGGCCCGTTCCTGCTGTCACCGGCGCACCGCACGCTCCGCCGCGCGGGTGCGGACGTGCCGCTCATCCCGCGCTACTTCGACCTGCTCGTCCTGCTCGTCGTCAACCGGCATCGCGTCGTGACGCGCCAGGAGATCTTCGATCGCGCCTGGGCCGACGTCGTCGTCTCGGACGGCGCGCTGAGCCAGGCCATTCGCACCATCCGCCGCAGCCTGGGGGACGACCCACGCGATCCCCGCTTCATCCGCACCGTCTCCCGGCACGGCTACCAGTTCGTCGGTGCGAACGTCACCGAGGAGACGGATGACGGTCCGCTTCCGGCGCTCGCGGGGAGCTCGGTCTCCGAGATCGTCCGCACGGACGCCCTGATCGACTGCCTGCTGCGGCGTCCGCCATTCGAAAACGCCACGGACGAGGAGCGGCACGACGCGGCCGAGGAGCTGCACGCCCTGGGAACCGCCGAGGCGTTGCGCCGGCTGGACGGCGAGCCCGGGCATGCCGAGGCGCGGGCGATCCTACGGGACGCGCGCTGGAACGTGCCGGGGGCCGGAGACGTCGCGCTGCTGACGTCGCCCGAGCCGTGGGCGTCGGTGCTGGCGGTCGTCCGGCTGCGCTTTCGCCGCGCCGCCCGCCAGGCGTCGAACCGCTGGGGCGCGGCGTCGCTGGGCGGCACCGCAGCGGGGATCGTCGCCGGGCTCGCGGGCGGCCTCGCGCTGTGGCTCGTGCCCGAGTCGCAGGCCCGCGCGAACGTCATCGCGGCGCTCGCCGTCGTCGGCGCCATCGCCGGCGCCGTCGGGGCCGCCGGCGTCGGCGCCGGGCTGGCCGCGGCGGAGGCCGTGGCGCGGTCGGCCCGCCTCACCGCACTCGCCGTGTGCGGCGCGGCCGGCGGCGCCCTGTCCGGCGCACTCGCGCATGCGCTCACGACCGCCGTGCTGGCGGGCATGTTCGGGCGGGATCTCGATCACATCGGCGGATGGCTCGAGGGTCTGGTCCTCGGCGGGGCCGCCGGCCTGGGCTACGCGCTCTCGACGGCGCCGCTGCCGGGCGGGGGACTGGCCGGCCCGCGGGGCGCCGCCCGCGTCCGCGCGAGCTTCCTCACCGGTGTCGCCTGCGCCGTCGCCGCCGTGCTGCTGACGATGGCAGATCGGCATCTGGTGGCGTCGAGTCTGGACGTGATGGCCTCCGCATTCGAGGGGTCGGATGTGGGTCTGGCCCCAATCGCCCGGCTGCTCGGTGAAGAAGCCCTGCACCCGCTCACGCGGACGCTCGTCGGCGCGTTCGAGGGCCTGCTGTTCGGGGCGGGCCTCGCCTTCGGCCTCACGCACCGGCCTCGGCACCGATAGGGACGGGCGAGGGTCGGGTTCAGGCCCGGCCACGTCGATCTGACCGACATCTCAGTCGTCGCTCATAAGTCGCTCATGTGTTCCCGGCGTGCCTCGGGCATCGTGTGCGGATGACAACCTTCCGTCTGTTGGCCATTGCCGTCATCTACGTCGTCGCCGGCGTTGCCTGGTTCGTCCTGGGAGCCTCGGTGTCCGCCCGGTCCGGGGAATTCGACGGTCGGCTCTCGCGCGAGGTGGCGCTGCTGTGGGGCGGACCCCACGTGCAGGGGGCGCCCGCCGTCTGGTTCGAGCGGCCGAAGACCGTGACCGAGCGCGTCGAGCGCACCGACGCGGCGGGCCGGACCGTGAGCGAGGACGTCACGCGCACGGTCGCCGAACGGGTGCCCATCGCCCTCGAGTCCAGCCGGATCGACGTCGGGCTGACCCTCGAGCAGCGCCAGAAGGGACTGCTCTGGTTCGACACGTATGGCGTCCGGCTGCGGGCGACCTACCGGGCGCGCAACCCGGGCGCGGAGGCGCGTCCTGTCGTGGCCCACCTGAGTTATCCGGCGGAGCACGTGCAGCTCGACAACTTCGTGTTTCAAATCAACGGGCAGGCGGCCGAGCGCGGCGACGACCTGTCGAAGGGCGCCACGGCGCGCGCTGAAGTCGAGCGGGGCGGCGAGATCGTGATCGAGCTGGCCTACGACTCACGCGGGCTCGACACGTGGGCCTACGCGTTCGGGCCGGACGGGGTCGCTGAGATCCGGGACTTTACCCTGACCATGCGAACGGATTTCGACGACATCGACTACCCGGCCGGCTCGACGTCGCCCTCGACGAGCCGCCGCGTCGAGCGCGGGTGGGAGCTGGGCTGGCGTTTCGAGGACCTGCTGAGCGGGCGGCAGATCGGCATGGACCTGCCGAATCGCACCAATCCGGGTCCGCTCGCCGCGCGCATCACCTACTTCGCGCCGGTGTCGCTCCTGTTCTTCGTCGCGGTCATGGTGATTCTCGGCGTGCTTCAGGAGCGGAACCTGCACCCCATGAACTACGCGTTCCTGTCGGCCGCGTTCTTCGCGTTCCACCTGCTGCTCGCGTACCTGGTGGATCACCTGTCGATTCACCTGGCGTTCGCGCTGGCGTCGCTCACGAGCGTGCTGCTTGTCACGAGCTACCTGCGGGTGGTCGCCGGCACCCGCTTCGCGATCGCACGCGCCGGGCTTGCCCAGCTCGTGTTCCTGGTGCTGTTCAGCTACGCGTTCTTCTTCGAGGGCTTCACCGGGCTCACGGTGACGCTGGGCGCCGTCCTGACGCTCTTCGTCATGATGCAGGCGACGGCGCGCGTGGACTGGAATCGCGTTTTCGCCGCGGGACGCGCCGGCGAGGCGGGGCGGTCATGAGCGCCGCCGCCGGCCCGACGGTTGAACGGCCGTTGCACGTCGCGATCATCATGGACGGGAACGGCCGATGGGCCGTGGCCCGCGGCCTGCCGCGCGTGGCCGGCCATCGTCTCGGCGCCGGCGCGGTGCGGCGCGTGGTCGAAGCGGCGCCGTCGCTCGATATCGGCACGCTCTCGCTCTACGCGTTCTCGGCGGACAACTGGCGCCGGCCGGCGGCCGAGGTCGCAACCCTCCTGGCGCTCTTCGACGAGTACCTCCGCGACCGGGTGCAGGAGTGCGTGGAGAAGGGCGTCCGGCTGTCGCTCATCGGCCGTCGCGATCGGCTGCCGTCGTCGATGCGCCGGCGGGCCGAGGCGGTCGAGGCTGCGACCGCGACGGGATCAGTGCTCCACCTCCGGCTGGCCATCGACTACTCCGCGCGGGAGGCGATCTGGCTGGCGGTCGAGCGGATGCGGCAGGCCGGAGGTGACTCGAGCGACGAGTTGGCCGCGCGCGTGCGAAGCGGGTGCGGAGAGCCGGCAGTCGTGCCGGACGTGGACCTCCTCATCCGTTCGGGCGGGGAGCAGCGGCTGAGCGACTTTCTGCTCTGGGAGTGCGCCTACGCCGAGCTGTGGTTCACGGACGTGCCGTGGCCGGATTTTTCGCGGGTGGACCTCGAGGCGGCGCTGGCCGCCTTCGCGCGGCGCGAGCGGCGGTTCGGCGGGCTGACGGCCGGGCCGGCCGCTCTCAGCCCGGCACGTCACACCTCGACCTCCTGACGCTCGCTTGCAAACATCCGGTACAGCACCGGCAGGACGAGCAGCGTGAGCGCCGTTGACGACAGAATGCCCCCGACGACGACGGTCGCCAGCGGACGCTGCACCTCCGCGCCTCGTCCTGTGGCCAGCATCATCGGCAGGAATCCGAGCGACGCCACCAGGGCCGTCATCAGCACGGGCCGAAGCCGCGCAACCGCGCCGTCGAACACCGCGGCGTCGATCGGCTGACCCTGCTCCCGCAGGCGGTCGATGAACGTGATCATGACGAGTCCGTTGAGCACGGCGACGCCCGAGAGCGCGATGAACCCGACGGCGGCTGAGATGGAGAAGGGGATGTCACGCAGCCACAGGAACAGCACGCCTCCCGTGAGCGCGAGCGGCACGCCCGTGAACACCAGCAGCGCCTCGCGCGCCGTTCCGAACGTGGCGAAGAGCAGCCCGAAGATCAGCAGCAGGGCCAGGGGCACGACGACCTGAAGCCGCTGCCGCGCCGACAGCAGTTGCTCGAACTGGCCGCCCCAGGCCGTCCAGTAGCCTGGCGGAATGGTCACGGCGTCTCGCAGGCGCTGTTCGGCGTCAGCAACGAACGACCCGATGTCGCGGCCCCGCACGTTGGCGGTGACCACGACACGCCGCTTGCCGTTCTCGCGGCTCACCTGGTTTGGCCCAGGCGCGATCTCGAACTCGGCGACGGAGCCGAGCGGGACGAACCGGGCGCCGCCGGCGGCGCCCGCGACGATCCCGGAACGGCCGCCGTCCCGCGGCAGGGGAATCGGGAGGCGGCTCATCCCTTCCAGGTCCGAGCGCAGGTGCTCGGGCAGGCGCACGACGATGTCGAACCGGCGGTCGCCCTCGAAGACCTCTCCCACCGACTTTCCGCCAAAGGCCACCTCGATCACATCCTGAACGTCCGCCACGTTGAGGCCGAGCCGCGCCATTTCCGATCTGGCGAAGTGGACCGTGAGGATCGGGAGACCCGTCGTCTGCTCGAGTGTCGTGTCGGCGGCGCCCGGGACCTCGGCCAGGACCGCCTCGATGCGCGCGCCGACCTCGGCCAGCACGTCCATGTCGTCGCCGAACACCTTGACCGCCACGTCGCTGCGCACGCCGGCAATCAGCTCGTTGAACCGCATCTGGATGGGCTGGGTGAACTCGTAGTTGTTGCCGGGCACCCGTTGCAGATCCGCGTGCCACGCTGCGACCAGGTCGGCCTTGGCGCGCCGCGGATCGGGCCAGTCCTCACGCGGCTTCAACATGACGTAGGTGTCGGCGACGCTCGGTGGCATCGGGTCGGTCGCGATCTCGGCCGTGCCGATTTTCGAGAAGACGTAGTCGACTTCGGGGTAGGTCTTGAACTGGCGCTCGACCGCGTGCTGCATGTCAACCGCGGTGGACAGGCTCGTCCCCGGAATGCGCAGCGCGTGGACGAGCAGGTCGCCCTCATCCAGGCTGGGCAGGAATTCGCTGCCCAGCCGCGTCGCCGTCGCGCCGGTCACGAGCATGAGCATCACGGCCGCCGCCACCGTGACGCCGCGATTCCGCAGGGCCATCCGAAGCGACGGCTCGTAGAGGTTCGACGCCCAGCGCACCGGCCGGCTCTCCTTTTCCGAGACGCGTCCGGTGACGAAGATCGCGACGGCCGCCGGCACGAACGTGATCGACAGCACCATCGCACCGAAGAGCGCCGCGAGCACCGTGAACGCCATCGGGTAGAACATCTTGCCCTCGATGCCGGTGAGCGTCAGGACCGGCAGGTAGACGATCATGATGATGAGCTGGCCGAACAACGTGGGTCGCCGGACCTCCCGCGACGCGTCGAACACGACCTCGAACCGCTCGGCTCGGGTCAGCAGGCGCCCCAGCTCGCGCTGACGGGCCGCCAGGCGGCGCATCCCGTTCTCGACCATGACGACCGCGCCGTCCACGATGATCCCGAAGTCCAGCGCGCCGAGGCTGAGCAGGTTGCCGCTGACCCCGCGCTCGACCATCCCGGTGAGCGCAAAGAGCATCGACAGCGGGATCACGCAGGCCGTGATGACCGCCGCGCGCGCGTTGCCCAGAAACACGAACAGGATCGCGATGACGAGGAACCCGCCGAGCGCGAGGTTGTGCTGAACCGTCTCGATCGTGGCATCGACCAGCGTCGTGCGGTCGTAGACCGTCTTCGCGACGACCCCTGGCGGCAGCGTGCGGTTGATCTCCTCCATCCGTCCGGCGACGCGTCTCGAGACGAGGCGGGAGTTCTCGCCCATCAGCATGAACACCGTGCCGAGCACGACTTCCCGGCCGTCCTCGGTCGCGGCGCCGGCGCGCAGCTCGCGCCCGAGCAGGACGTCGGCGACATCGTCGAGATGGATTGGCGTGCCCTGGGCCGTGCCCACCACGATCCGGCGGATGTCGTCGAGCTGCTGCACCTGCCCGGGCGCCCGGATCAGGTACTGCTCGCCGCGGCGCTCGATGTAGCCCGCACCGACGTTCGTGTTGTTGCGGGCCAGCGCGTCGAGCACGTCGCGAAACGTGAATCCGTAGGCGACGAGCGTGTTGGGACGCGGCGTGACGTGAAACTCCTTCGTGTACCCGCCGATCGTGTTGACGTCCGCGACGCCCGGGACCGTCTTCAGCTGGGGCCGGATGATCCAGTCCTGAATCGTCCGCAGGTCCATCGCCGAGTACGGCTGTCCGTCCGACGTCACCGCGCCCGGCTGCGCTTCGACGGTCCAGAGAAAGATCTCGCCCAGCCCCGTGGCGATGGGCCCCATCGACGACTCGAGGCCGGGGGGGAGCTTGCCCTTCACTTCCTGGATTCGCTCGTTGATGAGCTGCCGGGCGAAGTAGATGTCCGTGCCGTCCTCGAAGACCACGGTGACCTGGGACAGGCCGTATCTCGAGATCGACCGCGTTTCCGCCAGCCGCGGGAGGCCCGTCATGGCCGTTTCGACGAGGAATGTCACACGCTGTTCCGACTCGAACGGCGAGTAGCCCGGGGTCTCGGTGTTGATCTGCACCTGGACGTTCGTGATGTCGGGCACCGCGTCGATCGGGAGCTGCGTGTAGTTGTACGAACCGAACACGGCCATCGCGACGGTGGCCGCGAGGACGACCCACCGGTGACGGATCGAGAAGTGGAGGATGCGTTCCAGCATGGGGACCTCGGATCCTAGTGGTCGTGGGTCGCGCCGAGCTTGCCGATCTCGGCTTTCACGGCGAAGCTGTTCGCGGCGGCGTACTCTTCGCCGGGCTGGAGGCCCGCGAGCACCTCGATCCACTGCCCGTCACTCCGTCCCAGCGCCAGGGGCCGCGCCTCGAACCAGTCGCCGTACCGGACGAAGACGACCTGCCAGTCGCGGAAGGTCTGGATGGCGTCGGCCGACACGGCCAGCGGAACGGTCGTGGCCTCACGCACGAGACGAACGCTCACGAACAGGCCCGGCCGCCACCGACCACCGGGATTCGGCAGCACGACGCGCGCCGTGGCCGCCCGCGTGTCTTGTCCCACGAGCGGCCCCACGTAGCTGACGCGTCCGCTGATGCTGCTGCCGAGGTCCCCGGAGTAGACCGTGGCGGCCTGACCCTCGTGCACGGCGCCGAGATCCCCGGCGTACACCGTGATGTCGACCCAGATCGACGACAGGTCGGTCACCGTGAGGATGCGTTCGTCGGCGGTCACGACCTCGCCAACCGTGACATCGCGCGCGGTCACCGTGCCACCCAGCGGCGACCGCACTTCGTACCTCGCCATCGTCTCCGCCGGCGCCGACGCGAGACCGGGCAGGGCAGCCGGTGGCACGCCCAGCACGATCAGCCTCTGCGCGGCCAGCCTCTGATCGAGTTCGGCCTCGTCAAACGCCCGCTTCGCCTCGAGATAGTCCTGCTCGGCCGAAATCCGTTTCTGCCAGAGCGCCTCTTCCCGCTCGCGCGCGACCCGCGAGAACTCGAGCCGCTGCGCGGCCGCCAGGTACGCGCTCTTGGCGTCCGCCAGCTCGCGGCTGCTCACGACCGCCAGCAGCTCGCCCGGTTGCACCCGGTCGCCCTCCTGCTTGAGCACCTCGATGATCACGCCTGGCAGCCGCGGCACGACGTGCGCCACGCGAGTCTGATCGGCCCTGACCTCCCCAGGCAGCTCGATGGTCGTGATCATCTCGCGCGGGCCGACCGTCGCGATCACGATGCCGGCGCTCTGCACCTGGTCCGGCCCGAGCTTCACTTTGCCCTCAATCTGGGAGTACGACCACCGGTACCGACGACCCCGATGTTCCGCGTTCACGACGACGTCGAACGAGTGCGGTTCTTCCACCACCGCGTCGCCCCGGAGGTAGTCGCCTTCGGGCCGGAAGCTGATGCGCTCCACGCGGCCGCCGAGGCGATGGAGCTCGACCGCGAGCGCGACGTCCGCCGGGGCGAGAGGCACGAGGGCGGCGTCGAAGGCATAAACACGGAACTGCGGCGGGACACCCGCCTCGTAGATCGTGACCTCGAGCTGCAGCGGCCCGTCCGACAACAGCCGGGCACCGTGAGGGCCCCGCGGGTACTCCAGCGGCTCGGCGTCCGTGCTCTCGCCGGCGGCCGTGGGGTTTGACCCGATGCGGAGAATCACCGCGGTGAGCGCGACGCCGCCGACGACGATCGCGGCGATGAGGGCGGTTGACCTGGTCTGCATGGCTGGTGTCACTTCCTGTCGGACGTGGCGGGTGAAGGCGCCGTCGTGTTGAGCGGTGCGCCGATGAGGCGCTCCACGTCGGCGACGGCCTTGTGATACTCGGCGAGCGCCCGCAGGTGCTGGCCGTTGGCGGCCGCGAGCGTGCGTTGCGCATCAAGCACGTCCAGATAGCCGAAGCGCCCGAGGCGGTACCCTTCTTCGACGGCTGCGAACGCCGCGCGCGCGCCCGGCAGCACGGCGGCCTCGAGCGCGGAGGCCTCGTCCGCGGCGCTCGACAGGGCGCGATACGCGTCGGCGAGCAAGGCCGTCACGCGAACCTGGGCGGCGCGCTGCGCCTCCTGCGCCTGACTCAGGCGATCGCGCGCCTCTTGAACGGCGCCTCGGTTCCGGTCGAAGAGCGGGAGTGCCACCGAGGCGCCGAGCACGAACGCGCCGCGGGCGATCTCGGGATAGCGACGGTAGCCGCCGCTCACGGACACGTCTGGAATCCGCTTCGCCCGCTCGACGGCCAGCGCCGCCTGGCGCTGGGCGAGCTCTGCCACCCAGCGCGCCACGTCTGGACTGCCTGACAGCCGCGCGCGCAGCTCTTCGAATGCCGGCAGCCTCGGTGGGCTCGTCAGGTCGCCCACCGCCGCCTCGAACCTGGGCGACGTGCTGCCCCAGAGGGCGGCGAGCCGCTGCCTGTCCGCGTCGAGGGCCCGTCGTGCGCGATTCGACTCGATTCGGACGGCCGCGACGGCGACGTCGGCCTTGGTTTGCTCGATGGGCGACGCCACCCCTGCCGTCACCCGAAGGGCCACGGCCCGCCGGACGGCCTCTACAATCCCGACGGTGTCGTCGGCGAGCTCGACGGCTCGCTGACTGGCCAGCACGTCAACGAACGCTTGCGTCACGCGCGTCAGCACGTCCATCCGAGTCGTCTCGAAATCCCACGCGGTCAGGTCCCGGTTCGAGGCCGCCAGCGTCCGGCGGGCAGCGCGCTTTCCCCCGAGCTCGACCAGTTGGCTCAGCTCAATCGTGGCTTGTTTCTGAATCGGATCCTCGACGCCCGTGAATCCGGTTCCGCCGCCGAGGTCCTCGACGGCCGAGGTCACCACCGGGTTCGGAGGCCGTCCGGCTTGCAGCAGCCGCGCCTCCTGCGCGCGAACGGCCCAGGCGGACGCCGCCAGCTCAGGGTTCTGCATCAAGGCGAGTGCGAGGGCCGCGCGGAGGGTGATCGCTCCGGCTGGGTCCTCGATCGGCCGCGGCTCGAGTGGGCGAGCCTGCCCGGCGGGCGGTTGGTACACCGGCAGGTCGCGGCCGAGGGGCCGTGGCTGAACCGTCTGTGCACTCGCAACCGCAGTGGGACCGAGCGCGAGCGCGGCCGCAGACAACCACACGATCAGATGGGGCCGGCGCAGGCGCCGACGTACTTCAAGGCAGGCAGTCACAGCCTTAACCCTCCAGCCGGAATACGACCCGACAGAACTCGAAACTGAGAACGACGACGGAGTAAGGGCCTGGAAGGGAATACCTGACCCATTTGGGCCGCCGATCCATCCCGTCGGCCGGCGTTGCTCGTCGCTTGCATACACTGGGTATGCGCGCTCCTCGAGCCTTGGTCGGCGGGCGCCTCGGCACCCAAATGGGTCAGGTATTCCCTTCCAGGCCCTACGTAACGCGAGGAGCGGTCTAGACCGCGGTTGGCGGGGCCCGAGTCGATTGGACGGCGCGAGGTGGGCCCTGGGGAGGGCGGGCGTCATCCGGCGCCAACGGTCGAGCAGCGTGGGCGGTGTCGGGCCGGGCGAGAAGCGTGCCGCGGTCGACCGGTGGCGCGATCGCGCGAACGAATCCGACCTCGAAGGCCCAGTTGGCCGCCTGGACGGCCTCGTGATCCGGATGATCCCACTCCCTCTCTGGCGCGTCGGCGGTCGAAGTGACGGCCGCTGGCAGCAGCCCGTGGCGATGAACGACGCGAGACCCCGCTCCGGCGCTGGAAGGTTCTCCGTCATGCGCATGAAGCGTCGGAAGTACCGGGAGTGCGCCGATGGCGGCGATGGCCAGGCCGGCCACCACGCGTCGAAGATGCCTGGAGTGAAACACGAAGGTGCCAGTATTCGGCACGCCTGACGAGGAAGTCAAGGCACCTACAGCTTCGTGTACAGCCACGACTTTTCGAACAGCACCTTGCGGATGTGCGAGCGCCGGCTGGGCATTCGAAGCGTCACCTCCGGCTTCGGTTCGGCGAAGAAGTTGCCCCCGCCCCATCCGGCCTTCCCGCCGCCAGTCTCGATGAAGCACTCGCCGTACCCGGAGAAGCGCTGGAGCCGTCCCTGGCCCGTGATGGCGCGTGCGATGTTCTTCGCCACCACTTCGGCTTCGCCGTGCGCGAAAACGCCCGCTTTCGGCAGGGGCTTGCCCAGAGCCAGCGGAATGGCCACGACGTCCCCGATCCCGTAGACGGCGGGGAACCGCGTCTCGAGCGTGTGACGGTCAACGGATACCCAGCCGCTCTCGGCCACCAGGCCGCTCTGCCGGACGACAAGGGGCGGACGATGCGGCGGCACGAATGCGAGCAGATCGAACTGGGCGACGGCGCCGTTGGCGAACGTGAGCTGCCCGCGCGAGCCGTCGACGGCCGTCACCTGGTGCTCGGGGTGGTATGGAATGGCCTTGGCGGCCAGCAACTGTTTTACGGCGCTCGACACCTCGGGACCGGCGACCCCCATCGGCGTGGGTTCTGCAGCATAGACGTCGATCTGCACCTCTGCTCGAACACCGCGCTTGCGGCAAAAAGCGTCGACGAGCATGGCCGCCTCGTACGGGGCCGCGGGACACTTGTACGCCGGTGCCGCCGTCATCACCACGATGCGGCCGGCGCGGAAGTCGCGCAGCGCGTCCCGGAACGCCTCGGCGCCCCGCAGCGCGTAGAAGTTGTGGCCCGCTTCGGCCAGTCCGGGAACCGCCTGCGGATCCAGTTCAGCGCCGAGCGACACGACGAGATAATCGGCATCGAGCACCTCGCCCCTGGCGAGCGTGACACGTCGCGCCGACGGGTCGATGCGCTCCACTTCCGCGATCCTGACCTCGATCCCCTTCCGCGCGAGCGGCTTGAGGGGGCGCCGGATCGAGGCGGCGTCACGCTGACCGACCATGAGCCAGAGGAGCGATGGGGCGAACAGATGTTCCGGCTCCCGATCGACCAGGATGACGCGATGGGGTCTGGGAAGCCGGCGCCGGAGCTCCCGCGCCGCGACCACGCCGCCGACGCCCCCACCGAGGATGACGATCGTTCGAGGATGCGTCACGATGCCTCCCTGCCGGCCATCTTCAGAACACCAAGGTCTTCTCTGCCCACCGCGTCACCCGTTGGTGGCCCTTCGCGCAGCCCACGGCGTCGCCGATGAGGAACACTCTGACCAGCTCACCCTCGTGTTTCGAGAGCGCGCCGGCGAGCCGCAGCGCGTTGCAGCTGCGCTCGTTCCCGTACGGCGGATCGTTCAAGATGAACAGTGTCTTGGTCATGCGTTCCTCGCCGGGGATGCTCGACGCCGGTCGGGCAGCGTCTCCTTCATCAGCGTCCACGCCAGCAGTCCCGAGAGCAATGTGAGGAGCCCCGAGACATGCACGGCCCAGACGAGCCCCGCCAGTCCGGCCACGACGCCGGCCATCAGCGCGCCGACCGCGTAGCCGAGATCGCGCCAGAAGCGATAGACCCCGACGGAGGTGGCCCGCCACGACGGGTGTGCCACGTCTCCGACGGCGGCCAGCAGGGCGGGGTAGACCATCGCCGTCCCGATCCCGAGGAGCACGGAACCGACCAGGCCGGCCGCGAGTGGCACGACGAGACCCAGGCCGATGACCGCATGCCCGGCCGCCTGCACGATCATGCCCGAAACGATCAGCGGCTTGCGCCCGATCCGGTCGGCGAGGGACCCGGTCAGGATCTGGCCCACGCCCCAGACGACCGGGTAGACCGCCTTGATCAGGCCGACGCCTTCCAGGCTCACGCCGTGGGCGACGAAGAGGATCGGGAAGACGCCCCACGACATCCCGTCGTTGAGGTTGTTCACCAGCCCCGCCTGAGACACGGAGAAGAGCGTCCGGTTGCGCCAGCTCGTCTCGGCGAACACGCGTGCCGATGATGGCCGGGGCGTCGGGGCGTGCTCGCCGTGCATGCCGGCTTCGAGCCGCGCGTGGGCGCCGGTGTCGCGCACGAGAAAGACCGAAAGCAGCAAGCCCAGCACGGCGTAGGCGATCCCGACGTAGAACGGTTCGGGCCGGAGCCCGTAGCGGGCCGCCAGGTAACCTGTGGCGAGCGCCGTCAGGCCCACCGTGCCGTAGCCAGACGCTTCATTGAGTCCCATGGCCAAGCCTCGACGGCGAGGTCCGACCAGATCGATTTTCATGTTCACCGTCATCGACCAGGCCAGGCCCTGGCTGATTCCCAGGAGCGCGTTCGCGCCGACGATCCACGCCCATGACGGCCCGTACCCCAGCATGAACGGGACGGGCAGTCCGACGACCCACCCCGCGATCAACACGCTCCTGCGGGTGAAGCGATCGGCCAGCGGGCCCGACGCGAGGTTGACGAGGGCCTTGACGACGCCAAACGTGATGATGAACGAGAAGACCACCACGGCCGAGCGGATGCCGAACTCCTCGGTGCCAACGAGCGGCACGACGGTGCGCTCGAGCCCGACCATCCCGCCCACGAACGCATTGACGAGGACGAGCAGCCAGAACTGGCTGGCGTTCTCGCGCAGACCGAGGCGCACCGCGGCCACGGGAGGCTCCGCGGCCGACCGACTCATGCCCGTGCACCGGACTGACGAGCGGGGCCCGTGTCGATGCGCCAGCCGCGGGCGCGCCATTCGGGCACGCCGAGCTCGAGACGATGGGCGCGGAAGCCCTTCTTGCGGAGGAGTTCGGCGGCGTCGAGGGCCATGACGCAATACGGGCCGCGGCAGTAGGCCACGATGTCGCGCGTCCTGGGCAGATCGCGCAGCCGCTTCTTCACATCCGCCAGCGGGATCGAGATCGCGCCCGGCAGATGCCCCGCCAGATATTCTTCGCGCGGTCGGACGTCGATGACGGTCACCTCGCCCGCCCGGACGCGCTCGACCAGCGCGTGCGTCCGAACCGCCTCCAGGGCGCCCCGCGCCTCCAGGTACTGGCGCATCACGAGCTGGACTTCCGCCAGCCGGGACTCGGCCAGGCTCCGCAACTGGAGGAAGAACGCGCCGACCAGCGGATCCGCAAGGCGGCAGGTCACGTACAGCCCGGCTTTGCGGGCCTCGACGAGCCGGGCGCGGCGGAGCACCTGCAGATGGTGCGAGGTGGTCGCGAGGGACTGGCCCGTCTGCCGGGCCAGTCCCTCGACCGTGCGGGCTCCCTGCGACAGCAGATCCAGCAGCTCGAGGCGGCTCGGACTGGCGGCGGCCTTGCCGATGCGCGCGATCTGCTCGTAGACGGCGTTCTTCAGCGGCGTAGGACGTGGTGTGGCGGGCATAATCAAGTAATCAAACTACTATTTGAATAATGCCGCGTCGATTCCCTCGTGTCAACCGTTCGGCGGGTACTCCCGCAAGGCCGGCGGAGAGCCGGACGCCCGGTTGGCGGGGGGTTCGCGCGGGCGCTAGAAAGTCACTCCGATGTTGAGCCGGACGACCGGAAGAGTGCGCCAGCCGGTCAGGCTCAGGTGGCGCCACGCTTCGCGGTCCATGCCTATGGGTCGGCTGGCGCCCACGCCTACGCTCGACACGAAGTGCTGACCTCGCAGGGCGGTGTGCCCGACTTCAGCGCCAAGTACGAAATACCGTCCGGTATCGTAGCGGCTGTCGGACACCCTCGACACTCCAACTCGGAAGCCAAGGAATGGGCCACGGAGCGCGGTTCCTTTCGGATAGAATCGGAACAACCCTTTCGCCGTGCGATAAGCGTAGTCGCCGCCGGCACGCGAGACGCTGAGTGTGCCCGCCAGGCCCCACGTCGTGCGTGCGCCGAGCCGACGCTCGTACTCGACGTTGTAGAACCCCGCAAGCCCCAGGATCAGATTCCCCGTAATCGCGTGTCTGCGTTCGCTTTGGACGGTGGGGGTGGGGACGCGGGACCGGTCACCGGCTCCAGACCGGTCGAACGACGATTCGGGGAGCTGCGCAGTCGCCGTCGCGGGCAATATGCCGGCGAGGAGGAGGGCGAGCATTAGTCGCTCCGGTGTTCTCATGGTGCCGCCTGCCGGTGCCACCGCGCCGGTCTCTCCCCATCTCTACAGCAACACCTTCCCGACGTTACAGGCGTTCCCCAGCGCCGGGCCGATCTACGATGGTCCGGGTGGACTCTGGGGTGGCAGGCAGCTTCCGCCTGAACGAGCCGGCCCTGCTTCGAAGGGAGAAGCACTCGTGTCAAACACCGCAACGACCCCACCGCGAATCGCACGGCGGTTCTTGGTCGCGCTCGTGCTTGCCCTGGCGCTGCCATTTGGCGGCCCTGCCCAGGAAGCCGGCGTCCTGCGGATCTACCTGGCCCGGCATGGTCAGACGGACTGGAATCTCGAAGGACGGCTGCAAGGGGGCATTGACACGCCGCTGAACGCGACCGGACGGCAGCAGGCCGCCGAGCTGGCCGGGCGACTCGAGGGGATGCGGCTCGACGCCGTGTACAGCAGCGCGCTGCGGCGTACGCGTGAGACGGCCGAGATCGTGCGCGGCACCGTGCCGCTCGTCCCGCTGGCCGGCCTCAACGAACGGCGGCTGGGGAAGTTCGAAGGTCAGAAGCTCGCGCGGAGCACCGTGAGCGGCGCAAGCGCCGGCCGGTCTGACGATTCGCTGACGCAGGAGTACGACCGCCGGTCGCTGGATCCCAACGACGCGCTGGATGGCGGGGAGTCGCTGAATGACTTCGCGCTCCGAATCAGCCGAACGATGACGGAGGTTCGGGACCGGCATCCCTCCGGCACCATCCTCATCGTGGGGCACGGGATTACGAACCGCATGGTCCTCAAGGCGCTCGTCGGTCTGACGCTGGAGCAGGCGAACACCATTCAGCAGGCCAATGACGAGGTGTACCTGATCGAGGTGGACGCGGCCGCGCCGCGGCTGTGGAAGCTGATCACGCTGAAAACACTGGGGGAGTTGTGACGCGGCGAACGGCGCGGGGCGATGCGGTCCCCGCGAGTGAGCGTGTCAGGGGTCACGGGGACGAAGGCCCCGGATCAATATGGTGCGGAAGAGAGGACTCGAACCTCCACGGTCTTGCGACCGCCAGCCCCTCAAGCTGTCGAGAATGCCGGTCACATGAGTTCAGGCCAGCATTTATCGGCCTGATCTAGTGCAGACCGGATCAGAAGAGGGCGCATCGGACGACTCCATTCGCACAGATTCGCACACGTCTCGTGTTCAGCTCGACCCGGAGGAGGGTCTCAATTCGGCCACGGATCGAGGCCACCGACCGGCATCCTCGCCGAGCGTACGATGCCCTCATGGCTCACTACTTCACTCGTCAGGAACTGTTCGACTTGGTGTGGTCCCAGCCGGCGCTCACTCTCTCGAAGCGCCTCGGCATCTCGAATGTCGGCTTGGCTAAAGCCTGCCGGCGAGCCGACCTGCTCCTGCCGCCCCAGGGCTATTGGGCAAAGGTCGCAGCCGGCAAGCCGGTTAAGAAGCTGGACCTGCCGCCGCGCGCGCCCGGGATGTCTGATCGTGTCGTCATCGGACGGGAGAGATGGGGGTGGTCGTCCAATGATGCTGAACTCCTCTCGATGCCAGATCCTCCTGTGCCCACGTTCACTGGGCCGTTGGAGGAGATAGCTGTGCAGGCGAGCCGGACGATCGGCCTGGTACGTCGGACCCGAACGCTAGATGATGTCCACAGCCGAATCGCCAAGCTCTTGGCTGAAGACGAGCGGCGTCGAGCCCGTCAGCGAAAGTCGTCGTATCCCATCACGCCCCGCGGGCTCCACATCACGCCACGCTGCGAACTCCGTCGGCCTGATGGCGTGGCGCGCGAAGTTGCCCTCGTGAAGGCCCAGCAGCTCGGTCTCCGCGACCTCCCGAAACGCATCGCGGTCGCGCTCTTCGATGTTCGCCGCCGTCCACGCAGCGATGTGGCCGGCGGCCGTCTTCCTGTCCATCCGGCCGCGCACGACCTCCGCAACGACGGCGCGCAGCGCCTCGCGATGCCGCAGCCTGAAGGGATCGGGCTCGCCGAGCGACTGCCGCACGGCGGCATAACGCGCCGCCGAGCGCTCATACGCCCAGATGAAGACATCCCGAAGAAGCTCGATACGGTTGAGTTCGTACACGCCCAGAGTCGCGTGCGTGTAGAGGCCGCGCGGCACGTCGGTGAATGAGAGCGGCGAGAGGTTCGCCCTGATGAACGGAATGTTGGCCGCGATCCGCGACACCCGCTTGTTCACATCATCGAACGGCTGCAGATAGGGCAACTGCACCATCACGAAGAAGGACTGCTCGAACGGATCCGTGATGGTCGCGGCTGTAGCCAGCAGTTGATCGCAGGACTTGCCACGCCACCGGTGACAGGACCGGAATCACGAGCGTGTCTTTGGTCTGGCCCTGGACAAGACGGCCGCCAGGCGACGCCCGTCTGACGCTATCTTCGTGGGCGCGCAGGACAGCGTCCTCCCACTGCCGATCGCCGGGGTGCGTACGCAGTTGCTGCAATCGTTGATGGGGTTGACGTAATCGTCAGCCGGTGATGGCGACGACGCGTCGGGCTTGGTCCTTGCCCTCCACCGCGCGGAATCGTCTTTGATGCGACGGTGCGCAACCTCGAACTCCTTGGCGAAGCTGCCAACCAGATACCCGATGAGATTCGTGCCAGGGCGCCAGAGATTGAGTGGCGTAAACTCATTGGCCTGAGAAACATCCTCATCCACAGCTACTTCGGAGTGGACGAGGATATTCTCTGGGACTTGGTCAAGAACAAAGTCCGGTCGCTCAGAACGGCATTGCTGGCCCTTGAAGCCCAGACCTTCTGAATAATGTCGTGACTTCCGCGCCTCCCTGTGTGTGACCCCAGCCGATAGACTGGCGGCCATCGTTGCATCGACCGGTTGACCCCAGCCCCGTCATGTCGCCGGAACACCGACGTAATACGGACTCTCGGCAACCGATTCGGGACAAGGATCATCCCCGACTCAATCGAGCACCGGATCTCTGAACGTGAGCTGACCGCCCACGCAAATCACGAAGCCGCAGACCGCCACGGCCGCGAAGAGCAGCATCGTCAACACCGAGTACGGAAAGTACCAGGACGCCGGGTCCAGGGTCATGGGGAGCATTGAGAACGACGAGAACGTGACGGCGACCAGCATGGCGAACAGGCCCAGCCGTGTCAGCACCACCACCGCAAGTGCGACGGTGAGCACCACCTGGGCCTTGAGGTGCCAGGGCACGGGCGTCAGAACCATGAGGCCAGCCAGGCCCGCCAGGAGCACCACATACGCGATCCACGGCCGGCGGAAGATGACCCGCAGCAGGAGGATGATGATCAGGACGAGGACGGGCACGGTGAATGACGCCCTGACGATGTTGAAGTACGCCGCCACGAGGTGCCGGAATCCACCGAGGGCATCCAGGCCGCCCGCAGGCGGGACCGGCGGCGGCACGCCGAACCAGGCCGCCGCGCTGGGCAGAAAATCAATGGCGGAGAATGCCAGACCGGCGATGGCGCCGAACAGCAGATGCCGGCCGACCATCGGATCGCGGAGCCGGCCTTCGAGCATCCGGCTCCAGGCAATGAGCGCATCGGGCCAAAGCCGGCGGACGTACGGTTCCAGGGCCATGTAGGCCAGCCACACGACGGCGGAGCCGAAGGCGGTCGACGCCAGATTGTTCGCCCAGACCCCAAGGAACGCGCTGGTCGAACTCGACGTGCTGAGCAGATCGCCCGCCGTGCCGAGCCCCGCCACCAGCAGGGCCAGGCGCGTGGCCCCGCGAGGGTCGCCGCGCCGCAAGCGGAAGTTGCGGCGGGCGAGCACCGCCGCGCCCGCGAGCACGAGCACCGTCAGGAGAAACGCGATGATTCCTCCGACAAATCCAGCCGTGGACGTGGGTGCGGCCGCGCCGTCACTGGAGGGTTTCCATGCCGGGATGATCTCGAACCAGACGGGCTGGCCCCGGAACGCCGCGGCCTCGATGCGCACGTCGCCACGGGCGGGGTTGACCCATGCCCGCTGGGTGTCGCTGGCCGACGGCGGAGCCCAAAGAGGGGCGGCAGGCGTGAACTCGGCGATGTCGAATTTAGCCAGCGTGAACAGCCGGCTCCACTCGGGCTCGGGCCAGGGGCCATCGCCGGTGGCACGGTCGGGCGGCTGGGCGCGAAACACCCAGACGTGGCCCTCGGGTGACAGGCGCAGGAACTTCATGCCGGGTCGCGTCATGGGCGGATCGAAGGATCCGGTTCGATTGATGCCGTTGAGGGGGACCAGGGGGACCGGGCTCTCGCGATACCAGAAGTATGCCGGCGGCGGCACGGCCGTGGAAGCGGCGTCCCACCGGTTCATCGATTGGTCATGTTCGGTGACGTAGTCGGCGTACTCCAAACTCCAGCCGAACCCGGATGCCGTGTCGACGGGCGGCTCGGGATACCCGGTGGCGGCGAGCGCGGATCGGGCGGCAGCCCGCAACTCGATGGGCGACAGCGGCAAGGGGGTGTAGTGAAAGAGCGAGGTGCGTGCCTGAGAGATCCAGATGCCCGCCAGGCCCGCCAGAATCGCCACCAGGCACGTTGCGGCGACGGCCGGCCGGAGCGCGCCAGTGCCGCCGGCCTGCGCCACCATCTCGGGCGACGGCGTTTCTCCCGCGGCCACCGCCATCGCCAGCGCGTCGCCCCCGGGCAACGCGGCGGCCAGCGCCGCGGCTGACGCCGGCCGGTTCGCCGGCACCGGATCCAGGCAGCGCAGGATCGCGCGCTCGATGACGGGGTCCAGGCCGGTGACGTGCGCCGACGGGCTGGCCGGCGCCGACTGCTGGAGCTGGATCAACTCTTCGAGCGTCCGCGCCTCGAGCGCGCGCTTGCCGGTGAACAGTTCATACAGCACGAGGCCGAGCGAATAGATGTCGGTCTGCCGCGAGAGGGTGCCGCCCGACGTCTGTTCCGGCGCCATGTACTGCTGCGTGCCCGCGCGGGCTTCCGCCCCGGAGATGCCCTCGGTGGCGCCCGCGAGGCCGAAGTCCGTGATCTTGGCGCGGCCGCGGCCGTCGATCATGACGTTGGCCGGCTTCAGGTCGCGGTGCAGCACCCCTTCGTCATGCGCGGCCTGCAGGCCGGCGCACAACTGCCGCGCGATCTCGACGGCCTTGTCCTCGGGGAGGCGGCCGATACGGCGGAGGAGGGACGCGAGGTCCTCGCCGTCCACGTATTCCATCGACAGGAAGTGGCGGCCGCCGGCCTCCGCGATGTCGTAGACGCGGCAGACGTTCGGATGGGTCACCCGCAGGGACATGCGGACTTCGGTGAGGAACCGACCGAGGCGATCGGGATCCCGCTCGACGTCACGCGGCAGGAACTTTAGCGCCACCGTCTGGCCCAGTTTGAGATCCTCGGCCCGGTACACTTCGCCCATGCCGCCGCGGCCGAGCAAGCCCACCATGCGGTAGCGTTCCGCGAGCATGGTGCCCGGGATGTAGCGGCCGCCGTCGCTCGCATGACTCGCGGGCCGTGGTGATGGCGGAGCCTGGCGCGTCACGGTCTCGGCCGTCGACGAGTCCAGCGGCGTCCCGCAGTTCGCGCAGAATCGCGGGATGCCGGTCTGTGCCGCGCCGCATGCCGGGCAGTGAGCCACGGGCGGAGTATATCGTCCGGCGGCTGAAAATATGATCCTAGCAGCCCGTGGTGAAAGTCGGGCACGGCCTGCTGGTCGCCCGTGGTGAGGGATCGACACGGTCAATCCGGCGTACTACACTTTGCGCATGGCGATGGGGAAACGCAAGCGTGAGCGTCAAGCGGCGATGTGGATTGCCGCCAGCGACCTGCCGGCGCCGATGGGCCACCCGTTCTACGTGCGCGTGAATGGGCTGCTCGATCACCACGGGTTCGACGCGATGACCGAGCAGGCCTGCGAGAGATTCTACGCGCCGACGATGGGCCGTCCGAGTCTGGCGCCCGCCTTGTATTTCCGGTTGCTGATGGTCGGCTACTTCGAAGGCCTCGACTCGGAGCGCGGGATCGCGTGGCGCGTGGCCGACTCGCTGGCGCTGCGGAGTTTTCTCGGGCTGGCGTTGAGCGACCCGACGCCCGATCACTCGACGATCTCCCGGACGCGCCGGTTGATCGATCTGGAGACGCACCGCACGGTGTTCACCTGGATCTTGCAGCGGGTGGCGGAGGCCGGCCTGCTCAAGGGCCAGACGCTCGGGATCGATGCGACCACGCTGGAAGCCAACGCGGCGTTGCGGACCATCGTGCGGCGGGACACGGGCGAGCGGTACGACGCGTTCTTGACCGGCTTGGCGCAGGCCTCGGGGATGCCGACGCCGCCGAACGCCGCCCCGAGCCAGAAGATGCACAGAAGCGCCACACCGCCGCCGGCCAGCGTCAGCAACGTCACGTCGATCAGATGGGCTCGTACGAGACGCCACCGGGACGCGCCGAGGGCGCGACGAAGGGCCGTCTCCTCCCGCCGGCGCGCGACGCGGAACAGCAGCAGGTTCCCGAGGTTCGCACCCGCCAGCACCAGCAGCAGCGTACCGGCCGTCGCGATCATCGAGACCATGAACACGACCTCGCCGTGCGTGTTGCGGCTCGAGAACGACATGCCGGGCTGGCGCTCGACCACGACGCTGGCGGTTCTGAAGCGATCCGATTCCGGAAGCCCGGCGGCGGCCAATGACCGAACCGCGGCCGTGAGCTCCGCACGGGCCCGCTCCACCTCCACGTCGCCCGCCAGGCGCGCCATGAACTCCTCGAACCGCGGGGCCGCCACCCGGCTTGCCGCCAGGTTCGACGACGGGGCGGCCCCCGGCAGAAACAGGCGCGGATCATGGTCGTTCTTCAACCCGCGAAAATCGGGAGGTGCGACGCCGACCACCATGAAATCGAGGCCGTGGACCAGCACTCGACGGCCCGGCGCGCCCCGGGGATCACCAAACAGCGCCTCCGCGAGGTCGTAGCCCAGCACTGCGACGGTGGCATTCGCCGCTGGCCGGTCCTCCTCCGGCGTGAATGACCGGCCCGCGGCTATCCGCATGCCGAGCACCTCGAAATAGTCGTACGAGACGGCGGTGTAGTCGACATGGAGTGCATCGACGCCAGGAACGGACACCGACGTGGAACTTCCCCGATGCCCGGCGAACCCGTCGAAGCTCCTCACGGCCCGCCGCAACACCGCGTGCTCCGCGAACGACAGCTCGGCGCGCTCCGTGTCGCCCTCCTCGTCGCGCGTGACGATCTCGACTCGCACCAGCCGGTCGGCCCCGGTGACGCCGGGTGCCGGCGCGAAGAAGATCCAGTTGGCCATGGCCGCCGTCACGGCCACCGGCAAGGCGCCGAGCGCGATGGTCAGGACTGCCGCCGCCGAGAATGCCGGGCGGCGTGCGAGAAGCCGGGCGGCAAGAACCACATCCCGCCGCACCGACTCCAGCCACGCGCCGAAGCGCCCGTCACGCGCGTACTCCTTCGAGGCCTCGACACCGCCGAACCTGGCGCGCGCGGCACGGCGCGCCTCCGCGGGCGACGCGCCCGCCCGCTCGCGATCACGAGCGTCCATATCGAGGAACGTCAGTACCTCTTCGTCCATCTCGCGTTCGAAGCGATCGCGGCGAAGCAGGTCCGACGGAACCTTCCGCGCCCGGTGCAGCATGCCCATCCCCGACTCCTATGTGGAGGCCACCACGCGGGCAATCGCCGCCGCGGCACGCTCCCAGGTGCGCGTCTCCTCCTCGAGCCGCCGTCGGCCGGCCGCCGTGAGGGCGTAGAACTTGGCCCGCCGGCCCGTGTCGGTCCGGCGCCACTTCGCGGTGAGCAGGCCCTGCCGCTCGAGCCGGTAGAGCGCGGGGAACAGCGAGCCGCCATTGACGTCCAGCGCCCCGTCGGTCATCTGGAACAGCCGCTGCTGAATGCCGTAGCCGTGCAAGGGCTCCAACCGGACCGTCCGGAGCACCAGGAAGTCGAGCGTGCCGTAGAGCAAATCGCTGCGTTTGGCGGCCATGATGCAGACGTTAGCGGCCGACGTCTAGTCTGTCAAGGTATCAGACGCCCTCGCCCCGGCTATCTTCGCCGGCACTGAGGCGTGAATGCACGTCGTGATCCCCTACGCCCCTCGGCCCCAGCAACTCGCCATCCACGAGGCTGTAACCGCCGGATGGGACGGACCGTCGCCGCCGTGAACTACCAACTCAGGGGCCTGACGGCCGCGCAAAGAGCGAGTTCTGGGCGCGAGTCGGTTGCACGAGCGGAGTGCGGTTTCAGATGATGTAGAGGTGGCCGAGGCTCGCAGCGAAACCACGCCCAGACGCCGCGCAGGACGCACCTTGGCGCCCCGCAGCGGGCACGCGGGCGCCCCAGCTCATTCCGTCCCCCCTCTCGTGTGCGCGTGGCCGTCCGCGCCCAGCAGACGAGCCCCAGCCGGCCCCAGACGGCCCCGGGAAGGGCAAACCGAACGGGCATGGGCGGAAGTCCGAGGCCGCGCGCCAGCGCGCAATCCTGGCCCTCATCGCGAGCCGGTCGTTGGCCGAGGCTGCGAAGGAGGCCGGCATCGGGCACCGAACGCTCCGACGGTGGCTCGCCGAAGACGAGGACTTCAAGCGGGGACTGACCGAAGCGCGCCGGACGGCCTTCCAACAGGGAATGCAGCGGATCCAGGGCCTGACCAACCGAGCGGTCGACACGCTGGCCGAGCTGATGGGGAAAGGGGTGCCGCCGACCGTGCGGTTGGGTGCGGCCCGCACGGTGGCTGATCTGGCCGCCCAAGCGTTTGACCGGGAGGCCATCCTCCAGCGGTTGGACACGCTGGAGGAGGCCCAACACGCCCGCGACGGCACCCTCTCACGGAGGACGTAATGGGCAGAATGCTCAATGGGACGATCCGCCGACTCGGCCGCCTCGAAGCCATCCTTCGACCGTCACCGGACGTCTTGACCCCAGAACAAGTCCGGCTGATGAGCGATGGGGAACTGTGCCAGCGTTACGACGACTTGCTGGCCGCCGCGGTGGGCCCGATCGCGGCCTTCGAGACACTCGAGGCGTTCATCGGCGCGTGTCACGCGTACTTCGGTGAGTCGTTCGACCAAGGGCAGCTCCGCGAGCCGTGGGACCGCGCTCGTTGGCTCCAGCACCACGCCCCGCACGGCCCGTTCCGCTACGGACCGCGTTGGACCCAGCGGCCCCTGCTCTCCTGCGCCTGCGGCGGCCACCTCAAGATCTACCGCGCTGTGGTCCCACCAGAGTTCTGGGACCGGATCACCGAGGACGACGAACCGCGGACCGAACCGTATTACCCGCCCTATCGGGAAACGCCGCAAGTCAAGGCCCCCGAAGGCTAGGACCGAAGGCGCCGCCGCGACGCCGCGAAGTCGCTCGGGATCGCCTTCCAGATCGTCGGCCCAGACGCCGCTGGAGGACGGCATTCACGCGGCCCGGATGATCCTGCCGCCTTCCCGGCGCACGCCGGTCTCGGCTTCAATCCGGCGATAACTCCAGCCGAGCGCGATCAGGGCGAGAACGTGTGTTTTCTTCAGCATCGTCAGGTAATGGGCCATTGGCCTCCTCAGAAACAAACCTCTGAGGATGCCTGATTACCCCTACCTAACGTGGCCGGTTTTCAGACGTTCGGTCGTGGCCGCATTTGGCCGTTCGGTGACAGAAAACGAAAGAAGTGATGGAGTGCGATGGAGTGCTACCAAGTAATTGGGGGCGCGCGCTTGGCCGCGATTCGTACCGCCGGGTAGATTGCCAAGTGATGTGGCATTTCGACGGGGTCATGTCACAGTTGACATCCGGCGCTGCAGGTTCGTCGGAGCAGGGATCGGCAGTCGCTCAGCCGCGGCCTTTGACCCCAGCGGAATCCAGTGCGTCTTCGAGCTCCAGCGCCGGCAAGTGGTCGCCAATGTCGCGCCCGTAGTGCGCGCGAAGGACGCGGCCGTCCTGGCCGATGAGAACATCGGCAGGCATCGTGCCCATTTTCGAGTCGACGCCACCCCAGAATCCGTAACGCATCGACCGGATCCAATCGACATAGAACGTCGGCAAGAAGGCCGACAAGACGAATCTGGACCACGACGTTTCCACTCCGTAGGCGCGATAAATGCTGAACTCCGGATCGGCGACGATATGGAATGGATAGCGCTGCCCGCCGGCGTGCGCACGAATACTCCGCGCGGACGAGTGAAAGAACGTAACGACCTGCAAGCCTCGATCGCGCAACGCCGGGTAGCGCCGGGCAAAGTCCCGGAGACGCAGGTTGCACATCGGGCACGAAGCGTACCGGAAGAACATCAGCAGCAGCGGGCCGCGTTCAAGGAGACCGAGCGAAACCCGGTCGCCTTCCAGCGTCTCTGCCGCAAACGGTACGGCCTGATTCCCTGGCTCAAGTCTCATGGTAACAATGCCGGGCCGCGCCACGAGGATTCCTAACGAGTGCGCGGAATGGACGCGGGAACCGCGAACACGGCGTCGTCCAGCCGCTCGTGGCTGATGGCGGTGACCGTCACAATTGTCTTGACGGGGCCGGCCCAGACGGACAGGTGCGTGGGGTAGCGGACACCCCCGAATTCGCGGTACTCGGCGAGCACCGTTTTCGTTTCTATCTGACCCGAGGGCCCGATCTGCAAGGCGACGGTTCCCAGCAACAACCCGGTGTCCAGATCGAAATACTCCGTCGACTCACCTGCGCGTCGGGTCACCCGAACTTCATAGGCGCGCTTCTCGGCGAACTCGGCAATTCCCAGCACTCTGGCCGTTGGCATATCGTCAGACAGATAGAGATCCCGGTAAAAACTGGCCTCGTCCTGAATGGCAAGGAGCATTGGGCCAGCCAGCCGCATCGCGCCCACGCCTGGTTGGATGAGCCAACCTATCTGCCCATCAAAGCCTCGCGATACTTCGCCGACGCCGGTCAAGCGCAACTTCGATAGCAACTTGTTCGGCGCAGCGGCGAAAAGGTCCATTTCGCTCGTCAGATTCTGCGAGGGGATCTCAAACCGGGCAATCATGCGACGATACCGGTGGTGCCGAATGGCCGCCTCGCCACCAATGGCCGAGATATGACGATCGAAAACGGATCGGGGTGTTGGCAGTGTTCGGCCCTGGCTCCCGAGTGTTTCGCCGGACTCCCCCTCGGCAGAAGCGTTGGGCATCGACAAAGACCACGGCGCCGCCATAATTGACACCAACACGATGAACTGCTTCAAATGAAAACCCGCACGCGTCATGCAACCTCCCTCTTGTGTTGAAGACCGATTCACGTTGCTAACCGCCCGCCTGGCATCGCAACGACGTATTCGTGTCCGCCGACTTCCGCGACGCAACGATCCAGTTACTGGCGGCCTCTAGTGCAGGATCGCGCCCCTGGAGGAGGGTTGGTCTCGACGGATAGACCACTTCATCCGGCATCACGCCAGATCCTTCGATCCTTCGGCCGTCCGGCAAGCGCAAGTCCGCCACGACGTATTGAAGGAGATCTCCCGTTGGCAGCGTGCGTGTGTACGATGGGAGCGCCGCGCCTAGCGTCCGGTCTCCAAAGATGCGTGCTCGGCCGATAGACTGAAGGCCGCCGGCGAAGACCTCGCCGGTACTTGCAGTCAGACCATCAACGAGCAGGCCTAACGGTCCGTGAAATGTGGAAGGCTGGGGGACGGTCTGGTACGCCAATTCGGAATCGCGACTACGCAAGCGCGCAAGTACGCAGGGACGGTCCAGGAACAGGCCCCCGAGTCCCGCGATCATGGGTCCGTAGCCGCCACGGTTTCCCCGAAGATCCAAAACGACCCCATCCAACGGTCCCGCGGCACGGAGCAAATCAAGAGCCTCGGCCAATCGGGCGAGCACCTCGGGTGCAAACACCGAGAAACGGATGACCGCAATCGCGCCTCCCGATGCGACCGGAACGGCCCGGGCTTCGAACTCCATCGGCAGCGACGGCAGCCCCGCGATGGAAACACCGCTCGCGACAGGCGCGCGCCGATCGAGCGCCAACGAACGCAAGCTCCCTTCGGCGTCGTGAAATCTGACGTGAACGGCATCGCCGACGGCTCCATCCAGGACATTACTCACCGCCAGCCACGCGGCCTTGAGACGCCGAGCGGGCGTCAGTTCTGGCTTCGCCGCATGGAGCAAGTACTTCACGACTTGGATTCCTTCGATCGACTCAATCGTCCAGCCCGGCCGCACTCCGGCGGCCCACGCCGCCCCGTCTCGTTCCAGCCGGGTGATCAGCAGCGCGTCCGAGATCCAGCGGTGGTCCACTCCAACCGTTCCCCGCATCTGAGGAATGGGCGTCAGGGCGGCTCGCTGTTCGTCCGCCGACTGTGGCCAGATCTTGAAGTGTGACTCGCCGAGACGCGCGAGCAGTTCCCGAAGTACGTCGCGGAGTTCCTCGGTCGACGCAGCCGAAGTCGCACGCGGGCGCAACTCCGTTCGCGCCTCGTCCCAGTCGATACCGCGAAAGGTGCGGTCGTAGTACGAGTCACGAATTGTCTGCCAGACGACGTCGAACGTTTCGACGAAGAGGGCCTGGCGCTGGGCCGGCTTGGGCTCGATTGTGCTGACGGACCCGGTAGCCGGTGGCGGCATGCCCTGACCGATCACGCGGATGCTGAGCGTGAACACCGCGGCGATCAGCGCCGTGTGCCGAGCGGCCCGTTTCAGTGCCGCGTCTTTAGTCGACACGGTCATCCCCGGGATCGAAGATGTCTTCAAGCGCGACGCCCAGCAGCCGTATCATCCGGAAGACGAGCGGCAGGCTCGGGTTGTACTTGCCGTTCTCAATGGCGTTGACGGTGTTTGTCGAAACACCGAGTTTCTTTGCCAGTTCCGCCTGCGACCAATCCCGCTCCGCGCGAAGCACCCGCAGGCGATTCTTCACCGGTATCTCCGCGCGGCCCACGCCCATGACACGAGATAGATGACCGCCATGTAAATCCAGACGTCGTCCCAGGTCGGGCGCGATAACACACCCGCACGCTGCAGATAGCCCACGATGAACGTGGCTGCAGCTGAGCCGACGGCTGTGATGCCGAGCGCCTCAAGCTGAACCTGCTGACCGAGTTCGTCGAGCCGGCGCGTCCAGCGAACCATCGAGACGAGAAGGAGCATGAAAAACGGCGCGGGCAGGATGGCTGCGGCAATCGCGCGCGCCCCGACCGATTCGGGCTGCCTGAGCAACCAGCCGGCCACCAGGGCGCTCGCGATCGAGAGTGCGCCCGTAATAAGAAGTGACAAGAGAACGTTCGACGGCTTGAGGTCCCGGTCGGTCATCAGGGTCACTCCACAGGCTTGGCAGCTACAAGTAACATACGTTTTTATACAAGTTGACTTGTATAATTGTCAAGGGCACTATGAGCTTTGAGGGCCAAGCTGTCCTGGTACACAGGGCCGGTCACGAAGAACCGGAGTCCAACCTAGTCAGCGATTCGTAGAAACAGGTTGTTGCCGAGCCGTGAATGTGGAAGTTGGCGATCCGTCCTGTCAGGGAGACATGGAGATTAAAGCCAACCGTGAATCCGTTGGCAGCTCTCCTGGCAGACGTCTGGAAGTTCTGGATTCGTCATGTCTCGAAGTGCGCGCCAAATCCGGCCAGCGCGTTCCTCGCGGATTGCCTCGATCCACAGCCGCAAGGTCAGATCGTGACGTTCCGGAGGCCCAACGACTACTAATGCTCCAAGCTGACCAACTGCCTTGGGCGAAGGATGGCTGGCGCCAGGCCGAGAATTGAACTGGCCGTGAAGGCGGCTCTCGAGATCCGGCCGCGTTTCCGAGCGTTCCGGAATCTCGCGAGCTTTCGCCCCTTCGACCTTCATCGCGGACCGCCCGTAACTGCTGACCTTTCGCCAGAGGACCGCCGCGTACCAATATCGACAGGCTTTTAAGCAAGACCTGTCCCCGATCCTGTCCTCATAACGGGGACACGATCCGCGTGCGATGCACCAGAGCGGCGACCTCGCGGTGCTGGCGTTCAACTGGGCACCGTACGATGCCCAGGGACAGCGATTGGCGCGCTGGAACGCGACATCGGTCTATCGACGCTTCGGCGGTGACTGGCGCATCGTCCACGCCCACTGGTCAACGGTGCCGAAGTAGCCGCGAGCCGGGTTACCGCAGGTTCACCATCCAAATGTCGGATTCCGTGACGCGCCGTGAGAAGAACGCCAGACGGCCGTCCGGCGTCACGCGCGGCGGGCCGATCGTGTCCCGGGGCACCGAGAAGACAAGCTCGGTCCTCTGCGTGCGCGCGTCGAGCACGTGAAACTCACGCCCTCGCGAGACGAACAGGATGCGCCGCGAGTCGGGCAGCCACACGGGCCACTCGCCGAAGTCGGTGAGCCGCTCGAACGCGCGCGCCTGGAGGTCGTACACTAGGATGCCGAGCTGGCCGTACCAGGTCTGTCCCGCAATCCACCGCCCGTCGCGCGACCAGGAGTTCGGCACGAAGTTGCCGTCGGGCGTCGGCCCGGGCGGAATCCACTCGACAGGCGCGTTCCCCCGCTGATCCGCCGGGACGATCATGGCGCTGCCCTCGGCGGGCTCCGCCGACTCGCGCGCGACGGCCAGGGCCAGCCGCGTGCCGTCCGGAGACCAGGCCGCGACCCCGCCGCCGTCCTTCGTCACCTGCTGCAGATCGCTCCCGTCTGGCCTGATCTTCCAGATCTGCAGTGAGCCGGTCCGATCGGAAAACGTGGCAATCCAGGCGCCGTCTGGCGACCACCGCGGCACGCGGTCGATCGCTTGATCGCTCGTGAGCTGGCGCGAGGCTCCGGAGCCGTCGGTCCGAAAGACGTACAAATCGCCTTCCGGACTGACCTGCGAGTAGGCCACGACGCTCCCGCCGTCCGGCGACGGATCGGGGTTCGCCCAGAAGCGCGATCCCATCGTGACGGACGCCGGCTGGCCGATGGCGCGGCCGGCCGTCACGTCCAGCGTCAGCATCTGGAGGTTCTGCGTCTCCAGGAACGAGCTGTACGCCAGGCGGCTGCCGTCGGCCGAGACGGTCAGATGCGCCGCAAACGGCGCCGGCGTCGTGATCGGTTCGGGCTCACCGCGCGGGCGCCCGGAGGACTCGTCGATGGGCATCCGCCAGATATTGGTGCTGCCGCCGCGGTCGCTCACGAAATACACGGAGCGGCCGTCCGGCGCCCACACCGGGTTCCAGTCGATGTGCTCGTCCGAGGTGATCGGCTCCACCGGCCCACCGCCGGCCGGTATCGAGACGATGTCGAGGCGCCGAGCCACGTCGCCGCGCTGCACGCCGAAGGCGATGCGCTCGCCGTTCGGCGACCACGCCGGCAGAGCGGTCTGAAGATCCGAGAGCCGCGTCGGCTCTCCGCCATCGACGCCGACCACCCACAGCTCGCTTACCCCCTCGGTGTTGGTCGGCTTCAACTCGGTGCGGAAGGTCGTGTAGGCAATCCGCGTCCCATCTGGCGACCATGACGGGTTGAACCCGGCCCGCGTGATCCGCCGCACGGCCTCGCCCGTGCGGCCCATCACGAAGAGGCCCCCTCCCTCACGGGCCGATCGAAAGACAATGTGCTCGCCGTCCGGCGAAAACGCCGACTGATCGTCGTCGGCGGGCGAGTCCGCGGTGAGGTTGATGGGCGTCTGACCGGTCACGCTCTGGAGGTAGATGTCGCGATTGCCGGCGGCGTCGCCCGCGTAGACGACCCACCGGCCGTCGGGCGAGAGGCTCGGGAACCACTCGATGCCAGGCTGGTGCGTCAGTTGACTGAAGCTGGCGCGCAGCGCGGCGGGCGCGCCCGGCGACGACATCGCGCTCCAGACCGCGAACGCGCCCGCAGCGAGCACCACGGCGCCGGCGGAGAGGCCGATCGCGCGAGTCGGATGCCAGATCGATCGAGCCGGCGCGCCGGGGGGCGCGACGATGGTGGTGAACGGGCCGGTCGTGGACTGCGCCTCCAAGTCCTCCAGCTCGTTGCGGAGATCGATGGCGGTCTGGTACCGCCGCCCTGCGTCCTTCGCCAGACAGCGCCGGATGATGCGATCGAGGTCGCCCGGCGCGCCGGGCCGCGCCGACGACACGGGCGGCGGCGTGTCCCGCATGATCGACGACAGGATCGACAGCACCGTGTCGCCCTTGAACGGCCGCGAGCCCGTGGCCATTTCGTACAACACCACGCCGAGCGAGAAGAGGTCCGAGCGCGCGTCGACCGGCCGGCCTTCCGCCTGCTCGGGCGACATGTATGCCGCGGTGCCGATGACCTGGTGCGCCACGGTGACCGACGCCGTCGTCGCGGCCGCGGCGTCCGAAGCCGGCTGCCTGAGCTTCGCGATGCCGAAGTCCAGGACCTTCACGCGCCCGTTGTGACCGATCATGACGTTGGCCGGCTTGATGTCGCGATGCACGACGCCCTGCTCGTGCGCCGCGCTGATGGCGTCCACGAGCTGAACGGACCAGCTGAAGAAGTCGGACCAGGCGACGCCGTTCGGGGGGATGCGGCCGGCGAGCGTGTGTCCCTCGACGATCTCCATGGTCAGGAAGGGCTGGCCGTCGGCTTCCTCCACCGAGTGGATTGTGACGATGTTGGGGTGGTTGAGGGCGGCGGCCGCGCGGGCCTCGCGCTCGAAACGCCGCCGCCGGTCGGCGTCCTGCGCGACGTCGAGCGCGAGAAGCTTCAGCGCGACGCGGCGGCCGAGCCGCGTGTCCTCGGCGAGGTAGACCTCGCCCATGCCGCCCGTGCCGAGCAGGTCCAGGATCCGGTAGTGTCCGATGGTCTCCCGCCGCATCGAGTCGGAAGCCATAGCCAGGATGCCGGCCATCATACGCTGCTCCACCTGCAAGGCGGACCTTCAGATCCGCCCCAGGCACCCAGTGAGTTGATGACACGTCGGCCCGACTGCTCCTCCCTTGGCGACCAGGCGAGTAACCTTCCCGGGGCCACCGCAACCGTGTGCGAACAGGGATTGGCGCAACCGGCCTATCGAGGGAATCCCCGCTCTATGACGCCAGCGCCAATTCACGGGTCGAGCACCGAGGCGTCCGTCCAACCCCCTGCGCCAGCTGCGGTTGACCGGGCGGACGGAGCCGGTAGAATGGCCGCTGGTGAAGGCCTCGTAGGGTGGACGGGGAAGCCCGAGTGCGAGCGGACACTCGAGAAATGGCGCCGTCCTCTCATACGACGTTCGGCAGCACAACAAACATGAACGCTGAGTATTACGTCTACGGGTACTTTGACCCTCGAAGCTTGCGCCTGTTCTACGTCGGGAAGGGGCGAGGTTCGCGGAAGTACTCGCACCTCAAGGAATCCGGCGAGAGCCTCAAGAAGCGCACTGTTGCGGCTATTCACAAGGCGGGGCTGAAGCCCGGTATTCGAGTCATTGCGTCAGGCCTCACAGAGCGCGAATCGTTCCTCGTGGAATCTGCTCTCATTTGGGCGTTCCAGCCGCAGCTCACCAATGAAATCCGAGGCCCGATGAACGAGTGCATCCGGCCGGCGCACACTCTCCATCAGTCGTTGCCAGGTTTTGATACTCAGGCCGCCGCGTACCTTGTCAATGTTGGGGATGGCCCGGCGCGCAGCTGGGAGGACGGTCGAAAGTACGGCTTCATCTCGGCTGGCGGTGCGCGCCGATGGAGCGAGCAATTGAGGCGCCTGTCCATCGGAGACGTAATCGTTCCGTACCTCAAGAGTCACGGCTACGTCGGCATTGGTCGCGTCGCGCAGGAACCAGTTCCGGTGTTCGACTTCCGATATCGGGGCCGCCGACTTTCGGCTCACATGCTGAAGCAGCCTGGCTTGCTGCGCCACGCTGGCGACGCAGAGCGGTCTGAGTACGTTGTCGGTGTCAAATGGATTCGTCAGGTCTCAGCGGCTGAAGCAAAGTTCAGACGCCGGGGCGGGCTCTTCACGACGCAACTCGTTGTCGCGGCACTGGCCAGGCAGCCACGGACGCTGCGGTTTCTGAATGAAGCGTTTCGGGTGAATCTCGAACGACTCACTTCGGAGGCGTGAAACGTGCTGCCTAACATGGCTTGCAGCCGACGGCGGCTGGTGCAATCATGAGCCGCCGCCGCTGAAGCCGCGCGTTGACCGACGGACGAAGGAGCGGCGATGTTCACCTACGACATCCGCCAGGCCCAGGATGACGGCGCCACGGTCGCCATCTTCTACTCGCCGCGACAGGCCAGACTCCACCTCACCACGGGCGACATCGACGCGGCCCTCGCCGACGTTGCCCAGCAAGAGCAGGTCGAAGGCACCGAGCTGGAGAGCAAGAAGTCCCGATGGGCCGCCCTCGCCGAGCTGGCCGGGGCCGAGGAGCGCCTCGCGGCCGTTGCGGCGGACCTCCTTGAGCACTACCTCGACCGCACCAAGGAACTGGCGGGCAAGGCCATGGTCGTCTGCATGACGCGGAAGAACTGCGTCCGGCTTTACGAGAGGCTCATCGCGCTGCCCGGCTGCCCCGAGGTGAAGGTCGTCATGACGGGCAACCTCAAGACCGACCCCAAGACGTGGAGCGAGCAGGGGCACATCACCAGCAAGCAGCAGCGCGATGCCATCAAGAAGCGGATGGTTGACCCCGACGACCCGCTCAAGCTCGTAATCGTGTGCGATATGTGGCTCACCGGCACCGACATCCCCTGCCTGCACACCCTCTACGTCGATAAGCCCCTGCGCGGGCTCAACATGATTCAGGCCATCTCGCGGGTGAACCGGGTGTTTCGCGACAAGCCCCACGGCCTGATCGTCGACTACATCGCGGTAGGCGAGAGATGGAGATCATGGTCAACCTCATGCGGCGCGCCGAGATCCCAGCCGGGCGTGGCGCTACCGTGCGCTTGGAGGCCAAGCTGATTGACGCCGTCACCCGCGCTGACGTGGAGGCCGTTCGCGAATGGCGTCGAAGCGAGCAGGCGGCGCGACAAAGTCGGCTTGGAGTGAAGGGCGGGGAGGTGGGCACAAACCGCCTCCTCTCGAGACTCCGGCATCTGCTGAACTGGGCCGTCGCGGAAGGTCACCTCGACGAGACCCCGTTTAGGAGGGGCTCCGTGTCCGTCGTGAAACTCGAGGGCTCCGTGGAAGGAGGCAGAACGCGCCGACTGAACGCGGAGGCGCGCGAGAGCGAACTCCTCTTGGCCCACGCAGATCCCCTGCTCCGAGCTTTGATTGTGGCGGCCCTTTCGACCGGTTGCCGCAAGAGCGAGTTGCTGTCGCTCCAGTTCACTCAGATTGTCCGCGACGAGAAGGGCCAGGCCCGCTGGCTCGTGCTGCCGGCGACCAAAACGAAGACCGGGGAGACCAGAGTCATCCCAGTGGGCCCCCGGCTCCGAGGCGAGCTCGAGATGCGTCGGCAGGCCCCAGACGGGCGCGACCATCCTCCTGACGCCTACGTGTTCGGCACCGAAACTGGGGAGAGGGTGAAGGACATCCGTCGGCAGTGGGAGGACGCTGTCCTGCGCGCCCACGGCCACGACCCCAGCCGAGTGCGGGGCAGGCTGACGGCGGAATCGCGAGTCACCTACGGGGCAATCGACCTGCACTTTCACGATCTTCGCCGTGAGTTCGCCAGCCGCCTGCTCGAGTCGTCAGCGGACCTGCACGACGTGCAGATGTTCCTGGGCCACGCCGCCATCACGACGACGAGCCGCTACCTCCGCAGCACGCCGACCCGGCTTGAGCGCGCATTGAACAGGATGGAACAGGCGGAAGGATTCGCACAAGATTCGCACACAGACACCAAGAACGACCAACCCGCGGCCCCGGATGAAGAGGCCGCGGATGGACGTAACCTATTGAATTGAAAGATGGTGCGGAAGAGAGGACTCGAACCTCCACGGTCTTGCGACCGCCAGCCCCTCAAGCTGGTGCGTCTGCCAATTCCGCCACTTCCGCAATTGAGGGCCGAGGGAAAAGGACAAAGGGCAAAGGGGAGGCCGCTGCCCTCTGCCCTTTTCCCTCGGCCCTTACGTCTAGCTTCCCGTGCCGCCCTGCGCCGGCGGCGTCTGCGTCGATCCTGAACCCGAAGATCCCGTGCCGGCCGGCGGTGTCGCCGGTGGCGTCCCCGAGCCCGAACCGGCACCGCCCGCGGGTGGCGCCGGCAGCGGCGCGCCCGTCGGGAGCGCCGGGGTCGTCTGCGCGGGACCTTCGACGCCGCTCACGACCGAGCCGCCGGTGGTCGAGCGTCCGGCCGCGGTCAGCAGGAACGCACCGATCATGAACGCCGCGCCGAGCCAGGCCGTCGCGCGGGTGAGGAAGTTGGCCCCCGACCGCGCGCCAAACGCCGTCTGGCTGCTGGATCCGCCGAACGCGGCCGCGATGTCGCCGCCCTTGCCCTGCTGCATCAGGACCACGAACAGCAGCAGGAAACAAATCAGGATGTATACGAGCGTGCCTGCCAGGACCAGCATAAGCACACGATTATACAGCCGCCGCCCGGACCCGGTCGAATGCTCACCGAGGCCCGCACCGGCGCGGCGCGGCCGGTCCGCCTGCCTGTTCGGGCTACAATCCGTTCCCCGATGAGGCCCAGGCGCCCGAAACGCCTCGTTCCGCTTGCGTTGGCCCTCGCCGCCCTGACGCCCAGCACTGCGCGCGCGCAGGCTCCACCCTCCGGCCCGGTCGTGCTGCTCCAGCCCGCCACGCCGCGCGCCGCCGCGCTCGGCGGCGCGTGGGTCGCCGGCCGCGATCAGGACGTGCTGTTCTACAACCCGGCACAGCTCATCGGCGCCCGGCCTGGGTTCGACGTCTCGTTCATGCGGTACGGCCGCGACGCGACGCAGACGACGTTCACGTCGGTGTACGCGGCGGGGAAGTGGTCGCTCACCCTCGGTTGGGGCGTGACGCTGCTGCACTTCCGCGCGGACCCGGCTGCCGCGTATCCGTACTCGTCCGACGTCGTTCTTTCCGGCGGCGCCGCGCAGGGCTCGGGCGCACTCGTCACGATCGGCGGCGCCATCGTCGTCAAGGGTTTCCGGATCGGCGCGGCCGGCAAGTACGTCGTCGAGCACGTCTCGATGCCGCCCGGCTTCTCCGGCGCGGACCCGGCGAGGCAGAGCGCCATCGTCGCGGATCTCGGCCTGTCGCGGCCCCTCTTCGGGGGCACGGCCGCGGCGGCCGCGCAGAACCTCGGGCCGGATTCGCTCGACGCTGCCGGGCTGGTGAAGCTGCCGAAACAGGGTCTCTTCGGGTGGTCCAGAACCAAGGTGGCCGGCCCGCTGGATCTGCTCGTCGTCGGGCAAGTGACGGTCCGCGATGACTGGACGTCGCCGGCGGCGGGACTGGAAGCCGGCTACAGCTGGATCGAGGGGTACTTCGTTTCGATTCGCGCGGGCGTCCGGCGGCCGGAGTCCAGTGCCGAGCACCCGTACTCGCTGGGCGCGGCGTTCACGGCGGACCGGCTGGCGATCGAGTACGGCGTGCGCTTCTTCGACGGGGGCCGGGCCGCGGGCGGCGTGCTCGTGAGGTGGCGATGACGACGCGGGCAGCGGCGGTGACGCTCGCGGCAGCGGCGGCGCTCGCGGCGCCCGCGTGCTCGCAGGCGCTGAAGCTCACGACCGACGACTCGGCGACGGTGCTCGCGCACCAGACCATCGCCGCGCCGAACCCCGCCGGGCCGGGTCCGTACGCGGTCGAGCGGCTGTTCTACGGGTCCGGCACGGACATCCGGCGGCCGGAATTCGGCCGGGGCGTCGCGATCAAGACGAAGACCGTGGACGCCTCGCCGTTCGCGTCGATTCCCCCGGCGCAGGCGAGGACGCGCAAGAAGTTCTGGGGCTTCGACCTGAAGCAGGCGCCCATCAACGGTCGCGTGTGGTTTCCGGCCGGCGCCGGCCCCTTCCCGCTCGCACTCGTCGTCCACGGCAATCACAACTACCGGGACTTCTCGGATCCCGGCTACGCGTATCTCGGCGAGCTGCTGGCCTCGCGCGGATTCATCCTCGTGTCGGTGGACGAGAACTTCGTCAACGGCCTCAGCGGCGAGAACGACGCGCGGGCGTGGCTGCTGCTGAAGCACCTCGAGGCCTGGAAGGGCTTCAACGAGACGCCCGATGGGCCCTTCTATCAGCGGGTAGACATGGCTCGGATCGCGGTGATGGGCCACTCACGCGGCGGCGAGGCCGCGGCGCTGGCCGCCACGTTCAACCGGCTGAGGTACTACCCGGACAACTTCAAGCACGAGTTCGATTTCAACTTCTCGATCAGGTCTGTCGTGGCCATCGCGCCGGTGGACGGGCAGTACAAGCCGACCGGCCAGTTCACGCCGATGCAGAACGTGAACTACCTGCTCATCCACGGCTCGCACGACGGCGACGTTTCCACGGCGCAGGGCCTGCGGCAGTACGAGCGGCTGCAGTTCACCGACGAGGCCCCGTGGTTCAAGTCCGTCATCTTCATGTACCGCGCGAACCACGGCCAGTGGAACACCGTGTGGGCGAACAAGGACAGCGGACCGCGCAGCGGACGCTCGCTCGATCTGCGAGCCCTCATCGACGGGCCAGCGCAGCGCGAGTTCGCGAAGGTGACGATCGCCGGCTTTCTCGAGGCGACGCTGCAGGGTCGGCGCGAGTATCTGCCGATGTTCCGCGACCACCGGACCGCCGGCGCGTGGCTGCCGAAGACCATGTACACGACCCGGTTCCAGGAGAGCGGATACCGGGCGCTGGCGGAGTTCGACGGCGACGTGGACCTGACGACCGGCACCGTTCCCGGCGTGACGATCGCGGCCGAGCATCTGTCGGCGTGGCACGAAGCGGCGGTGCCGTTCCGCGGGCGCGGCACCGACACGCAGAATCACAACGCGGTCTGGATCGGCTGGAACAACCGGATGGCGAAGCCGGAGGCCGGCGGCGAGACGGCCGAACCGCCCGTGCCCGGCCCACCGGCGCCCCCTTCCGACGCGGCGGCGTCCCAGACCGACGCCGAGCAGGGGCCGCTGGGTCCGCCCGCGACCTACGCCGTGACGGTGCCGCAGGCCCTCCTGGCGGAGTGGGGCATCGGCGAGCGCAGCGTCGTGTACCTGTCGCTTGCGGCGACGACGACGAAGCCCGGGCCGCGGACGCCGCCGAAGGACCCGAAGGCCGAGGAAGAGGAGAAGGCCGCGGGCGCGAAGCCCGCACCAAAGAAACCCGCGCCGAGGCCGCGGACGCCGCCGAAGCCCAAGGACGAGCCGCCGGACGAAACGCCGGTTGACCTCACGGTCGAGCTCGTCGACGCGGCGGGCCGGTCGGCGCGGCTGCCGCTTTCGCGCTTCGGCATCGCGCGCAAGCCACTCGACACCCGCATCTACCGTCGCGCGGGCCGTGACGCGCAGCGGTTCTCGACGCTCTTCGAGCTGATCCCGCAGACGTTCGTCATGCCCCTCGCTGACTTCGCCGCGGCCGCGCCGGACTTCGATCCGCGCCGGCTCGCGACGATTCGGCTCGTGTTCGACCGCACGGAGGCCGGCACGGTCGTCGTGCAGCACGTCGGACTCTCGACGCCGGCCGATCCGGCGTTTCTGGCCGCACCCGTGCCCGACGGGGCGCCCGGCGTCGAATTCCCCGGAAGGAGGGGCCGGCTTCAGCCGGCGCGCGTCCGGGCGGGGGGCTGAAGACCGCCCCTCCTTGCTCGATCCGCCCCTCCAGATGCTCGATCCGTTACCATGGCCCCCGAAGCGGAGGGGGTCCCATGCGTAGGTCGGTCCAAGCCGTCCTGATTCTGGCGTCACTCGCGGTCGGAGCCGTGCGCGCGGGGATGCCCGACTTGATGGCGGCTCAGGGTGTCGCCCCTCCGCCCTCGGACCTCGCCGCGCTGGCCTTCCGCAACATCGGCCCGGCCAACATGAGCGGCCGGTTCGTGGACATGGACGTCGTCGAATCGAACCCGTACACGATGTACGTCGCGAGCGCGACCGGCGGCATCTTCCGGACGACCGACAACGGCACTACATGGGCGCCGGTCTTCGAGCGCGAGGCCGTGCACTCGATTGGGGACATCGCGATCTTCCAGCCGGACCCCAACGTCATCTGGGTGGGCACCGGCGAGCGCGCGAACCGGCAGAGCTCGTCGTGGGGCGACGGCGTCTACAAGACCACCGACGCGGGAAAGACGTGGACGAACGTCGGACTCCGCGACTCGCGCCACATCGGGCGCATCGTGACGCATCCGACCAACCCGAACGTCGTGTTCGCGGCGGCCATGGGACACCTCTGGGGACCCAACGCGGAGCGCGGTCTCTATCGCACGACCGACGGGGGCCGGACGTGGACGGCTGTGCTGCAGATTGACGCCGACACGGGCGTCGTGGACGTGGCGATGGACCCGTCGGATCCGAACGTGCTGTACGCGGCGGCGTACCAACGGCGCCGCACCGCGTTCGGCTTTCACGGCGGCGGGCCGGGCAGCGGCCTCCACAAGTCCACCGACGGCGGATCGACCTGGCGGCGCCTCGCGGGCAGCGGCCTGCCCGCCGGCGAGTACGGACGCATCGGCATCTCGATCTACCGGAAAGACCCGCGCATCGTGTACGTGAGCGTCGAGCAGGGGAACAAGTACAACGCCTCGACCGCCTACATCGAGCGTCGGGCCGGCATCTACCGCTCGGAGAACAAGGGCGAGACCTGGGCGTTCATGAGCGACTGGAATCCGCGCCCGATGTACGCGAGCCAGATCCTGGTCGATCCGAACGACGACCGGCGTCTTTACATGGTCAACAGCTACAGCTTCTCCGACGACGGCGGCCGCACGTTCACGCAGCCGGGGCAGTCGCTGCACGGCGACGACCGTCTCGTGTGGGTCAACCCGCGCGACTCGCGGCACGTCGTCAAGCTCGACGACGGCAGCATCGGCATCTCCTACGACCGCGGCCTGAAGTGGCTGTACGTGTCGTCGCTGCCGGTGAGCCAGTTCTACCGGGTCGCGGTGGACCACGCGCGGCCGTTCAACGTGTACGGCGGCCTGCAGGACAACGGGTGCTGGAAGGGGCCGAGCGCGACGTACTTCACGAGCGGCATTCTCAACGAACACTGGGAACGACTGTGCGGCGGCGACGGCTTCTTCACCATCCCGGACCCGACCGACGCGCGCGTCGTCTACTCCGCGTCGCAATATCTCGGGCTGCAGCGGGTGGATACCCGGACGTGGGAGGCACAGGACATTCGGCCCGGCGATCCGCGCGGCCACATCAGCGGGCGCCGGAACTTCGACGTCTGGAGCCGCGGTCTGCCCGAGCCCGCGCTCGGCAACGCGATGCACCCGGCCAACTGGGACGCGCCGTTCCTGCTGTCGGCGCACGATCCGGACACCGTCTACGCCGGGCTGAAGCACCTCTTCCGGAGCCGCGACCGTGGCCGCACGTGGGAGGACCTCGGCGACCAGACGACCGGCACCGACCGTCGCACGCTGCAGATCATGGGGCAGGAGGTGGCCGACCACGTCGCGTCGCTCGACGACGGCGTCCCGTACTGGCCGACGATTTCGGCGCTGGCCGAGTCGCCGCGCGCGCGGGGCGTGCTCTACGTCGGCACCGACGACGGCCAGGTGAGGGTGTCGCGCGACGAGGGCCGCACGTGGTCCGACGTCGCCGGCCGTGTGCCGGGATTGCCCCGCCGGGCCTGGATTGCCGGGCTCGAAGCCTCGCGGCACCGCGACGGGACGGTTTACATGACCGTCGATCAGCACCGCAGCGACGACACCCGCAACTACGTGTTTGCGTCGGACGACTACGGGCAGACCTGGCGGTCCGTCGCCGGCGACCTGCCGGCCGATCGCGTCGCGCGGACCATCCGCGAGGACACGCGGAACCCGCAGGTGCTGTACCTCGGCACCGAGTTCGGGCTGTTCGTCTCGGTGGACGGGGGACAGCGGTGGCTCGACCTGCAGCTCAATCTCCCGACGCTGGCCATCAACGACCTGGTCGTGCATCCGCGCGACAACGACCTTGTGCTCGGCACCCACGGGCGCGGCGTGTGGATTCTCGACAACGTGTCGGCGATCCAGGAGCTCGTGGCCGCGTCGGCATCGGAGGCGCACCTGTTCACGATCGAGCCCGCCGAGGAGATTCGGTTCACCAATCTCAAGGCGCACATGGGCGACATGGTCTTCCGCGGCGAAAACCCGCCGGCCGGTGCGATCGTCGATTACTGGCTGGGCCGGGGGGGTCTCGACGTCGTCCTCACGGTGCACGACGCCGCGGGCCGCGAGATCGCCCGGGTTGCCGCCACCGGGCACCGCGGTGTCAACCGCGCGATCTGGAACCTGCGCCACGCGGACTTCGCGGCCAGCGGCCCGGCCACGGGTCCGGCTGGCGGTCGCGGCGGCGGAGGCGGCGGCCGTGGCGGGCGCGGCGGCGGCGGCGGGTGGCGGCTGTCCGGACCGCTCGTAACGCCGGGGCCGTACACGGTCCGCCTGGCCGCCTCGGGCCGAACCGTCGAACGGACGCTCGAGGTCCGCGAGGATCCGCGCGTTGACATCGCGCCGGCCGAGCGACAGGTCTGGGCCGACGCGCTGCGTGACATCGCCGCCGTCTGGACGCAGGCCGTCGCCGTCGCCGGGCGACTGCAGAATCCGGGCGCGCCGGCGGGCACCACGGACGATCGGCGCCTCGCGTCGGCGGCAGTCGAACAGCTCGGCGGCCTGTACGGCGCCGTCAGCGACTTCACCGGGCGGCCGACGTCGGATCAGCTCGCCCAGCTCGCGAACCTGCGTGAAGTCGTCGGCAGGCTCGATCGCGCGCGGTAGGCGCGCGCCGGCAAGGAGGACACGTGCGCAAGTTCCTGATTTCGCTCGGCACCATCGTTTTCACCGTCGTCGCCCTTGTGCTGGGGGTCGGCTGGTGGCTGCCGGTTGCCCACAATGCCGCCCGTACGGTCGTCCTCGCCGCCCCGCCGGCGACCGTGTTCGACATCGTGAGCGATTTCGCCCGGCACCCCGAGTGGCGGAGCGACCTGACGCGCGTCGAGACGGACGGTGAGCCGGGCATGGGGCAGCTGGTCCGCGAGATTGGCGCAGACGGGGAGCTGCCGTATCGGGTGACCGCACTGCAGCGGCCGACGCTGCTCGTCACCCGCATCGAGAGCGCCAGCCTGCCGTTCGGCGGCGCGTGGACGTACTATTTCGTGGAGGCGCCGAGCGGCGGCACGCGTCTCACGATCGCCGAGGACGGCGAGATCTACAACCCGGTGTTCCGCTTCATGGCGCGGTTCGTGTTCGGCTACGAAGCGACGATCGATCGGTATCTTTCGGACCTGGCGACCCGGGTGGGGCAATGACAATGGAGGCCCGGGTGTTGGGCTATGGAGGCCCGGGTCTTCAGACCCGGGCGACGTCAATCCCGCGCGTGATGATCTCGAAGAACGGGGCCGGCTCGAGGCTCGCCCCGCCGACGAGCGCGCCGTCCACGTCGTCGAGCGCCATCAGGTCGGCGATGTTGTCGGGCTTGACCGATCCGCCGTAGAGCAGCCGGCACTTCAGCGCCGCCTGGGCGGTGAACTGATCGACCAGGCGTGCGCGGATGTGCCGGTGCGCCTCGTCGGCCTCGGCCGCCGTGGCGTTCCTGCCCGTGCCGATGGCCCACACGGGCTCGTAGGCGATGACGAGGCCGGCGACGTCGTCGCTCGTGAGGCCCGTGAGGCCGGTCCGCAGCTGGCGATCGAGGACGGCGAGCGTCTGTCCGGCCTCGCGCTCGGCGAGCGTCTCGCCGATGCAGACGATCGCGCCAAGACCGGCGCCGATCGCGGCTCTGGCCTTGCGATTGACCCACTCGTCGGTGTCCCCGAAGAGCCGGCGCCGTTCCGAGTGGCCGACGATGGCGTAGTCGGCACCGGCGTCGCGCACCATCCGGGCGCTCACCTCGCCGGTGAACGCGCCCGACGCCTCGAAGTACAGGTCCTGCGACGCGACCTCGAGCTCGGTGTTGCGCGCCGCTTCGGCCGTGTGCGCGAGCGCCGTGAAGGGCGGCGCGACGACGACCTCCACGCCCTCGACCGTCTTCAGGAGCACGCCGAGCTCACGCACGTACCCGACGGCTTCGAGCACGGTCTTGTGCATCTTCCAGTTGGCCGCGAAGAGTGGGGTGCGCATGGGCCTCCTCAGGCGGCCGGCAGGGCCGCGACGCCGGGCAGCGTACGGCCGCCGAGGAACTCGAGCGACGCACCGCCGCCGGTGGAGATGTGCGTGAGCTTGCCGGCCACGCCGGCCCGGCCGACCGCCGCGACCGAGTCGCCGCCGCCGATGATCGTCGTGCCGTCGACCGCCGCGACGGCGCGCGCGATCGCCATCGTGCCCGCCGCGAACGCCTCGATCTCGAAAACGCCCATCGGGCCGTTCCAGACGACGGTCTTCGCCGGCGCGATGAGCGCGGCGTAGCGCCGGATGGTGTCGGGGCCGATGTCGAGGCCCATGCGGTCGCCGATGGCCGGATCGCCGACGGCGAGCGTCTCGGCGGGCGCGCCGGCTTCGAGCCTCGGCGCGACGACGTGATCGACCGGGAGCGCGAACGTGACCCCGCGGGCGGCGGCCCGGGCCGCCAGATCGCGCGCCGTCTCCAGGAGATCGTCCTCGACGAGCGAGCGCCCGACCGCGAGGCCGGCGGCCCTGAGGAACGTGTACGCCATGGCGCCGCCGAGGATCACGGCATCCACCTTGAGCAGCAGGTTCTCGATCACCTCGAGCTTGTCCGACACCTTGGCGCCGCCGAGGATCGCCACGAACGGCCGCTCCGGATCGGTCAGCGCGCGCCCGAGGTAGGCGACCTCGGCCGCCATCAGCAGGCCCGCGGCCGCGTCGGCGGCGTGGCGAACGATGCCCTCGGTCGAGGCGTGGGCGCGATGCGCGGCGCCGAAGGCGTCGTTCACGTAGACGTCGGCGAGCGAGGCGAGCGCTTCGGCGAACGCCGCGTCGTTGCGTTCCTCTTCCGGATGGAAGCGGAGGTTCTCCAGCACGACGACGCCGCGCGGGTTGGCGTCGATCGCTTTCCGGGCCGGCACGCCCACGCAGTCCTCGGCGAAGGCAACCGGCCGGCCCAGCAGCGTCCCGAGGTGCGCGGCCACCGGCGCCAGGCTGAGCTCCGGCTTCACCTTGCCCTTCGGCCGGCCCAGGTGCGAGGCGAGGATGACCGTCGCGCCGTGGTCGAGCGCGAACCGGATGGTCGGCAGCGCGGCGCGAATCCGCGTGTCGTCGGTGATCCGGCCGCCGTCGATCGGGACGTTGAAATCCACCCGGATGAACGCGCGCTTGCCCTCGAGCGCGAGGTCCTCGATCGTCCGGAGACGCACGCGTCAGAGCCCTTTCGTCGCCATGAACCGGATGAGATCGACGCAGCGGCTCGAGTAGCCCCACTCGTTGTCGTACCAGGCCAGGATCTTCACGAAGTTGCCGTTCATGACCTTGGTGTACGGCGCGTCCAGGATGGCCGAGTGCGCGTTGCCCCGGAAGTCGATCGACACGAGCGGCTCGGTCGAGTACTGGATGATGCCCTGGTAGGCGCCGCCGGCCGCGGCCTCGAACGCGCCGTTGATCTCCTCGCTCGACGTCTTTCCCTCGAGGACCGCCGTCAGGTCCACGAGCGACACGTTCGGCGTCGGCACCCGGATCGCCACGCCATCCAGCCGGCCCTTGAGCGCCGGAAGCACCTCGCCCACGGCCGACGCCGCGCCCGTCGTCGTCGGGATCATCGAGAGGGCCGCCGCGCGCGCCCGCCGCAGGTCCTTGTGCGGCAGGTCGAGCAGGTTCTGGTCGTTCGTGTAGGCGTGAATCGTGGACATCCAGCCCTGCGCGATCCCGAACCTCTCGTGCAGCACCTTGGCCACCGGCGCCAGGCAGTTCGTCGTGCACGAGGCATTCGAGACGATCGCGTGCTTCGACGGGTCGTACGACTGGTGGTTGACGCCCATCACGACCGTGACGTCGGGCCCCTTGGCCGGCGCTGTGATGACGACCCGCTTCGCGCCGCCGGTCACGTGCTTCGCCGCGTCGTCACGCTTGGTGAACCGCCCGGTCGCTTCGAACACGACATCGACGCCCAGTTCCTTCCACGGCAGGGCGGCCGGGTCCTTCTGGGCCAGGACCTTGAACGCGTCGCCGTCCACCGTGATGCTGTCGGCGGTCGCCGAAATCGTCGCGTCGAGATTGCCCAGAATCGAGTCGTACTTGAGGAGGTGGGCGAGCGTGCCGGCATCGGTCAGGTCGTTGACGGCGACGATGTCGATGTCGTCGTGCGCCATGGCGGCGCGCATGATATTGCGGCCGATCCGGCCGAAACCGTTGATGCCTACCGTGATCGCCATGGCATGCTCCTCCTCGGGGGCCGGGCGGCCCGCGACCAAACGTGTCATCGTAGCAAGTTCGGACGGCCGTGGGGAACCGACGCGGTATGATTTTCGGCGTGCACGGCCTGTACACCCTGGCCATCGTCGTCGTGGCGGTGATCCTGTCGCCGTGGTTCGCCTACCAGGCGATTCGCTATCGAAAGTACGTCGGCACGCTGCGCCAGCGGATGGGCTACCTGCCCGTCAGCTTCAACCTGGACGGGGACGAGTCGATCTGGATTCACGCGGTGTCGGTCGGGGAGGCGCTGACCGCCCGCGCGCTCATCGGGGCGCTGCGCGAGCAGTACCCGGGCCTGCGCGTCTTCCTCTCGACGACCACCCTCACCGGGCAGCAGGTCGCGCGCACGCATCTCGGCGAGGCCGACGCCGTCTTCTTTTTTCCGTTCGACCTGCCGCTCTTCGTCAATCGCACGCTGCGCCTCGTCCGTCCCCGCCTCTTCATCATGATGGAGACGGAGATCTGGCCGAACCTCCTGCGGGCGTGCCGCCGCGACGGCGTCAGGACGATGCTCGTGAACGGGCGGATCTCGCTGCGCTCGTACCCCCGCTACCGGCTCGCGCGCGGGCTGTTCCGGCGCGTGCTGGCCGACGTCGATCGGTTCTGCATGCAGAGCGACGGATCGGCGCGGCGGATCATCGACATCGGCGCCGAGCCGGACCGGGTGACCGTCACGGGCAGCCTGAAGTTCGAGTCGCTGGAGAATCCGGCGGCAGCCGCCGGCCGCGGCGCGGGCCGCGTGCTGCGGTGCTTCCGCATCCCGGAATCACGGCCGGTGTTCCTCGCCGGGAGCACGCTGAAGGGCGAAGAACCTGGCGTGCTGTCGGCCTTCGCGGCGGTCCGCCGCGCTCACCCGAACGCGCTGCTCATCGTCGCGCCCCGGAAGCCCGAGCGGTTCGACGAGGCCGAGGTCCTGGCCCGAGCCGAGGGCTACCGCGTGATTCGGCGCACCGATCTGGCGGTTGACGCCGAGCCCCGCGCCGACGTGGTGATCCTCGACACGATTGGCGAGCTCGCGCAACTCTTCCAGGTGGCCACGGTCGTCTTCGTCGGCGGCAGCCTCGTGGACCACGGCGGTCACAACATCCTCGAGCCGGCCGTCCACGGCAAGCCGATCGTCTTCGGCCCGCACATGCAGAACTTCGCCGAGATCACCGACCAGTTCCTGACGAGCCAGGCGGCCCTGCAGGTGCGCGACAGCAGCGGGCTGGCCGACGTCGTGGTGCGGCTGATGAGCGATTCGGTCGAGCGCGCTCGCATCGGCGCCGCCGCGCGCGCGCTGGTCGAAGCGAACCGCGGCGCCAAGGCCCGCACGCTCGAAGCGATCGCCGCCGTGCTGCCGCCTCCGGGAGGCCGCGGCGTGATCCGGCCCTTCCGGCGGGTCAACTAGGAGGGCGATCCTGCTGTCCAGCCACCCGCGCGGGCGCGTGACCGGCACCAGCGCACTGGACCCGTTCCTCTGGCGCCGCCGCTGGCGCACGGCGCCCGGACGCCAGCACCAGCTTCGACAACCGGTCGTGAGCGTCGGGAATCTCGCCGCCGGCGGACGGGGCAAGACGCCGGTCGTCGAGCACCTCGCGCGTCTGCTCGTCGAGGCCGGCGAACGGCCGGCCATTCTGAGCCGGGGCTACGGACGTTCGGTCGCGCCGCCGGGCGCGGTCGTCGTCAGCGACGGACACGGCCTGCGCGTCGGACCGGATCTGTCGGGCGACGAGCCCGGCATGCTCGCCCAGGCGCTCCCCGGAGCGATCGTGGTCGTCTGCGAGGACCGGCGCATCGCCGGGACGCTGGCCGAAGGCCGGCTTGGCGCCACCGTTCACGTGCTCGACGACGGATTCCAGCATCTCGAGCTGGCGCGCGACGTGGATCTCGTTCTGGTGACGCCGGAGGACCTGTCCGGCCGCGCGTTTCCGCTGGGCCGGCTGCGCGAAACGCCGCGCGCCCTGGCGGCCGCCGATGCGGTGCTCGTGGACGGCGACCTGGGCGATCGCGCGTGGCCGTTCGCGGGCGTGGAGCGATTCGGGATGCGACGCTCGCTCGGCGCGCCGGCGGTCGAGGGCCGCCCGCTCTCGCCCGAGGTCGGGCCCGTCGTCGCGCTGGCCGGCATCGCGCGGCCCGAGCGGCTGGCGCGCGACCTCACCGCGCTCGGGTGGACGGTCGCCGAGTCTGTCACCTTCGCCGACCATCATCGCTACACCGTCCGCGACCTGACAAACGTGGCGTCCGTGGTCCGGCGGACCGGCGCCGCCGCGGTCGTGACGACCGCGAAGGACGCGGTGCGGCTGCGCGGAGCGGCCGCGCTGCCCGTGCCGCTGGCGGTGGCCGTGCTCCGGGCGTCGGTCGAGCCTTCGGCGGCGTTCCGGTCGTGGCTCAGCCGCCGGATTGCGGACGCGCGTTCGTGACGCTGAGGGACGTTCGTCATCGCGCCGAGTACGCGATTGTGCTGGCGCTGCGCGGCGCGATCGCGATCGTGCCGG
>Ga0326597_10000698_pt1 | contig 57988 bp, 86 predicted proteins | sample RVTome_12_FD_203789 | JGI IMG/M metagenome (GOLD analysis project Ga0326597, IMG submission 203789) | Soil microbial communities from uranium-contaminated site in the Upper Colorado River Basin, Wyoming, United States - RVT100D185 | ecosystem: Environmental > Terrestrial > Soil > Contaminated >...
TCCAAGCGCAACCGCGACCCGCTACCCGACGGAGGTCCCGCCACCGACGACGATCCCATCAACAGCGGTCCCCTGGTGCTCCACACGGACCAAGAAGATGGAGATTTGTCAGCACTCGGGGTCAGTTCCGCCCACTCCGACGACACAGCTTTGCTCAGTCGCGACGCAGACACCAAGCACGAAAGCCTACCTGTGCGCAAATGACTGACGCGTGTCGTCAACAGTTAACCGGAAAGTTACACTTCGGGCGATAGGAGGCGACGATGGCAGATGGGTTAGTACAGGTGACGTGCATCAATTGCGGAGGCACTGGACAGATGTGCCTGGGTCCATCGCTCGATGTGTGTGAGGACTGCACGAATTGCAAGGGTAATGGATATGTATTTACCGCCACGATTGCGAGTGTCGAGGAGCGAGTTGTCCAACTGCTCAATGAAGCGTTAGCGACCTACATCCTTGATACCGATCACCACGCTGCCGCTGTCCAGTCGATCATCGCTGAACTTATTCATCAGCGATTGCTTCGTCGCTATGCCGAAGAGGAGCATCGCATAACCCCCGCCACGGGGCGAGAGGAGCGGCGATGAACTGGCGCGAGATCCCGAACTGCTCGTATGAAACGTGGCACACGGAGATCACCGAGGCCGGTGGACCACCGATGCTTGCCGCCAAAGTCTCGTACGAATCCGCTATCCCCATGACCGCGCTGTGCCTGGCGATGCTCCATGCTGAGAGTTCGTATGCGACCGACTTCAACGCCAATAAGCCACAGAACAAGAACCCACTGAACCTTCGCCCACGAGGCGGCGCCGGGTATTTGGAATTCGTGAGTTACGCCGATTGCATTCGAAACTGGCGCTTGCGTTTACTCGATCCTGATTATGCCTACGCGCACACCACCACGATTCAGGACCTCGTGCACGTCTATGCCCCGTCGACAGATGGGAATAACGAGACTGCGTACGTGGCCTCGATTGATCGCGATCTCGCCCGCTGGGGCATCGTTCAGGAGGCATCGCCAATGGCAAACATCTACGGACTCGTGCCATACCCACAAGTGGTAACGAGCCATCTTCCCGCGAGCAACCCGTTCGTCAAGACCTCGGGGGCACCGGACATCCCTGACGCGATGTTCTGGCACATTATGGTCGGTAGTCTCAAGGGCACGGACGGTTGGTTCCACATGGGCAAGGCGGCGACCGCGTACGGTATTGGCGTCGCGTCAACCGACGGTCCCGCGTTGGCTGGGGTTATTTATGAATGGATCAAACCGCGCACGGGCTGGTACGGCGAATCGTCGGGACCGGCGATCGCCCCATATGGCGACGGTCAAAAGTTCGTGCTTGAAGTCGGTGCCAGTTCAGTCAACCGGCGATCGAAAGCGATCGAGATCAGCGGCACACCGGACACGCCACTTGATGATAAAGCGCGAGACGCGATTGCCAACATGACGGCGTATTGGGCGGATCAAAAGCAGATTCCGTGGGAGACGTTCCCGATGGTTCCCGGAACGCAGCGGTCGTTCGTCATCTGGCACAACGAGATCACGGGACTTGCGTTCAAAACGTGTCCGGGTCGGGTGGTCATGGCGGAAACATCGGCGCTCATTGAGCGGACGAGACAGGTGCTCAAACGCTACCAGACGAGCGCATCGCCACCGATCGAGCCAACCCCTGAGCCGCCACCCATCGAGCCACCCATCGAACCGTTCCCCGGGTTCACGCACGGACTTAGAACAGGGACTGATCAGCACGTCGGCAACATCACCTATCAATTCGTTAGTCGTTTGGTGACGGTTCGCCGAGGGCGGCAAGCGCCGGGCTATGACAGGCCGGGCGGAACGAAGCGCGTCACCCTCACGGCGGGCACGAAAATTCGAAGCGCGTTCATCGCAGACATCGACGGGAAACAGTACCTCTGGGACGATGGTGGGACCGTGTATTCGCGAAGTCCGTGGACTCCCAAGCTCACTCTTCAGAGACTCAAATAAGTGAACGCTATGGGATTCATGGTAAAATACGGGGGTGAACGAGCGATTTCGGCGCTCAATCCACCCCCTAACCAACGGCCTGAATTGACCAGGCAGGAGGCTTCCATGAGTGTACCGAGAATTTGCAAGTTCTGCGGCGAGACGTTCAGTGTTCGTCCGGCTGTCGTGCGACTAGGTTATGGCATTTACTGCAGTCGGCAATGCCGGTATGACGACATGCGATCAAATCACGCTCAAAGATTCTGGAGCAAGGTCGACAAAAACGGTCCTATCCCTGACTATCGACCAGAGTTGGGGCCATGTTGGATATGGAAAGCGAACACCAGTCCTACCGGTGGATATGGTCGGTTCAAGTTCAACGAAAGATTTAGACATGCTCATATCTATTCCTGGGAAGCGGAGTATGGGACAGTCCCTGACGGATTGGAGTTGGATCACCTTTGTCGAGTTCGAGTGTGTGTTAGGCCATCGCACCTTGAGGCGGTAACTCATCTAGAGAATTATTTGAGAGGGATGGCCAGGGGCGCAATTGTCATACGAACTGGGATGTGCCTCCACGGTCACAAACTAACGCCGGAAAATGTGTACGTTAAATCGCGCTATGGCAAAACGTGCGTTACCTGTAGAACCTGCGCGCAGCGTAGAGCACGTGAGGCAAGCCAGAAAAAACGCGACGCATGGACTCCGGAAGAACGGGAAGAACACAACATAAAACAACGAGAGCAGTATCGTCGAAGGCGCTTACCGTAGGGAGGTATGAGATTGCGTTTCCTGATTAAACTGCAATTCGACAATGTTCCGCCCGAGAAGGAATTGGACTACCGCGTGACGATCAGCAAGGGTATGACTGATCTGATCCAGTCAATTCAGCCCGAGTATTTTCATTACAAACTCACAGACGTCAGCGATACGGTCTATCTCGACCCAATTGAAGTCGAGGTGTGAGATGTCCATCGAACGAGCGATCGCAATTGCCATCATCATCGTCGCGCTCGTGTGGGCCGCGACCCGGCTTACCTAAAGGAGGAGGTATGAACAAGATTTCGCCAAGCCAAGAACCGATTGGGATAAGCACCATCGCGGTCATCGTCTCGTGGCTCGGTGGCCGGTACGCGCTCGACCTGGACACGGCAACGGCGTCCGCTGTATCGGTGGTCGTGCTTGTGGTCGCTCAATGGTTGGCGCGTCGGTTCAGCACGCCGGTCGGCAAGGCTGAGAATGCCGTCGCAACCGCACTCCAGACCGAGCCAACGATCGCGACGGTGGCCGGGTCGGACGTGCAGAGCAAAGAGATATTGGCAACGAGCAAGGCGTAGAATACCCATATCGCCTGATCGTCTAATGGTGAGGACACCTTGCCCGAAGTATCCTAGGCGGGTGAGGAGGCGCGGGTTCGATTCCTGCAATATGGCGCACCGGAGGGGATGATGAGAACTCAAACCGAAAAAAGGTTCTGCTCAATCACGCGCGAGTCGTGCGAGAAGTTAGCGAGAGAACTGTATGCACAGGACCACCCTGACGATGGTCCATTCTTCCTTGGATTCACCGATCATTGGGACGAGTACTTCAACCGAGTCTATGCATTCGACGAGGCGATGCGAGCGCTCGGATTCACACTCGTTCGGTCAGCCTAACCCCGCGCGATGGCGCACCGGACGTGCTATGCTGACGGCACATAGATCGGTGGAGCAACCCCAGACACAGGGCCACCGGGTAGTACCACACGGCTCCTGTGGTATGTAGCGGAGCCATTTACTTGGTCACGACGGGAAACAGGTTGGCCTCTGGGCGCAACGGTCGAACAGACAAGAACCGTAGGCCACGATGAAGTAGTCGCGTAACGATGAGAGGGCGCGACGAAAAAGCACCTAGCCCGTATGCTGAGGTACCTGCTGTAATGCATGTTTCGTGACTAAGACGAGAATGGCGGGGGCACACACGCTCTCGCCGTTTTTCGTGCTATGCTGACGGCACCACGATCATGAACGTGGGAGATAACTCACGCAAGCGGAGAGGTGCCTTGGCGTATTCACCTGGTTCGATTCCAGGCCTTGCGTGACACATCGATTGAGCCGTCCTCCGGGGCGGCTTTTTCGTACACGTTGTTTCTGTGTGCATCTTCGGGAGTCTGCCGTCACAAGCAACGTATCGGCTCGACACGCGGGCGGGTGGGGCGCTACGATTGCGGGCGGAGGTGACGATGGCAAAGGTTGAGGTCGACACAGAATATCTCTCGAACCTACGCGCTCTGGCAATTGGGATTGAGTGCTCAGACGAAGAAGTCGTCAAGCAACTCGACGGGTCCAACATCGAATACATCATGGCGGCGATCGCCAAGAGCAACGATGAGGTTCACCCGATCGACCGAATCACCAAATTTGAGCAGGTCCCCGAACTTGTCGGAGTGGTGACCGACGAACAATACGAGTCAATTTCGGTGGCAATGTCCGTGCTCTACGACAGAAGAAATAAGTACCTGAAGGCGATCAACGCAATTGATGCGTGGTCAGGGAGCCATGAACAAGGCGAAGTGTGGAATGTCCTACAAAACAGGCTAGCGACAACCATCGTCTGTCTGAATACGTTGCGGAGCATTCTGCACGAACGGGCGACCCCTGATTATTGTCGTTCTCATCCAGAAGAGTGTGCCAATACAAACGAGACGATGAAATCGCTTAGATTGCATTGGGACAAAGAAGCGGCCGGAGTGGCCTAACGAAACCCTTTACCGCCCCTCGGCACAGCAATAACCACCCCCGGCAGATGCGGCGCAACCTCGGGCAGATAAACCACCCTGACCCCATGCTCACTGACATAGACGGTCCCGAGCGTCGCCAACAACGTCCGCAACCGATCCCCGGACGTCTCGGCAATGACCTCGGTCATCGTCGACAACTGCTGTGACATCTGCTCGATCGCCGCCAGCGATTGCGGTTTCGGCAAAGCAGCGACGGCCTCCGCGTGCTCCCGTTCAGCGGTGGCCAGCAGCTCGTCTTCCACATCCATCACATCGCCGGGAAGTTTGCCGACGGCATAACGACTACTCATACGCTGCCACCGCGCCTGTGCGTCGCTGAGGCGCTTGTCGAGCCGTGCACGGTGTTTGACTACTGACGTGCCACCACTTCGCTCCTGGGCGATTGTGAGGGCTTCAGCGGGTGTTCTCACACCGGCGAAGTCGGCAACGAGACACCGCCGTACCGCGGTCTCGAGCAACTGCCCGCCGATGATCTTCCTAGGCTCGGTGCAATGGACGGTCATCGTCTTACCCAGACCCCGGCAGACGAACATTCCGCCGCTGCCCTTGGAATAGGATTGCCAGTACATGCGTTGCCCGCAGACGTGCGTGACGTAGCCCTCCAACCAAGAGTCGATCTGGTTTCGGCGGATTACGGGAGCGCGGCTAAGTTTGGCCTGCACGCGGTCGAACAGGTCACGGGGCACGATCTGCCATGCGTCGTTGTGTGCGACAACCTGACCGTGATGCGCGATGTCGCCGGTGTAGATCGGAGATTGGAGCATCGCGCGAACGGTTGAGCGTTCCCACTGCCCGCCACGGGGACCGGGACCGAGCGCGGCCATCGATTCGGCCAGCGTGTGGATGGATTCGCCGGCGTCGAACCGCGTGAACAGATCGAGGATGATCGCGGCGCCGTCGGGGTCGATCAGCGGTTCGCCGGTTTGGCGTTCGTAGCTGGTGCCGTTGGCGCGGTGAATGGTGATCGTGTGGGGTCGTCTAAACCCGGTAGGCGTTGGGCCCGTGGGGAATCCACCGTCACGGGCTCTTCTCGCAAAGGCGTTCTTGAGATGCGCGGACGTTTGGCGTGTCGCGTTCTCATTCATCAAGCCGTAGATGCCGCGGATGAACGGATCGTCGATCCCGCCCTCGGTGTCACTGACGATGCGCCCGACGCCCGCGCGTTCGATCTCGCGGCAGATCATGAGTTGCAGGATCAGATCACGGGCGAGGCGAGAGAGCGCGAAGAGCCAGACGATATCGACCCGTTGGCTCTTGACGGCATCAAGCAGCGTCTTGATGCCTGGGCGGTCGGCGTCCGCTCCCCGCAGATCGTGATCGGTGATGACCTGGGCCACGGTGCCACCGATGGACGCGACCCACGCTTTGCCGCGCTCTTCTTGCGAGCGGAGCGACAGGCTGGTCTTCGCGTCTTCGCCTGGTCTTTGCTCTGACTGCCTTGCATAGATCACGACACGCGGCGCTGACCCGTTGGCATCTAGCATCTTTGATGATCCCCTGTTAACCTACGTTCATGAGTACACGCATCCTCATTGGCGACGTTCGTGAGCAACTTGCAACGCTGCCCGATCAGTCGGTTCAATGCTGTGTGACCTCCCCGCCGTACTACGGACTGCGTGATTACGGTGTTCCCGGCCAACTCGGACTAGAGCCGACACTTGCGGAATACATCGCCACGATGGTTGAGGTGTTCCGAGACGTGCGACGCGTGCTGCGAGACGACGGTACGCTCTGGCTCAACATCGGGGATTCGTACAACGCCGGTACGTCGGCAGGTCGAAAGCCGAGCGCCAACGTGGAGCACGGATATTGGGGAAACGGCGGCTCGATGGGTGATCGTCGTGTCAAGGATGTGACGACCAAAACCAAGGACCTGATGATGGTCCCGGCGCGTCTGGCGATTGCGCTGCAAGACGATGGTTGGTATCTCCGCTCGGACATTATTTGGGCGAAACCAAACCCGATGCCCGAGAGCGTGACGGATCGCCCGACATCGAGCCACGAGCACATCTTCCTGCTGACCAAGAGTCGCACCTATTTCTACGATGCTGATGCGGTTCGGTCGCCACTTGCTGAATCGTCGATCTCTCGACTGTCGCAGAACATCGAATTGCAGATCGGTTCGGAACGGGCGAACGGTGGTGCGAAGACCAACGGCACAATGAAAGCCGTCGGCGGCCGGCAATGGTGGAACGAAACTAAAGGCCCGGACTACATGACCGCTAGAGACGGTCGTAACGACGGCGGGAAGATCAAAGGTGGCAAGAATCCAGACGATCATATGCTCGGTGCCAATGTCCGCAACGTCTGGAACATCGCCACGATGCCGTATGCTGAGGCGCATTTCGCCACATTCCCACCAGAGATACCGCGACGGTGCATCAAGGCAGGATCATCTGAAAAGGGATGCTGCGCGTCCTGTGGCGCTCCATATCGACGATCCACCAATGTCACGTACGAAAACCCCGGAAACCGAACAACGAACGGATCGCGTTCACTAGAACAGCGACACGAGACGGCAGGGTTCGCGGTCAGGTTAGAGAAGCGAGTCGAGACAACCGGCTGGTCGGCGTCGTGCGAATGCGAGGCGGATATCTCGCCGTGTGTCGTGCTCGATCCGTTTCTTGGCAGCGGTACGACGCTGCTGGTTGCCGACCAACTAGACCGCGACGGCATCGGAATCGAACTGAATCCGGCGTACGCGGAACTTGCCCGGTTACGCATCTACAATGACGCCCCGCTCTTTGCCAACATCGCCTAACCCCTTGCATCACTAGAACACCCGTGCTATTCTCATCTCATCCCCAGAGGCCAGAAGGTCCAATGAGCGCCGGAGCGCCATCACCCAAACGTCCTGTGCCCTACGGCCCGTGGATCGGTCAGTTTGTCTTGTCGACAATTCGATGCGCCATTGTTAGCATCGAATCCCCAATTGAATGCACCGCTCCGACGCCCACGGTGCTTGCTGCAAGGAGCATTCGAATGACCCCGCGCTCGTCGCTTTCGGGACACATCTTCTGCGTTGACGGCACGACGGCGGCGATTGCCGTGACGGTTGCGGACCACCTGACGACGGTTCAGGTGGAGCGGGTGCCGGACGAGCCAACCCGCTCGATCCAGTCGGTCAGTCCCGAGGTGGCGGGGTTCGCGTTGAAGCTCATCGAGCTGCTTACGAGCGACGTCTAGCACCTTCGGTCCACGTTTCAAACATGCGGATCAAGCCCTCGATTTGAATGGCGCTCATGGGCGTGCTGTCGATCGCGGCGTGCAACCGATGACGCGGGTCGTCGGGATCGATCGTGACGACGCCGGTGGCGGTGCCGAGTTCGTCGCGGGTGATCTCACCTGCGGCAACGAGTAGGTCGAGATGCGAGACGCCGAGCGAGTCAGCTAACCGGCGACGAAAGTCCGCGCCGGGCAACGCCACGCGCCCGCCTTCAATCTGCGCGATCCGCGCTCGACTGATGCCGGTTTCTTCTGACAGGCGCTCTTGAGTCCACCCCAAACGAGCCCTGCGCTTACGGATGAATTGTCCGATTCCAGACTCGCTCATTGTGAAAAACCTAACACAGTTACTACTAGTTGACACTAGAGTAGAGATGCGCTACACTGGCCGTAGTCAGTAGCAACCAACAACGAAAGAGGTCGTACATGGGTGACAGTCAAGGGCGGGTGTACGAGAAGCGGTCTGTCTCGTTTCACCCAGACCAGATCAAGGCGATCACAGAGATCGTCCGCACGGAAAAGCGGATGACCTTTAGTGGCGTCGTCCAAGACGCGGTTGACGAGTTGATCGAGCGGCGCGAGCAAGTGGCCGAATCACGAGAAGAGCAGGAGGCAGCAGTCGTATGACCGCCGAAGCTAAGGACCAGGCGGCACGAGCTGCCATCGCCGCGATGTTTTGCACGTCTGTCGATCGCGTCAAGGTCGATGACCCCTTAGTTATCAATACCGCGCGATGGGAAAACTGGGTTTCGCTTGCGACCTTTCGCGCGATCGGTGACGCCATCGAAGCTGCGGTTGAAACGGCGGTGACTTCGTGACCGGCCCAGAGTTGATCGCCCACGCCTGGCTCGAGCTTGCGGTCGGGGTATTCCAGGACAAGATCGCGGAGATGGAGCGCCGCGCCGGAGACGATACCGAGTACGCGATGCCCGGTTCTGCCGATATCGCAGATCGCGCGGTAGGCGGGGAAGTGGACGAGATGGAGCAGGGAGAAGCAGCGTGACATTGATCAAACGACACCCCTTCAGTAATCAGCGCGAACTTAATACAAACGCCGCTCGTGAACGTGATAACTGGATTGAAACCGCCAATATTCACTGTAAAAACGAATTCTTCTGGCGGGGTCGATGCAAAGAACGGTGCGCCAAAGACGGACACACAAACGTCGTGACTGGAGATGGTGCTGGGTTGTACTGCACCTGTTGCGGTGCAACGTCGGCGTTGGAAGGGGCGCTCTCATGATCTCCACCAGCCACTTCGATCTCGACCACCCAGCGTTCGACCAACCCGCTCGCGGCTGGTCAGGGGATGCCACGGAGCAAGAGGCGCCGGCCGAGTTTGAGCAATGCCCCGACTGCATTGGAGTCGGCGAGGTCTACGCAGGATACGAGGATCAATTCCGAGTATGCGATCGCTGTCACGGGAACGGATATCTGTCTGTGGCAGACGAGCCGGACGAGTTCGAGCGAGCGCAGTGGTTCGTTACTGACTCTGGTTCGCTTTGTATCCATTGCCCGTGCGGTGGAAACACCGGCGACTACGACATCTGCGCTGGCTGCGGCCGGCAATGGGACATCCAAGTCATCGTTACAGAGATCACCAATGTCAAGGAGTTTGAGTCGGAACCTCGGGACGCGAGCGGTCGGGTGTATTGCCCAGACTGCATGGAGTTCGACGGTAATCATGCCGAATGGTGCATGCCGGGAGAGAGGTAGATCATGGCTATGAACCCCAATCACCGATTCGCCATTCTCGATGCCTCTAAAGGATCTAGGTTGATTGAGACGCACCCCACTTTGGGACGGGCGCTCAACCGGGCGGACTACCTGACGCGAGCACGGAAAGCGCCGATCGAAGTCAAGGACCGTGAGCAGAAAAATACCCACGGTAAATCCGTGTGTATCTATCGGACGGTGGGGATGTCTGACGCTGGAATTCGCGAAATAGCCTAGGAGTCTCCAATGGAGCAATTCATCCTCGCGGCTCTTTTGAAGCGCATAGTGGACCTGATGGCCCGACAGGAGGCCGGGGAGCTGGTTGACGTGCGTGTGATCCAACTTGTGGCGAAGCAGATCGATTGGACGGCTGAGATTGTGCGGTTGCAAGTGGAGGGGAGTTGAGGTGTACGACGACCAATACGGAGACGAGCTGAAGTACCCGCCGCACCCGGACCCTGGATTTTTGATCGGTGCTCTCAACGCGGTCCTGTTCGCCTTCGCGCTCATCGGCATCGTGATCCTCATCGTCAATTTCCTTGTCTCATGAGCACACCTGTGAAGTTCTACGAACGTGACGGGATCACGATCTACCACGGCGATGCGAGAGACATTCTGCCCACGATTGCGCCGGGTTCGGTGGACTTAGTGCTGACCGATCCGCCGTACCAGAGCCTTGACGTCGAAGTGACGGTCGGCACCACTACGCGGCTAGTTGGTCTCGACCAACTAGCCGGTAAGCGATTGGCCGCACTCGGAGGGCGAGCGTGGTTTGAGACGTTGCCAGCCGCCGACATCATTGCGGCTATCCAGTTTGGGCAATCGCTTCTCAAGCCAACAGGGGCCACGTATGTCTTTGCAGATGTAAAGAGCGGGCTGGAACTTTTCCCACTCTTGGATCCAGCGAATGTCATCGTATGGGACAAACTTAAACTCGGCATGGGGTACAACTGGCGACGAATGCACGAATGGATCGCATTCATACCCCAGCCGGACCACAAACTGAGAAACCAAGGGCGCGGCGACATCATCCGGTGCAACGGCGTCGGTGAAAAGTCGCACCCGACTGAGAAGCCTACCGGCGTGCTCCAGTCTCTCATTCTCAATTCAACCGACAAAGACGACCTCATTATCAATCCCTTCATGGGCACCGGCTCCTTATTGGTTGCGGCGTCCAAACTCGGACGCCGCGCTATCGGTATCGACATCAACGAGGACTACTGCATCACGGCCTACAAACGCCTGCAACAAACGGCGATGAATCTAGAGATACCAGCATGACTCTTTCACCCGGTTGCATCGTGAGCCTCGACGATCGCGGCGCTCACACAACCACGGACGCTACCGGCACGTTGCCGGTGCGTTCCGGAGACGGCTGGGCCAGTGGCACCCTGCACTGCCATCCCTCCTGGCTGAGCCGTCCCCAGAGCGTTCGTCAAGCGCTCGGTCCGGTTGCGATCCTGGATGGTCCAGGTGGACGGCGGGGCGGTCAACGTGGAATCCACTTGCGAAGGATGGTGAGCGTCGTCCGAGGCATTGAATTGTGTCGGATGTCTAGCCACAAGTTCGTATTGCAGCGGCGCCGGGTGACAACTGGATACCCGGCGCCAATACCACTCAATTGGTCACGGGCTATGGCAATTGTTCATGGTCCGAGCATAGCAACGGGGGTGTCCCAATGCTGGAATCAATTAACAACAGAGGGAGTGAACGTGATGAGTATGAAACCTACGTTGGCGAAAACAGCGGTGGTCCATGGAGATCGTGCGTTGCACGTATTTCGCGACGCGATAGCCGACGGCGTGATCGATGCCGACGACCTGCGGGCGATCGGTTCCGCACTTGGCGACTGGCATGCCGTGGCGCGAGCCACCTACGTCGCTCAGGCGCTGGGAGACGCGCTCGAGCGGGGTATTGAGGATGAGGTGTACACGCGGCGACTGGTCAACGCCTACCGGGCGGAGATCGACGAACTTCCGGCAACAGCCTAAGAAAAAGGGCTCGGATCGCGCAAACGACCCGAACCCTCCGACCTGCCAAAGGCAAGCCCGAACACAGAAAAGGATACACCAATGAACGAGCAAACCGAAACCAAACCAACGATGCGCATTCGGATTCAACACAGTCACACATTGAAGGACGGCTGGCGATGCGCTGAAACCACAGTCGAGTGGAGTGGACCAGCGGACTCCCCGTACCCGCGAAGTGATGTCATGGCGCGGGAGATGGAGTCCGCGCATACCCAAGGTCTCACAGAGGCCATGCGCCGCAATGCGGTCGAGGCGGCGTTATGAGCGACACACCGAAACCAGTAAGCCCGTTCGAAAACCGGCCACTGATCTGCTCGACGCGGGTCGAGGATGCGGACCCGGACGATCCCCATTGCGAGGGGACGGTGATCATCGTGCTGCGCATCCCCGCATCGGAACTGCCGGAGATGGTCACGCTCACCTCGATCTCCAACGCTGAATCGTGGCGGTTGATTGACTCAATCAAGGGGCGGCGAGGGCAGCTAGCGGGGTGGGGCAGATGACCATGGACATGCAGCGCGCAACTTCAATGGCGGCTGATTGCGAGAACAACGGATGGACCGAGCACGCGAAGTTGTACCGGCTTCAAGGCGAAAACGATACCGTGCAGCGTTTTCTCGATTGGTTGTTGGATGAAAAGGGGTACTCGCTCATGGCCTGGCGGGAGAAACAAGGCGACCTCAACGATCTGAACTCACCCTACGAACCCGCTGGATGGAAGTTGATGCCAGAGAGCCGTGAACAACTCATGGCGCAGTTCTTCGACGTTGACCTCTCCAAACTCAGCAACGAGAAGCAGGCGATGTACGACCTACTCGTTGCGTCGAAGGCCGCGTCATGACGACCCCCACAACGCCCCCCGGCGAGCAGACTGGTATGACAACTGATCAATTGGCTTCGCTTGCGGAGTCGCTATCTATTGCCAACCAGCCCGACACGATGGGTCCGTTCCGCTTTTGGCACGAGCACAGTCCACACGAAAAACAACGATGGCTACACATGGTCGAGGTCGGGGTGTGCGGCTGGCTAGAAGAGCACTCGATGATTATCGCCCCCGCCGCATCGGTGATCGGTCCCGACCAGCGGGCGGCGCTGGGGCGGTTACTGGAAGTCCACGATGCCGAACGAGCTGTACCCGCCGTTAGAAGGAAGGCCGGAGCGTACTCTCCGGATCTGGCGGCTGCTTTCCACCGACTAGGAAACGCCAAGTCATCCGTCACCACCGCCGATCTAGCGCTCCTCCGGGACCTCGCGGCAGGGGGTGGGGGAGATGAGTGAGCGAGACACGGACTTCAATAGGCGAATCTCTCAACTTGAATACGGATTGACACCGGTGATGAGGGCGATGAACGCAACAGAAAACGCGCTCTTGGCCCGCATCGCCGCGCTCGAAAAGGACGCGACGGATGTTGCAGTACTGACGAATCAACTTGGTGAACTCGCAATAGCAGTTAATCGGCACAGCACGTTTCACGACCGGATCGTCAAACTCGAATCCGCGGCCACGGGTGGGGTGGAGACGGCGCATAGATATGACCCGTCGGCGTTGTGTAAGAACTGCAATCACCGGCTTGACGACCACCCCGGCAATGTCGACACCGGACATGCGCGGTGCCAGGTGCTGACGTGCTCGTGTCTCAACTATAGCTATCCATCCACGCCCGAGCCTCGGGTGACGCCTGCGGACGAGTTGTCTGTCCCAATGGTTCCTTGGGATCACGTCAATCGTCACCAGATTTGGTGTGTCATCCGCGATGTTGTTCTAGAGACGTATCGCAAGGAAACGCGAATGGATACCTCGGTCACCGCGCGTACGGAAAACGCGATCGACCGCATTGAGCGCATTCTCGGAGTCACATCATGAAACCGCGCAACAGTGAACGGTGCCTACTACATCAGGTCAACCGTCGCCGGTTCGGGGTGGTGGCGCGGGTGCGGCGGTGGTGGAGTGCGTTGGATGTCGTGCGGGTCATTGGTGGAGGGATACGGATGTGAGCGATGAACAGGCAAAGCAGTTACGCGGTTGGTCCCAGGCGATCGGGCTTAGTAATCCAACACAGGGATGGGATGACATCTCGGAACCGCGTCGGGATCAATGGAGGCGTTTTACCCGCCACATGCACGAGGACGGTGTTCGCATCATCTCCGTCGACGATCTCAAGGTCGTTCTGCGATTGGCGGATTACATCGTTCCGGCAAGTGAGATGAATCAATTCGACCCCAAAGAACAAGATGTCATTGATCGCATACAGGCCCTCATCGCCCCCGCCCCCCGGCACGCGCCGGAGACAGATGGAGAAAAGGAGGCAGCGCCATCGAGCAGATGACCAAGGGGCCGTGAGTGGAGGTGGCGATCATTGGGTAAGCGCCTGATCAATCTCAATCGGAACACGGTTGCGAACGACGAACGGTTGACGGTTACGAAGACGAAACGGAGACGTAAGCACATGACATCTTCAGTGCAATTAGGTCAGTACAGCGAAAAGATCCGGCCGGCGTACACGCCTCCGCCCGAGGATCGGTACGTGCTCAAACTTGACGATTGGGACGAGCCAAAACGGTCTGCGTATGCGGACGACGAAACGGGCGAGTATCCGCTTCGGATCAATCTCAAGTTCAAGGTGGTCAAAGACATCGCGGGCGATGACGAGTTCGCCGGCAAGGATGTCAACAAGTGGGTCGGCCTGGATCTTAATCCGAACGACAAGGGGTCCATCTGGCACGTCCTATGTGCCCTCGATCCCGAAAACGAGCCGGAGCCTGAATCGCAGATCGAGTCGTATCGCGGGAAGTTGCTGATCGGTGACGTCGAGCACAACACCAAGGCAAACAAGCAGGGTGTGATGACAACGTACGCCAACGTCGGAAAGGTCCGGGCAAACAAGAAGCCAAAGGCCGGCGTGACTTCCGGGAAGAATCCTCTCTTGAATAAAGACGACGACGAATAGGTTGTCGTTCTGATCCGTGCGCCTGCTTCTGTGGGCGCACCAATCAGGACGGTGGTCTGTTGTCGTTCGTGTTGGGTGGTGAATGAGCACACTATTTCAGTCGGCGCTTGCCGCACACGACGCTGGACTTTCGGTCGTTCCGATCATGAACGATGGCACCAAGCGCCCACCGTTCAAGTGGGGCGAGTACCAGACCGAACAGGCTGACATTGCGCTTGTGCGGACATGGTTCAAACGCGGCGCGTACACCGGGTTCGCTTTGATCTGCGGTCCGGTTTCGAACAACCTCGAAGTGCTTGATTTTGACGATGCCGACACGTACGAGATGTTCTGCGACACCGCGGAGAGCCTCGGGTTAGACGATCTGGTCGACCGTCTTCGTGCTGGGTACGCGGAGCGGACTCCTTCGGGCGGTGTGCATCTTCCGTACTACTGCGAAACGATCTCGGGCAACACCAAGTTAGCGCGGCGCTCGGATAAAGAGGTTCTGATCGAGACACGCGGAATTGGCGGGTACTTCATCGCGGCGCCGTCCAACGGCTCGGTTCACCCGAACGGCGGCGCGTGGACGATCATCTCGGGCGGGCTGGATTCAATCGCCACTATTACCGCCGAAGAACGCGAACTCCTATTCCAACTGGCTCGATCGTTCGACCAGGTGCCTCCGGTGGACGCGCAGGATGATCCACGAGCGTCGACAACGCTCGTGGGTGGCCTACGTCCAGGTGACGACTTCAAGCAGCAACATGGGAGCGTTGGATCGTTTGCGTCGATCGTCGAGCCGCACGGGTGGAAGCTCACGCACCGGCGCGGCAACGTCGGGTACTTCCGGCGTCCGGGAAAAGACGACGGTTGGTCGGCCACGTTCAACCATGCGGACTCGGGTTTGTTCTACGTGTTTTCGAGTTCGACCGATTTCGAGGCTGAGCGGGGATACAACCCGTTCAGTGTGTACGCGCTGCTCAACCACAAGGGAGATTTTAGGGAAGCGGCAACGGAGCTCGTCAAGAAGGGGTACGGGAAAAAGGCGTCCGTTAGTCTCGGGTCAGTCAAGGTTGGGAAGAAAACCGAAAAACAGCAGTCTCATTTGGCTGCTTTTAGGCCGACCGAACTTCCAGCGGAATCCGTGTATGGATGGTTCGCGGAGTATTTGGATCATGTGGAGCCGACCACGGAATCCCCAAACTCGTTCCATATGGCCGCTGCGCTAACCATTGTTGGGGCGTGTATTGGTAAGCGCGTCGGACTGTTTCACGCTTCTGATCGGCTCTATCCGAACTTCTACACGCTTCTCATTGGGCCTTCGGGACGGTCACGCAAAGACACCGCGATCCGGCGGATGCTCGATATGTTTTATGCCATTCCGCCCAGGGGAGAACCGTTGATCGCGACACAGGTTCCGTTCCGAGTTGTACGTGATATCAGTTCTGCGGAAGGGCTAATCGCCACGGTCAAAGAGAATGCGAACACGGTGTTTTATACGTCTGAGTTTGCGAAGCTGATGAATAACGCGGGGCGTGAGAGTACGCGGAGTATCGGACCGTTGATGATCGAAGCGTTCGATTGTCCTCCTTCTCTTCAGAACAATACCGTTGCCAGCATTGAGGACAAGAAGCCGAGGGAGGCGAAGGACCCGTTTGTTTCCGTTCTGTCTACGGTGCAGCCGGAAATCTTAGCGGAAGTGATTGGATCGCAGCAGCAATACAGCGGCTTCCTTAATAGATGGCTTCTCGTCGTGGGAGACGGGAAGGCCCCGAGGCCGAATCCTCCGCGGATCGATACCGATCGGTCATGGCGTCTTATTAGGCGTTTGATCGATACCATTCGCAGTTATCCAGAAAATCACATCCTTGAATTCGATGATGACGCTGCGGACCGATGGTCAGAGTGGTACGTCGATTCTTATCCGACTGGGAATGAGTCAGCGCAAGAGGACGCGATGGGAATCCGGCGCGGGACGATGGTGAAAAAGATTGCCCTCGTTCATGCGGTAACGGATTCGTCGAAGGTCGTCACACTGGATCACCTGAATCGCGGTATCGCATTTTCTGATTGGTCATGGCAGCACACGAAGCGTCTCCTTCCGATGTGGGGCGAAACCAAACATGCCGAGTTGGAGAGGAAGATTCTAGAGAATCTTACGGCAATCGGAAGTCCGACGAGGAAGCGAGAGATGCAGCGCAAAGTTGCGAGCAAATTGGGGCCAGGCGTGTTTGCCGGAATCGTCAAATCGATGGTCGAAAACGACGATATCGTGGTGTTAGAGAACGGAACAATCGCGTTAAAGGAATGGATCGAACATGGCTGACAGTCAGAAGGTGTCAGAAAATGGCTTCTGACAGTGTTTATGGCGTATTTCCGGGAGAAACTGACCCAAAATCGGCGTTTGTCAGACTGTCTACCGATTTTGAAAAAGGAGTCGTAAAAAAAAGATGTCTGACAGTCTGACAGGTGGTCATTTTGGTCGAGTTTATGGCGTATTTCCGGGAAGAAAACTGTCATCCGCAAAGTCTGACAAAGTTCTGACTGTCAGAAGGGAGTGTGGTAAAATGAACGGAACGACGAGCGTGCTGCAAACACACTCGCCGCCCCTAACCGGTCGTCACCTAGAAGGAGGTGCGGCGGCTATGTCGCATGGTAACAAACCCGTTGATTTTCCGGTTTTAACCAAACAAGAAGTACTCAATGCCATCAGCCTTGGTGTGGCTGAGGCGTTTCCTTATTCAGATGAAATCTTCAACGCGATTCACGGCGGCTGTCGTGGTGCAATGCTCAAGCTTGACGATGAACGCCGAGTTCGCGGTGTCTCGCCGCCACGATCTCCTCGAACGAAGCGGAAACCAAACAAACAACTCATTCCGAATGAAATACGGTGGGCGGTCTGGGAGAGAGACAACTTCACGTGCCGCGCATGCGGTGCTCGGCGGCATCTCTCGGTTGATCACATCCTCGCAGAATCAAAGGGCGGATTATTGACGCTCGAAAACTGCCAAACGCTTTGCCGAACATGCAATAGCAGGAAGGGCAACCGATGACAACACTTGGCCGCCTAACGCCGCCAAATCCCCCAACAGAGGCAATGGTCAATTACGTTCGGGTGCTCCAGAAAAAACATCATCTGCCGAACGACCTGCTCGACAACCACTGTATTGAGCGGTTTGGGTTGGCGTTCTCAAAACTAGCGTTTCGACAGGTGAGCGAATTGATTGACGAGATGATCGAGTGGGGATCGTTGCCGGCTGATCTGATGCGGGCGAAGGGTCAACTTGATCTGTTTGGAGAAATGGCATGAGTGTCTTGGTTCTCGGATCGCGAACATTCGCGCCGCTACAAGAGATTGACCGGGAGCTCAACGGTCAGTCGGATGTCTATTCGTTCGGTGTCTCTGATGTCGCCATCCGGGCGGAGCAGTGCGGCGCCAGAAGGAAGCCGCTCGAAACGACGAGGGCAACGCTGCTTGACATGGCGGCGGAACCGGACGCCTCGGTCTGGCTGTTCGTGGCTCGGGATGCTCAGACGAAGCGTCCAACGCAGGGGATGGCTGACGTTCAGCATTTGTTGACGGAGAAACGAATTGACTTCCGGGTAATCTCATCTCCGTTGCCTGGGTCGGTGTGTGAGTTGATTACGAATCTTCGTCATGCGGTCGACAAAACGGTGAAGGCGTTACCGGGAGCAAGGCGGGATTCGGCAATGAGCAAAGCGCTGGGGTTTGCGGGCCTGGTGGTCGATAAACGAGACGAGTACGAACGGAAGATGGAACAGGGGTTTTCGTTCGAGGTTGGCAACCTGGAGCTTGACGGTCGGTTCATCCGATGGACTCGGATTTACGAAAACCTGTGCGATGCGCTCGAAGACGCGAAGCGGATATTGACGTGAACGTCAAACTTGGGAAGCGGGTCGACACGACAGCGTACAAGGACGCGAAACAACTGCGGGAGTGGAGTCGACGGTTCGGTCAACTTTGGTTGGATCTTCATTGCGACGCAGGCGGGATCATCCATCACACCAAACGGATCGAGGCGATCGAGCGGCGGATCAACGATGCCGACTACTGCGAAGCGAATAACGTTACTGCAGAGCACATCGTCGCGGCTCGGGAGAGCATTCAACGGCACGGTGATGCGATCAAGCGGAGGCGGCAACGGTTCGAAGAGGCAACGTGGCAGTTCGTGGACTTTTGGAAGGGCAAGCCGGAAGGAGCGGTGCAATGGTTACAAGAAACGTGGTGGGGGTACGCAGACGAAATGGACGACGTGCTCAAAGTTTTTCCAGGGTTTCCGTTTATTGGGCCGATCTGGGAAGAGATCGTCAAGACGTGGGACGGCCGAAGCAAATCGGTCAACGCGGAACCGTGTCCATTTTGATGACGCACACGGCGCGGGCCGGCACGAGCGGAGGGGAGCGGGGATGACGTGCACGTTTTGCCATAAGCGGCGGCGGGTAGTTGGGTTCTTGTGCTGCCAGCGATGCCTTGACTTTCAAGCGCGCTACATCATGTCGGAGGTGATCCCACACGATTCAATTCCGAGTGACGACAACATCGCGCTGGTCATGCGGGAGCTCGATGTTGACGAGCATTTGGCGCGGCTACTGCTGGACGATCAGCGGCTTGACGACTCCTACTCTAATCAAAAACGGAGGACGGTGAGCGCATGAGAACATCTTCCCAGCCTAAGTATCAGAAAACCGTCCACATCAGGATCCGGGATCGCGAGTCGGGGTTCGTGCTCTTTGGCAGCATCAAAGTCGAGCGGCACCGGATCACCCTCAATCCGACGCCGGGGCTCATTCTGAGTCTTGGTCCCGGCGAGTTAGATCACCCCGTGGTCGAGCGGTTGCATGCGCGGTCCTTGAAATTAGCGAGCATTCTACAAAAACGGTGGTGGCCGTCCGTGGGGGCGAGCGAGCGAACGGGGGAGACGGATGGCAACTGAGCACGAGTGGACTTGTGGAGACCGGGCGTGGTTTCCGGGCTACCGGAGCTGTTGGAGCGACGGAACGGTACACGCGACGCAGGTGCTCGTTGACGAGGCGATCCCAGAGAGTGATATCGCCGCGCTGGTCCGGTTGGCGGCCGCAGTGCTCGTGTGGGACCCAAACGATCCGGAGAGCTCGTCGTACAGCGTCGAGCTCAACGCGGCGAAGGCGGGGGTGAGTGAGGAGTTGATTGAGCGGGTGAAACGATGATCAAAACAGAGATGACAACAATCACAATCAGCGATACGACGTGTGGCGAAATACACGAGGCACTGGAAGCACGCATTCGCAACCTTGTCGATGTGCTTCGCTTCAGCGGCGAATATCCAGCGTCCACGGTCAAGATGCTGCGGGAAGCGCTGGACGATGTACAAGAAGCGTTTGATGAGTTTGAAGGTGCGTGGGGTGACGCTGAGGACAAGAAGCGGAAATGACAGAAACCGAACTCCAGAACGGACTCATTGACGCAGCTCGCCGGCTTGGCTTCCTGTGCTTCCACGCAACGGACGCCCGTCGATCAGAACCGGGATTCCCGGATCTCGTGATTGTTGGTCATGGCCGGGTGCTTGTCTGTGAGTGCAAGACGCAAAAGGGAAAACTTCGCGGTCAGGCGGTCACGAAACGTGGTCGTGTGCTTCCTGGGCAACAAGATTGGCTCAACGCATTCGACAAAGCCGGCGCCTATACCACTGTGGTTCGGCCAGAGGCCACGAGAGACGCGATTGGGTACGACGAAGCGTTGAAGATCATTCAAGCGGCGGCAGAATATCCCAAGCTATCGTAGGCCGCCTGAGCGCGGCGCGCGACCATGAGCAGGCCGAACGAAAGGAACGAGGATGGAAGCGTCTGAAATCAGCAGACTAACACGCAAAGAGATTGAACAAAAATGTTTAGAACTGCAACGCCTCGGCTTGTTGCGGCCGCGAGTCAATCGCGAAACAGGTAAACGGGAATGGACTGCGACCGCTGCGGGAAAGTGGATGCAAGGTCGGAAGTATCCCAGGAACAGTAAGTTCAAGGAGGCTGGGTGATGGGGAGCGAACCGGGCACGAGGGCACCGTACAACGTCGACGATCCTGACCACGAGTTGCACGAGTTCCTAGCGCAGACCGGCCACCGGGTGGTGAGCGCGGAGGTTGTGGCGGCGATCCGTGACATCTTCGACGCGGAGCAAGACGAGGCGATGCCGGAGACGGTCGCGGAATTAGTGTACAAGCATTACGATCTGGTCCGTGCTTGGCTGAATACTTCCCCGCCGTCGCCAGGGGTGGATCTAGAGTCCGCGATATCGGAGCTCGTGCGTGCTGCATGCAGTCTTGGTACGGTTGATCGGGTGTCCGAGATGCGGAAAATAGACGCCAGAATCACCGCTGCGAGGCAGTCTATTCGTGATGCATTTGCCCGTCACGTCGCCCTGCCGTCGCCCGGTCCCCAGGGGAGCGAGGAACTGCGAACGGTCATTCGTGAAGCGCTCGAGCGTTCGTGGGGTATGCGGTTCGAAAATCCCCTGAGTCATCGTGTGAGCGGCGATCCGCCACAATCGGCTGATTTCGACTGGATGACCGACTCCGTGCTATCGGCGCTGCGCTCGGGTGGAGGGGAGGGGAAGGGGTGAAACGCGACACCTGTCCGCTCTGCGGCGGTGACCGCGCCGTCGGGTTCTTTACCGCCTACTGCGGCGACTGCGACACCGTTCAACGCGCTCCCGAGTGGCAGCGATTCCACGAAGCGGTGCAGTCGCTCGGTCAGGCGCTGCGGGATGCGTTCCGGTGGAGACGATGACCAATTGACGCCCGCCCCGAACGCCGTGACGTTGGTTGCGTCCGGATCGTGCTAAGATGTCACCGTCTACGTCCGTTGGGTGGAGGCGTGCCCGTGGCTCAAACCGTGCAACCGGATATCTGGAGATCACGCATCGTCGGATACGCTGACGTGCCGCCCGATCAACTCCTCGCGAACGAAAACAACTTCCGGCGCCATCCCCGTACCCAGCAAGACGCGCTCTCTGGCCTCATCGGTGAAATCGGATATATCGATCCGGTGCTCGTTCAGTCCGGCACCGATCGCGTCATTGACGGTCACCTTCGCGTTGAGCTTGCGCTGCGCACCGGGCAGCCGACCGTGCCCGTGCAGTACGTCGATCTGACCGACGACGAGGCGAACCTTGCATTAGCATCGTTCGATCCGATAAGTGCGATGGCCTACCACGACGCCGCGCAACTCAAGGCGCTGCTCGACGAGGTGTCAACGTCCGACGCGGCGGTCATGGCGATGTTGAGTGAACTGGCCGAGGATGCGGGCGTGATTCCGCCGGATTGGTCCGACGCGATGGGTGGCTTACCCGACGGCGACAAATCTCCGTTTGAGCAGATGACGTTCACGGTATCGACCAAACAGGCTGAGGTCGTTCGTGAGGCATTGTCACAAGCCAAGGGTGGGGGATTCGATACCGACAATGAGAACAGCAACGGCAACGCCTTAGCGCGGATTGCGGAGGCGTACCTCGATGCCGCATGACCTGACCGCCAAAGACATTGTGCTTCGACCGATTGACTCGAAGACCGCGAATGCATTGGTCCGGCGTGTCCACTATTCAGGCAAGGTGGTCAACAATTCGCAACTGCATATCGGCGTCTACCTCGGCGGCAAACTTGAGGGCGTGATGCAGTTCGGGCCGTCGTTGGATAAGCGCAAGTTACAGGGGTTAGTAGCGGGAACCGGGTGGAACGAATTCATCGAATTGAACCGGATGGCGTTCACCGATGCGCTACCCCGCAATAGCGAATCACGGGCGCTATCGATCGCCATGAAGTTGCTTCACAAACATGCCCCGCATGTGAAATGGGTCGTTACGTTTGCCGATGGCGCTCAGTGTGGGGATGGGACGATTTATCGAGCGGCGGGTTTTGTTCTGACGAGTATCAAAGTCAACGATCAGGTTTGGACTGATGGCGGTACGACTGACAGTCGTACCGCCATCACTGCGTTAGGACATAAAGGCGCGTCGGCACAACGTCGGACGATCAGCCGAATGACGGTAACCAAGGGGCAACACATAACCGAAACCGGCGCTTCGTCCATGAAGCAATATGCAGATGCCGGATTCGCGCCGCTAAAGGGCCATCAACTCCGCTATGTCTACTTCCTCGACCCGTCGTGCCGGGAACGATTGACCGTGCCGATTCTGCCGTTTAGTGAAATCGAACGACGGGGCGCGGGTATGTATCGCGGTGAACCACGCGCCGGAAGTGTTGACAGCGACACGCTCGGAGTCCATCCGGGAGAGGGCAGTGCGATCCTGACCTCGGCGCTCCACGATCACGCGATGGCGGCGGACTGATATGGCTGGGCGCAAGACCAAGTACACCCCGCAGGTCATCGACAAACTCGTGACCGCGCTCTCAGTCGGCATGACCGATCAAGACGCCTGCGTCGTGGCCGGGATTACGACCGAAACGTTCTATTCTTGGAGGCGCAACAAGGCTGATTTTTCTGACAGAACTACGCGCGCGCGAGAAGAAGGATGGCAAGCGGCGCTCGCCGTGATCAAGCACTCTGCCATCAAAGACCGCGATTGGCGGGCGGCAGGTGAATTCCTGGACCGTACCAAGTCGGCGTACCGTAAATCGCAAGAGATGCAGGTTACCGGGCCGGGTAGTGGTCCGATCGAGATCACCGAGGTGGAGGTCACACGCACCGTTCCGCCGTTGGTTGAGGCAGCGTCCTAATGGTGGCGCAGATTGCCGCGCCACGACCTGAACTGTCGGTGGTTGAACCGACAGGCAACGGCAAAGGTAAGTTGCGTTTTGCGCTCCATGCCGGACAAACGAGAGCGTGGGATTCCGAAAAGCGATTCGTGCTTATTCTTGCTGGTCTTCAATCCGGTAAAACGTCATTTTACCCTCCGTGGCTCTGGCGCGAGATGAAGCGCAAAGGACCAGGCGACTACCTCGTTGCATCGCCAACCTTCACGCTTTTGGAGCTCAAAGCCCTTCCTGAGTTCAAACACTTCTTTGTCACCAATATGCGGGCTGGAGAGTACAAGGCTTCTCCGATTCGCGAGTTCACATTGAACCGCCGTGGTGAAACGATCCTTTGGGGAGGCCCCCAAGAGACGCCAACGCGTGTGCTCTTCGGCCATGCCCAAGATCCCGATTCGCTCGAGTCTGGCACCTACAAAGCGGCGGTGCTTGACGAGGCGGGGCAAAAGAAGTTCCGGCGCGATTCGTGGGTGAGTATTCAGGGCCGGCTCTCAATCCACGAGGGGCGCGTGCTCTTCCCGACCACCCCGTACACGCTAGGCTGGTTGAAGTCCGAGCTTTACGATCCGTGGGAACGATCCGGGCGCAATCATCCTGAGATCGACGTGATCAATTTTGAGAGCATCGAAAACCCCGTGTTTCCAGCCGCTGAGTTCGAGCGTATGCGCCAGGTGCTTCCGAAGTGGCTCTTCGATATGCGCTATCGCGGTCGCTTCACCCGGCCCGCTGGTTTGATTTACGATTGTTTTGATGAGTCTAAGCACATTGTGCCGAGATTCGCGATTCCGAATGATTGGCTTCGATTCGGCGGTGCTGACTTTGGAGGCACCAACACAGCGGGCGTCTTCCTCGCGCAGGAGCGTTCGGATGGTAAAGTGACCGGGCGGTACTTTGCCTATCGTGAATACCTCTACGGTGGACGCACGATCAAACAACATGCCGATGCCTGGATCAAAGACGAGCCGCGCCGCCCGACGATGATCGGCGGCTCCAAGTCCGAGCACCAGTGGCGGCGAGACTTCGGAGCGGCAGGACTCGCCATCGGTGAACCGCTTGTGCCTGAAGTTGAGGTCGGCATTCAGCGTGTGTACGGCGGGATCACCCTGGACCATCTGTTGATCTTCGATGATCTCCTTGGGTTGCGAGATGAGATCACAAGCTATAGCCGGGAGCTCGACGCGAATGGCGAGCCAACGGAAGTCATCGAAGATAAATCCACCTACCATCGCCTCGACAGTCTAAGATATATTGGGTCACTAATCTTTGGTGAGCCACAGACCACCATCGCCGCCCCGTCTGCCGGCCGCCAAGTCAACGTGTTTGGGTAATCTATAACTGAAGTGATCATCCAATTACTCTCCGGTTTTGGCGGTCTATCGCTTGGAGTTGTATTTTACAAGTGGCGAGATCGATGTCGTTCGAGAGATGACGAAAAGAATCTTGCGTTACACCTAGTACAGCAACGGCGCGCGGAGATCGCACAGTGGAAGACTGAGGCCATGCAAACTATATCGTATCCTGGTGGTAGCGAAAGCGGCGCGGACACCGTGAATCCGAGGCTGGCTGGCATTGCCGTGCATGGATGGTCAAACTGATGACCGATTCGACCAAGATCACCGTCAACCCCGTCGGCTCCCCCGGCCTCAACGTCATGGGCGGCTACATCTACGAAGAGTGGGACCGGCGGCTCACGGGCACGAAGGCGATCAAAACCTATCGCGAGATGGTCGACGATCCGAACGTCTACGCGGTGCTGTTCGCGATCGAATCGATGGTGCGCGCGGTCGGGTTCCGGATCGACGCCGCCGACGATTCCGAGCCCGCGAAGGCTGAGGCCGAATTAGTCCACACCGATTTCGACGAGATCGATGGCGCATGGGGCGATACGTTCTCAGAGATTCTCTCGTGCATCCCGTTCGGCTTCAGCCTGATGGAAGTGCTGTACAAGCGGCTCGAGTCCGGCCGGGTGACGTGGGACCGTTGGGCGCCGAGAGCGCAAGAAACGATCCAGGAATGGACGTTCGATCAAACGACCTGGGAAGCGACGCACGCGATTCAGCAAGCGCCGCCGCGCAACAAGCGGGTGTCGATCCCGCTTGATCGCTGCCTGCACTTCCGCATTCGCCCGAGGAAGCAGAACCCTCAGGGTAGTTCTCTCCTTCGACCTTGTTTCGATCCCTGGTATTTCACCAAGCACATTCAACGGATCGAAGCAATCGGGATCGAGCGGGACCTGACGGGTATCCCCGAGATCGGGATACCGGCTGACGACTATAACGATGAGACGAAGCGCACGGCCTGGGAGCAAGTCGGATCACAGATCAAAGCCAATGAGGCCGCGTACATGCTCCTGCCGACCGACGTGTTCGCGAATACCTCAGTTCCGCGGTATTCGTTCCGGCTCGTCACCACGGCCGGCGAGCGTTCGATCGACACCGACGCGGTGCTTGCCCGCTACCAGCGCTCGATCTTCCGCGCGTTCCTGGGTGGATTCCTCACGCTGGGCGATCAGGGCGTCGGCTCGTATGCGTTAGGTTCCACGCAAGCGGATCTCTTCATCACGGCCGCCAAGGCGCTCCTGGAGGGCATTCAGGACACGATCAATGTCAACGGCGTCCGGCGACTGGCCGCGATCAACGGCGTACCGGACGAACTGATCCCGACGTTTCGGTTCAACGAGGTCAAGCAGACGGATGTGACAGCGTTCGCGCAGACGATGGTTGCGCTGGCGACGGCGGGATTTGTCGATCCGAACGACCCGAAGATTCAGCAGCATGTGTCCGATGTGCTCGGGTTGCCAATGATGGACGATGTTGTTGACGACGACACTGAAGCGCCCGCGAAACCACCAGTGAAGCAACTGCCGTCGGGCGAGCAGATGACGCCTGAGCAGATGCAAGCAACTGAGTCGCTGGCGTTCGCGGAGAAAAAGCAGTTGACGGCGGACCAGATCAAGCGGGCGGTTAAGGCGTGGAGCGATGCGATGAAAGGCGAGAAGAACGCGCCGCCGCTCGATGTCGAGGTGGTTGGTGAGGAGGATGCGCCCTAATGGCCGGTACATGGCAGTGGGACGCAATAGCTAAAGCGTATCGATCACCGTCCGGCCGCAAGCTCACGCCGCACGCGACCGCCAACCTGCGCAACCGCTTCGCCGCCGCCCGCTCCGAGATCGCCCGCATGCTCGCTAACGACTTCACGTCGGGCGTCCTGACTAAAGCGCAGTTCTCGACCGCGTTCGAGGTGTTCATCGGCGACACGATGACCGCGAGCTTCCTTGCCGGCCGGGGCGGGGTGAACGCGATGGTCGACGCGGATATGAAGTCGATCCTCGATCTCATCACCGATCAACTGGGATTTGCTGACGAGTTCGTGAAGGAGATGGACGGGCTGAGCGCGGAGCAGATCGCGAACCAGGCGAGTCTGTACGGAGATGCCGCGGTGAAGGGATTCGAGGAGGGGCACGGGGCGAGCCACGGCGCTGATCTCCCGGGGTATCCAGGGGATTGGAGCACCCCCTGTGCAAGTGGCTGTAGGTGTTATTGGGAAATTGTAACGGATAACAAGGGTACTACTTATAACTGGATCACCGCGTCAGACGATCGCGTGTGTTCAGGGTGCGAACAACGCGGCCGGGATTGGAATCCGTGGACTCCAAGCGAGTGAGCGCCGTCGCGTTGACTCATCCTGAGCCGCAGACCGAGCGAAGCCACATGCGCTACGTTCGCTGCCCTGGCGTGCTGTGCAACCATGCGATCTTCATGGAGACCGAGGGGATCATTGATCCGCCGAAGGATTTCAAAGGAACGGTGATTCGTCAGCAGTGCATCTGCAAGGACCGGCGATGCAAGCGGGCGTTCACGGTTCGCATTGGAATCGTGATACATTGACGACGAACTAAAGACCCAGGCTACGCGCCCTGATCGGCAGAGACGTTACGCACGTCGAGCCGGGATAGGCGCGTTTCCCTATGTCAGCACTCTTCCAGAAATTCATGCAGGTCAATGCGGCGGGGGTCGAGGTTTCGTCGGAGATTGCGACCGAAACCGTGTCAGTGACCACGACGGGGTCAGCTGGAACCGCAACCGGCAGCGCGGTGTCGGGTGAGCTCAACGGGTTCCTTCTTGACATTTATCTCGACTTCCATGCCTCCGCTCCAGCGACGACGGACACGACGATCGCGCACACCGAGCCGACGATGGGGAATATCCTCGTCGTCTCGAATAGTGCGACCGATGCGCTTATTACGCCTCGGGCAAAAGCGGTGGATAGCGCGAACGCGGCGATCACGAACTCGCACGACAAAGTTCCGTTAGATGGAACCGTGACCATCAGCCTCGCGGAGTGCGACGCACTCACGAACGCGCTGGTTGCTCGTATTCGCTATCTCCGGACGGTGTAGTCGATGAGTGACCGCGACACACCAGGAGACGGTGATGAGTTTGACGGATGGAGGGTCAGATGGTCCAGCCGTCGCCGCCGCAACTACCAGCGCGGAGAGCTCCACGAGCCGGTGCTCATCCTCACCAAGCCGGGGCGGTCCTGGGTCGAGGTCAAGGGCCAATGCGAGATCGACCGCCCGGTGATGCTCGCGCACGGGATGGTGAGTGCATCGCTGTGCGACGCGCATTTCGCCCACCAGTGGGGGGATGAGGCGGCGGCGATCCGCTACGAGATCGAAGCCGAGCGGTGGCGGCAAATCGTGAAGGTTCGAACAATCGGCGCGGCAGTCCAACGTGTGGGCGCCGCACGCATGGCAGTAGAACCGGCGGGAGCCGGAGCGAAAGGACGGTAACCAGTGGCAGTCAGCAATAAGTGGTACGGAAATGCGTTTTTGGCCGCCTTCGATAAGGAGATCGATTATCTCGCCGACGATATCGCCGTGACCCTGCATACCGTGACCTACGTCCCGGATCAGGACGTTGACGATTATGCCGACGATGCGACGAACCAACTTTCGACCGCAAACGGGTACACGTCTGGTGGCGAGTTGCTCGGGAGCAAGACGAACGATTACACGTCGGGCACCAACGTCGTGGCGTTCAAGGCGGCCGACGTGGTCTGGACGGCAACGGGCACGCTGACGGCGAGACTGGCCGTAGTTTCGGACACGACACCAGGCACGGCGGGGACAAACCCGTTGCTCACCTATCACTTGAGCGATGCAGATATTTCAGCCACGGATGCATCCTGGACCTTCGATTTACCTGCCGGAGGTTTTGCCACGATAACACCTGCTTAGGGAAACTATGGTCTCCATTCTGTTCCGCGAAGAATGGGGCCGATGCTTCCTCGACTTACGCCGTATTTACCGGCAAGGGATCGCTGCGTATGACGACCGGATGCGTAGTCAAGACGAATAGCAGCAACCTGCTCGGTGGTCAATTTGGACCGACCGTTACGTTCTCCTGTCCTGCCACGATCTTCGGAGGAAAGAAGCAGATGGGTAGGAACATCGCAACGCGGCTCATCGTCGGTTTTCCAGTACTCGTTGCGGACGATGACGGATACCAGAGATTTACTGACGCGGAACTCGGCAGCCAGGGAGCGGACAGTGCATTGCCCGGTGGCATAAGCTGCGCGGATAACCTCAACCTTAGCGTTAGTCAGTTTCGATTGCCCGTTCCCCTCGCCGCGCGGTCGCTTCTCCGGGTGCGTGTTGGCTCCATTCTTCTCGCCGTATGGCCGGCACTCCGGGTGAAGATGCGAGCCGTTCTCGTCTCCACGAAGGACCAACTCAGGCAATCGTCGCGTCCAGTGATCATCCCCACGAAGGACGCGCTCGGGATACAGACGCATGCCGTTCTTGTCTCCCACTGCTTGGCGTCCCTTGGCGACCATATCGGCCATGTTATCGGCCGGAGTACCAAGCCAAAGATGCTTAGGATTCACGCACGACGGGTTGTCTCCGTTGGGGCAGTTGTGGCAAACGTGAAGGCCATCTGGAATCGATCCGTGGTGCAACCGCCAAGAAAAGCGGTGAGAAAAAATCAAATGCCGCTTCACGGAAAATCTACCGTAGCCGGATTCAGTACGCCCGCCGATCCACAACCAACACGAATCCGGTCCGCCGGAGCAATCGACTTTCGACCAAAAACGGGTAACGTCGCGTGGGGTAAACTGATCGAGCATTGCAGACTCCTATCTGTGGTGCCACGGCCCCGGCGAGACCATTCGCGCGGGGTCACTTTGTTGCCCTCCATTTTACCATTTTCCGCGCATTCACGCGGGTTTTACGGATACGAACGATGAGACCGACGAAAAAGCCGCACCCCACGAAACCTCCCCCGCTCCTCGCCGGAAGCCGGTTCGGGGTGGGGGTGCTGGGCGCGTTTATCCTGGGGAGTTAGCCAATGCCCTACACACATACAACCAAATCGGACGGGCAGACGCTGACTGCTGCCGAGTGGAACGCGGTCGGCGATGCGGTTGAGTCGGGCACGGTGTCCGTTACCGAAGTCCTTGTCGCCGCGTCCAACGCGCCCGCGAAGACCATTGCCGGCGCGGATTACGGCTGCGATGGCACGGACGATCATGTCCAGATTCAGGCAGCGATTGATGCCGCGCAGGCCGATGTCGATGCGCACGGCGGAGCCATCGAGCTCAAACTGATTGGCGACTTCAAAACCGCCGATACGATTGAGTGGAAGTCATGCCCGCTCGTTGGCTCCCAGACCAAGCACGGCACATCGCTGCGCTGGGACGGCGCGGCGGGCGGTCTCATGATGACAAAAAACCATACGCTCGAAGGCGGCATGTCGCTCAACCATATGCGCGAGATTCAGTTCCGAAGCGGCACCGCTGAGCCGCTCAACTTCCTCGAATTCCCGCACAGCACGGACTCAGGCAAGTACGTTGACGCGGAGCTCCAACTTCAGCGTGTCAAATTCTTTGGATCGTCCGGGTCCGGCATCAAAGTCGGGCGCTGGGTCAATCTCCATTGGGAGCATTTGCGATGGGATAACGTCGGCGGGTACGCGATTGAGCTCAAGGCGGGCCAGTTCGACAACCAGGCGGACTTCTGCATCGATGGCTTTAGCTATGATCACAGCCGCACGTCATCGCGCGGACTTGGTTTTCTCAACATTGACCTGACGACCCATCCCAGCAACGCGGGAACGGTCACACTTAAGAATGCCCGCGTCGAGGTTAACAAGGCATGGGAAGGCAACCAAGCCTTCGTCAATCTCTACCACGGCGCGGATTCCACCGCATCAGCTCGCAGCGTGCAGCTCCATATCGAGGACATCACGTTCCAGGATGTCGGCAACGGCGAAGCCAAGATGACCGACGATTGCATCATCTACCGGGACACCGCCAACACAACCCAGAGTGAATCGTTTTATATCGAGAACTGCGTATGGACATCGGATTCCGCCGTCCTTGGTGGAACATGGCCGACGACGCAGGTGATTCCGGCGATGCCACCCGCCGGATTGATCCAGTTGATGGTCAACGGCAGCGTGCTTCGTTTGCTTGACGGCGTGTCGGTCAAAGTCGTGGCGGGCGCGGTTAGCGACGGGAGTTTCGCGCCGACCACGGTTCCGGACGGTACAGTCGCAATCGATTCGACCAACGGACGATTTTATTTCAAGTACGGCGGGGCTTGGCATTACGTAACCCAGACAGCGTAGGAGGCGAGCGGTGGCGTTCGTCTCGGACAGCTTCACCGATACCGATACAACCGAACTGTCGCTCCACACCGGCGAAACCGGGGCGACCTGGACAAAGCACGCCTCGTATAGCACGCTCATCACGATCGTCGGCAACCGTGCCGTGGTGCCCGCCACGACCAATACGCTCTACTACGCGAGCGGAACGCCCACCAACGCCGATTACGATGTTGAGGCAGCGATTACTCCGAAGGCCGTTGAGGCCAACGTCGGCATCTGCGCCCGGATCGACACGTCGGCGAACACGCTCTACATCCTGCAATACGTCGCCGCCAGCACCCGCTGGGAGATCGGACGATTCAGCGCCGGGTCGTACCAAGCGCTCGGCACCTTTACCCAGACACTCACCGTTGATCAGGCGTACGCGGTCAAGTTCGAACTGCGCGGCGACGCACTCAAGGCGTACATCGACAGCGTTGAGCGGATCAGTGTCACGGATAGCACCATCACGGCAGCGGGGCGCGTCGGCATCCGGGGCTCTCGGGTTGGCGCGGACGCGGCGACTCGTGGTCTGCATGTCGATGATTTCAGCGCGAGCGATCCAGCGGTCGCGGGTCAATTCGCCCGTCCCGACGCGGATGTGTCGGCCGGGACGTGGACCACCGCTCCGCTCTGGAGCAGCATCGACGAAGCGGCGGCTGACGACGGCGATCTCATCACCTCGTCAACCACCTCGGGCAGTACGTGCGAGGTTGCGCTCTCCGACGTAACCGACCCCGCCGTCTCCACCGGGCACATCGTCCGCTACCGCTACAGCAAGACGGCGACTGGGGGTAGTAGTCCGAACATCACGGTCGATCTGGTCGAAAACACGACCGTTCGCGCGAGTAGCGGCGCGGTCGCGATCCCGGACGCGACGACCTGGAACGACGGAACGTTTACCCTGACTGGCGGGGAAGCCGACTCGATCACGGACTACGCGGACCTGCGGTTGCGCTTCACGATGACGCGAGCCGGGGGATCTGCTCGCGGCGCTCGGGTAAGTTGGGCAGAGTTTGAGGTCCCAGCGGCTGGGACTCCGGCGTCCCTAACGGTGGCAGCGGCAACGGCGCCCGCCGCTGGGGGCACAGTCAATCTCCTGGTTGCCGCGATCCTATCGGTCACGGCGGCAACCAGTGCAGCGGCGGCAGATGGTGCGCTCACCGTTCCGAATGCACTGACCGTCACCGCAGCTGAGGCAACCGCCGCTGGCGATGCGAACATCACCGCCGCGTCGATCCTGACCGTGACCCCGGCTGAATCCCCGGCGGCAGGCGGGTCGGTCAACCTGTCGGCGGCGTCCCTGTTGACGATTACACCTGCCGAGTCCCCCGCTGCCGCTGATGGCGCACTCACCGGGCAAGGCGCTCTGGGCGTCGTCAACGCCACCGCACCGGCCCAGGCCGAATCTGTCGATCTCGTTGGTTCGGCGGTCGCAAGCCTCATGGTTGATCCCGCGACATCCGCCGCCGCTGGTGGACCCGTGAACTTTACGGCGGCGGCGCGGATGGTCATCTCCGAGGGATTCGAGCTCGGTGAGGACCTGCTCGGCACGGGCACGCTGGGCACAGGTCTCCCGTCGGCTAGTGCTGACGGTGGAGCGGTCACCTTTGCCATTACGTCGGCGCTAATCGTCACCCCTGCTGAAGCACCGGCATCGGGTGGCACGGTCAACCTAACTGCAGCCTCGTCATTCGCGATCACACCGGCTGAGGCTTCGGCTGTTGGCGATGGCGCGTTGACCGGGCAAGGCGTGCTCGGGGTTTCGATCGCGACCGCTCCCGCTGCTGGTGGGGCGGTTGATCTGCTCGGTGATGTGAGCGCGGCGGGCACGTTGACCGTGGCGGCTGCTGAGGCTCCGGCAGCTGTTGATGCCAACCTCACCGCCGCGTCCGTGTTCGCGGCTAATACGGCGACGGCCACCGCGCAGGCGGAAACATCCGCACTGATCGGACAGGCCCGGCTCGCGGTGGTTGCTGCCGAAGCGGCGGCACAGGCCGAGACCGTCAGTCTCACTGGGCAGGGCATCCTGTCGGTTACCGGCGCTGAGTCGCCCGCGCAGGGTGAAGGCGTCACGTTCGATGCCGCCGCCCGGATGGTGCTGGCCGAAGCTCTGGCAAGTGCCGAGGCGGGCGCGGTTTCGCTCAATGCCGGTGGCGCGGCGTCATTGACGGTCAGTCCGGCGACAGCAGACGCGGCGGCTGACAGCGCGTTCACGGCGGCGGCGACATTCGGCGTGACCACGGCGACCGCTGTTGCCGAAGGCGCGGCGGTTTCGTTTGACGCCGCGAGCAGGATGGTCCTAGTATCGGCGCTCGCGGCCGCGGCGGGCGGGGGCGTTACGCTCGCTGCACCAGGCGCGCTCGCCGTTGATCCAGGCGCGGCTACGGCGGCGGCCGACGGCGCTATGGTTGGGGCTGCCATCCTGTCATTGGATGCAGCGATCGCCGTCGCCGCAGCAGCTGGAGATGTGAATTCCGCTGGGTCAATCGCGTTCCTCGGGCGGTTGACGATCAGCGCCACCGGCGGACTGGTTACTGTGACGAATACAGACGGCGACCTTACCATAACGCAATCAGGTGGAGTCCTGGCAATCACAGGAGGTCAATACGATGACTGAGCCGATCTATGTTGGACAAACGTTTCGCGCCACCGCGAGCGAATTGGTTGACGCCGCAGGGGTCACGCTGACCACGCCGGTCGTTACGATAACGATCACTGATCCCGACGATGATGTGACGGTTGGAACGGTGGTTCCCAGTGGGTCAACCTATTACGCGGAATTCGAAGCCGACCGGCGCGGCATCCATACGATCGTGGCGCGCGCGGTCGCTGGGGGTGGCACATGGATTGACAAAACGGAGGTTACGATCTCGTGACGCTGACACCGAACTTGCATACGTTGCGAACATAGCGTAGAGTCTTCCGTAATTATCGATTCTGGGCCACGCGCCCTCTGCTTCTGAGCTACGCGCTCCAAAGCATTGGGCGTTTTGCATGTCCCGGACCTGGACCTCATTCCAATTCGCCAAACCCGATAAGCGATCATCGGCCATGGTTGGCCTCTGGCTTGCGCCCGAACCAGCCGCAACGCTCGCGCTCGATGGTCAACTCCCACCCGACCAACTGCATATCACGCTCGCGATCCTGGAGGCCGATGCCGCCAGCCTGAGCGACGTGCAGCAGGCGCGTTTCCTGACCACGGTTGACGATCTCGCGGCTTGGACCGCGCCGCTTTCCGGCGATGTCGCGGGCATGGGCCGGTTCTACGCGTCGGACTCGAGCGACGGTCAAGACGTGCTCTTTGCGATTCCGAATGTCGAGGGCTTGGGAAAACTCCGGCACCGGCTGTGCGAGAACCTTGGGTACGCGCAACTCCCGCACAAAGACGACTTCGAGTTCTTTCCGCACATTAGCCTCGCCTACGTCGCGTCCGGCGCCGAATCGCCCGTGGCTGCCGTCGCAACGACTCCGCTCAGTTTCACCGCCCTGACCGTCGTCATGGGCGATCGGATGACCACCGTCCCCCTTCGTGGTTGGTCCGACGGCGCGATGTCCTACGCCGATGCCGGGATCATCGGCGAGGGGCACCGCCTGTTCACCGAACTGCAAACCTACATCGAACCGCCTGAATGGCTTCCGCTCATGCCGGCCCCCGGCAACTACGTGCACCGCGACTACGGCACGGTCGATTTACCGGCGGATCGGATCGAACGGCTTGTGGCCAGCATCAATAACGGGGTCTATCAAAAGTCGATTCCGATCGATGTCTCGCACGACAAGGACGATCTCGACCTAAACGGCGGGCTCGGCTGGTTCGGCACTGCCCGCATCAATGCCGACGGCTCCGCCGATGTGCGGGTCGAATGGACGCCGCGTGGCACGGAAGCGCTGCTGGCGGATCGGTTCCGGTACGTCAGTCCGGAGTTCGCGCTCTCATGGAAAGACGAGGACGGTGTTGATCACGACGATGTCGTGCTTGGCCTGGCCCTCTGCACGAATCCCTTTTTCAAGGACCTCGCGATCGATCGTGCGCTCGTTGCGTCCGAGCGCGGCGCGTCCGTTTCCACGCTTTCTCTTGTTCATCAGTTTGGCGAGCCGGTGCGGTTCGTCGCGAAGGATCAGGCGCACCGCGCGCCGGAGGAAACACTCATGGCAGACGAGAAGCCAGCAGTTGCCCCCACGGCTCAGCAGTTCACGGAGTTGAGCCAATCGTTCAGCGATCTCAAGACGAGTTTCGGCGAGTTGCAGCAGAAGTTCACCGAGTCGGAGACGGCGCGCGAGACTGAGAAGACCGCACGCGAAGCCGCCGAAGCCAAAGCGACCGAAGCCGATGCCCGCATCCAGGCGATGGAAGACGCGAAGCGGCGCAAGGAATTCACGGACGAGGTTCTCGGTAAGTCGGACGCGAGCGGGATTCGCTGGTTCGGCAACGCCGATAACCACATCAAAATCCTTGAATCCTTTACCGACGATGCGCTCCGGCAGACCTACATCGACGAACAACGTGAGAACGCGAAGCGGATGACGGCGGCCGCGATCAAGCCGGAGATTGGCAGTGATGCGCCGGGAGAGACCGACATTCAGTCTCAGTACAACGCCGAGGTCACGCGGGTAATGACGGAATCGAAGGTGTCCAAGGCGCAGGCAACCCGCACGGTGTTGCGTGAGAACCGGGAGCTCGCGGCCGCGGTTGCGGCTGGAAAGGTCAAGTAAATGGCGTGGGAAGGTCCAATGATCAAAGCGCCCGCGCTCGTCGCGGCCGGCGATCTCTCAACCAAGCAGTATTACTTTGTGAAGCTGAGCGCGGCAAACACGGTTACGGTGTGCACCGGAGCGACCGACAAGCCGTACGGCGTGCTCCAGAACACCCCGGATGCTGCGGGCGAGCCTGCTGAGGTTTGCGTATTCGGCTTCACCAAGGTCAGCGGCGACGCCAACCTTGCGTACAACGATTCCGTCGGCACCTCGGCGGACGGACAGGCTGCGACCTACACCGTGTCCGATACCACCAAGTACATCGTCGGAGTTGTTCAGGAGGATAACGCGGCGGCCGGTGGCCTAGCGACGATCTTCCTTCATGGGCCTGGCCGGGTCCTGGCCTAAGCCGAGAAGGAGTAACGTACGATGGCTCAGCCCACACTCAGTTCAGTCCATATCAATCAGCCTTTGACACAGATTAGCGTCGCGTATCTGCAATCGGTAGATCACTACATCGCGACGAAGGTCTTTCCGATCGTGCGCGTCGGTAAACGCACGGACAGCTACTTCATTTACACCAAAGACGATTGGCGTCGCGATGAGGCGAAGATTCGACCACCGGGAACCGAGTCCGCTGGCTCCGGCTACGGGCTCAGCACAGCGACCTATACCGCCGACGTGTTCGCGTTCCACAAGGATGTCGACGGGCAAACACTTGCCAACTCAGACGATCCGCTGCGACCGTACGAGGACGCGACAGAGTACGTCACCCAGCGCTTGCTGCTCCGGCAGGAAAAGCAATGGACGGCCGACGCATTCGTCACCGGCGTGTGGGGCACCTCGACTACACCCTCCGCGCTGTGGAGCACCTATGCGACGTCGGTCCCGATCACCGATGTCGAAACCGCGAAACGCACCATCTTGATCAATACCGGCTTTATGCCGAATACGATGGTGGTCGGGTACGACACGTACATTCAACTGATCAACCATCCCGATATCGTTGACCGGCTGTCGAACCAGTCAGACCGAATTGTCAACGAAGGGAAGCTCGCCTCGATCTTCGGACTCCCGAACTTCTATATCGCCAAGGCCTCGGAAAATACCGCCGTTGAGGGCGAAACCGCGGTCAACGCCTTCGTCCAGGGCAAGCACGCCTGGGTCGGCTATGTTGCGCCGAATCCATCGCTGTTGACTCCGAGCGCGGGCTACACCTTCGTCTGGGATTCCGTCTCGGGCGGCATCGGTGAGGACATCGCGATCATGCGGCTCGATATGCCGTGGATCGACAGTGTGCGGATCGAGGGGCAGCTTGCATTCGATAATAAGTTGGTCGCAACAGATTTAGGTTACATGTTCGTTGATGTGGTCGCATGACCTAGCTAACAGTTAGGAAGGGCAACCATGAGATTTCAAGTACTTCGCCCGGTTGATCTCGGTAGTGGCATCGTGCAACCGGGGGAGATCGTGACGGATGACGGATGGGCGGATCGACGGGCGCAGCAGATGGTCGCACAGCGATTGATCACGCCGGCCGATCCGTTCCAGCCGGGTGATCCAGTGCCGACGGTCGGTCGACAAACACAGACACAACGACGGGGCTCGCGCGGCGTGTCCCAGTCGCAGCGGAGGTAACACCCAATGGGTAACGCACTGAATATCGGAGCGTTCAGCGTCGATGCGATCACGAACGCAGGGATCGCAGACGAGGCGTTCGGCGAAGAGCACTACGACGCGTATGCAATGGCGGCCCTAGCGCTCGGCAAGCGGGTCACTCGCGACACGGCCACGCTTCCGGCTGGAGTCGCGACGCCGTATTTCACGGTCACGGGCGGGCCGATTCTGCTTGTGCAGATTTATGGCGTGGTCACCACGATCGTGCAAACGCAGGCATGTAATGCCAAATTGATCGCAAACCCGACCACTGGATCTGATGTCGATCTGTGCGCGGTGCTTAACATCACAGCGGCTGCGGCGGGCAGTTTCTTCACCATCACTGGAACGGTTGCTGACGCGCTGTTGAATCTCGTTGCTGTCAAGGCAATGGTGACTCCGCTCATCATCCCGGTCGGCTCGATCGACTTATCGATGTCGGCAACGAATACAGGTGCGACTCGCTGGGTGGCGCATTACCTTCCACTCGAAAGCACGTCAGTCCTGGCGGCTGCCTAAGTCGAGGTTTGAATCGGGGGTCATTGGATGAATCGCACGCACGGAAAAGAAGTCATCGGTGCGCTCGCGCTGAAACCATCGACCGCGACCGGATCAGCCAACGCATCAACCTGTCACGCCGCAAGCGGCAAGATCACGACCGAATCGGCCACGACCGCGGCCGGAGCGACGTTTACCGAGACGATCACGAACGATCAAATCGCGGCAGCGGATATGGTCTTTGCCTCGGTGACAACGACGGGGACAGGGTCTCCCGTGGTTACGAAGGTCACGCCGGGGGCTGGCTCGGTGGTGATCATTATTCAAAACATCCATGCGTCGGCCGGATTCAATGCGGCGCTCGTGATTTCGTTTGCCGTGCTGAAGGCGAGTTGACCGGTCCGGTAAGCGGTCACATGGATTGACGCAAACGCGGGGGCGGACGAGTGCAAGTTCGTCCGCCCCTTTTCAGTCAGGAGCTATCGATCAATGCCAGACACCGCACAGATCACTCTTCACGTTCGCATCCGTCGCGTGTGGCCGCTCCATGTGGCCGCGCTGGTTGCACGCGTGTGGCCGTCTGTCGGTCGGTGGCTGTTCTGCCGGGTACTTGGTATGCCTCGCCTTGACTATCGCACGGGCAAACGGTGGCAGCCACTCGGATCGATTGATGACTTGTTTGAGGTGACGTGCTGATATGGCGTACGACCCGACAGTAGCTGGCAGCGGTCGCAATCTCGTGAGGCACTACCTCGGTGGGGCGCTCACGAACGATGTGCTGACCGACGACGAGATCGACTTGTATTTGACGGGCGGGGCGCTCGCCAAATCAAGCACGATCCTGGCGGCTGTCGCGTGCGGCGAATATCTGCTCAGGCAGGCCAGCTACCACGTCGATATCCGGGAGGGCGGCGCATCCGCCACGCTTTCGCAACTCGCGCCGCAGCTCCGGTTGATGGTTGCCGAGTTGCGAGCCGTCGCGGCGGGGGCGGCTGGGCCTACGGCGCTGCTGGCATCGATCAATGTCGACTCCGCGGGCAACACCCGCCTGCCGTCGTTCACGCGAGCGATGGGCGATATCCGGGACGATGCGCCCAAAGCCGTGGATTGGGCGGACGCATGAGCTTCCTGCTGCAACGCCAGAACGCCGCCTTTCAGCGCGCCCTTAGGCCATTCAAGGGGCCGGACACGGGCACCGGTTCGTGTGAGGTTCGGTATGCCGCCGATGCCTGGGTGGCTGGGGATTCCTACGCCTGCCATTATGAGATGACGCCACCAAAGACGGGCGCTTCGATCGACTACGAAGCGGGCAACGGCTACGGCTATACGGTGTGGTTTGACGAGGTCCCCGCGACGGAGCCCGTGCCGGCCGATACCGTGATTGTGAACGGTATCACCATCTCCGTGCAGCGGGTGCCGGAGCGCGGCAACCTGACGCCGGGGTTCCGGATCGAGGGGGTGGGTCGTGGTTGATTCCACCCTCCATATCGACACGAGTGATATTCGCAAGAAGATTTACTACAAGTATGGGCGTCCGGCGGTCGACATTCTCGTCGCCGAAATGCGCACCGCGTTCCAGGATTCCGGCAAGATCGCGCAGCACGAAGCCAATGTCCTCATCACGGGTGGCGAGGAATCGAACCTCGCGAAAGCGTCCACCGTCACGGTACGCGAAAGCGCACGGGATATCTCGGCGATCGTCTCCTGGGACGGCGCGCGATCCGCGACTGGATTCCCCTACGCCGCGTCCGTCAATACCGGACGTAAGGCGTTCGGGCCGATCACGGCGAAGGCGCTGCGCTTCGAAATCGACGGGGAAGTCATTTATACGAAGTGGGTCAGGGCGTTCCCAGGGATTCAGTTCACCAAGCGCGGAACCGCGAACGCGCGGCCGAAGATCATCGCCCGTATGACGAAGATGCAGCACAACGTGCATCGTAGGCTGGCAGCGCCATGAGCCTCCTGGCCGCGCTCGCGGTGCTGCAAACCCGGCTTGATACCATCGTCAGTTTGACCACGGTGGTTGACGAGATCACCGAGCTCGATCCAAGCGCCGCTGAATTGCCCGGGATCTGGATGAAGGTCGGCGCTCCGATCAGTGGACTCGATGAAGAGCTGGGCACGATGGACCGCATGACGTTGATCTGGCCGATTGATCTGTACTGTCTGTGCTGCATTCGATCGAAAGACATCGCCGTCGACCTCTCGCTCACGATTCCGATCCTCGAGTCGGTCATCGAATCGATCAACGGCAACTTGACGCTGTCGAACACGCTCGACGGTGTGATCACCTACGCCAATCCCATGACCGACGGACCGGGGGTCATTCCCTGGAAGCAGACCGCGTATACGGGGTTCGTGCTGCACACGAGGCTCCCGATTCTGACGAGTGCCACGTACGGCGTCTAGGAGGTCTTCATGCCAGAGCCAGTCGTTATCTACACATTCACACCGCAATTCGAGGGCGCGTATTTGAAGGATGTGCCGAAGCGCGATTTGACCGCAGTCGACGTCGCCAACATGACCGGGGCGCAGATGCGCGATGCGTTCAGTCCGCATCCTGTCCACGGCACGCCGCTCTATACGCCGGTCGATCCATCGAGCGCGCCGGACTTTTCGCACGTCCATGAGGCGCCGATCGAGATCATCTCGGAAGAAGAGCAGGCGCAGCGCCGGGCAGCGGGCGCGGCCGAAGCCAAACGCAAAGCCGACGCCGCGAAAGCGACAACGAAAGACACGGGCAAGGACGGTGAATCATGACGGTTCCAGTCGGACCTCCAAACTATCAGCAGCTCGTGCGGACGCAGGTCGGCGTTGAAACCATCCGCGGCACCTCCGTCACCAAAACCAACAAGTGGTACGGTCGCCTGGCCTTGACCCGCCGTCAGCCTCTGGCCGATTCCGAGGACTTCGACGGCTCGTTCTTCGGTGACGTCGAGCCGGTCCGTGGCGCGATGATGGTCGACGGCACGTACTACCAGCCGATGGCGTACGAGGATGTCCATCTGTTGCGCTACGCCGTCAAAGGCGGGGTGACGCCGGTGACCGATGGCGAGACGACGCCGGGTTATCTCAGCACCTTCCGCCACACCGGCAGCCGCGATGATCTCGATACCGCTTCGATCGAGTACGGCACGCCGGAGATGATCTGGGCGTGCAACGGGATCATGTTCCCGGAGTTCACATTTTCGAGCGATATCGACGATCCGCAGGCAGTGTGGAAATTCAACGCTCGCGCGATCGGACTCTCAAAGGACCTGAAGGCCGGACTCGATGACGTCGCCGCAACGTCCGGCACAACCACCACGTTCGTCAAAACCGCGTGGGGCTTGACGGGCTCCGCACACGTTGGCGCATGGATTCATGTCAAGAGCGGTACCGCCGGCAATATCGGGCTGTGGCGCGAAGTCACAGCCAATGACACCACGTCGTTAACCTTTGCCGCGCTGCCGTCTGCCGTGGCGTCTGGCGATGTGATCGACGTCTATCCGGTTTTCACAGCCGCTGTCGCCGATCGCGCACGTGAGAAGATCATCGGGCCGGGGACGAAACTTTACCTAGATCCGCTAGGCGGCACGATCGGAACGACTGAGATCACCGGGCGCTTTATTTCCTGGAGTGTCACGAGCCAGATCAACGCTGCCTACAAGCGCTTCCAGGACAATGTCGCCACAATGTCGAACCGGGTCGATCGCGGCACGATCCGGATGACGGGTCAGGTGGTGCTGGAATTCGACCGCAAGGCCGAATGGGATCTGTACAAGGCGATGACGCCGAGCTTGATTCGCATCGAGCAAACCGGCACGACGATCGACGCCGGCGCCGGTACGACCAAGAGCGCGACGATCGATCTTTACCGTGCGGTATTCGATGATCCCACAGAAACAATACGTGGCAACAATGTTATCGCCACGTGGCCATTTAGAGCGTACAAATCCGTTGCTGAGTCTGTTTACGGAGAGTACGCGCTGAAGACAACCGCAGCGGCATTGCTGGCCTAATCGATGAGCTCATCCCCGCTCACCTGCCGGTGCGGCCGCATCCTGGCGACGAGGCACCACGGTGGGCGGGTGCATGTCTGTGAGCGGATCGGGGTCGTACTGGAGCCGACGGGGCAGTTCGGGCCGTTCGCGCGGTTGACGTGTGTGTGCGGGGCAGCACGGAACGTGACGATGGCGCGGGGATCGGCTACGCCGGGGGATCGGGACTTGCGTTTACGCGATCTATCCAGTCCGCGATCCGTTCAGGATGATACAACCGGACATCTGTCAGTCGATCAAAGATCCCCGGATGTGCCGCACGCATAACAGTCAACTCACGGCAATTGGTCAATCGTCTAGCGTCTTCCCACTTTTCAATCCAGCGACCTCCGCGAGATCGCACCACAAGCCGGACGCGATCCCCGGCATTGCCGACGTTGAATCCGCAGATGTACGCCTTCGCTCCAACAGATGCGACGTTGGTTGCCTCTGCATAGTTGCAGGCGATGGCGCGGACCTCGTCCGTATTCGGTTCGCTCATTCCTCATCCTCGTTGAGTTCTTGGATTCGACTCAAAGCAACCGCGTTGCGAAGACGACGTATGAGACTTGCCTCAACGTCGGTGATTGATTCGATTGCGAGTTGCTGGAGGTGGTCCCATAGCCATGCGGCATCCTGGTTCTCAAACGTTACGACACGGACGGTTTGGTTCTCTCTCATTTATCATCCTCCGGCGTCAACTCCCGTGGCTCGACACCGAGCGGCGTCTTCTTCCGGCCGCGTCCTGGAATAAGCAGCGCCGAGATAATCCTAACGTCACGATCATCAAACACGAGTAAGCGGGCACCGATCTGCGAACCGAGCCCGTGCTTCGCGGCTAGCTTGCGAACGTGAGCGGCTGAGATGCCCAGCCGCTCCGCTACCTCTTGGGTAGTGATTGGGACAGTCGGGCCCGATGCTAGTTGAGTTGGCCGCGAAAGATTGACGATGGTATCCCCGCGCTCTCGAAGGCGATCCATCCATTCAGCTTCGGAACCAATGAGATCATAAGCGTGCTTGATTTCCTCGAGGCATTCGAAGGAGAAGGTAGACGGCCCGTCTTCAGTCCAAGCGTTCTGAAGATGTTCGTTGTAATGACTCTTTCTCTTCAATAGGGCGCGATGATTCGAAAACCGAGACTCAATGTTGATACTACTGCCGACATAGGCAATTCCTCGGCCTACACTTCGAACGGCATATACCCCTATCGTCATTTGATCCCCATCTCCTTCCGTACTCGTTCAATCTCTGTTGGATCGAACCGCCGATATCCGCTCAGTAATTTAATCATCGGAACCTTGCCGGCGTCGGCCCACGTCCGCAATGTCGTTGGGTGAACTCCAAGCCGTCGGGCCGCTTGAGCGATCGTCAAGAGTTTCGATTCTGCCATCTCGTACCCTCCTGCGCTCATCATACCAAAATAGAACGACTTTAGCAAGAACGCTTGACTTTTACAGTAGACTTTGATAGACTTTAGACATTGAATCGGACGACAGAAACGGAGACGGACATGACACAGGCTGAGATGAGAATCGAAAACATGAAGCACCTGACCGATGCGGACCTGGTCAAGCGAGCCCTGACCGACGATCACACGAGCGCATACCGCAGCAACCACTACATCTCTTCCCCGACCAACCTGTACCGAGCGGAGTTGCAGCGGCGACAAGCGGTCGCCGCAACGGAATTGGTGGCCGCGTGATGGTGACCTTGACGAGCAAGCTCTACAAAGGACTCGAGTGGTCGACGGATCGCGCGGAAGGCGTGACCTCGATCGAGCACGCGGCGCGAATGTTGGCGCGGTGGACGGCGATGTATGCGCGGCCGGAAGCGATCCAGGCCGGAGCCGATGCCAAGTTCTGGTTCCGGCGGGATGATTACAATTTATTAGTAACCGTACAGAATGTGTCCATTGACGATCTACGAGCGGCGTACCGGCAACTCCGCGCGTCGTGAGCGCTTGTCATGACGATTTGATCCCGCGCTTCTCCGCTAATTCGCGTATCAAAATCTCCAGCATCGCCGTCTTATCGACGCCTTGCCTTTCCGCCATTTGAGCTCATCAAAACGCTGGAAGACTTGGAGTACGACATTCCCGCCGAGGCCACGCACGAGGAAATCCTTGAAGCCATCAAGAAAGTCGCAGCTCAGCGGAACGGCAATACCTTCCGGCGCAACGAAGACGGATTGTTCCTGAGCGGCTACCAGATCAAAGCCATGCTGAAAGAAGCAACCGCGATCATGTTCCCCGGCGGCAACGGCGACGGAACGCACAAGTGGGGAATCACGAGAAAAGCGCCGCGCTCGTATCTTGCGGAACGTGTGTTTGTGGACGAATTAGCGGTGCCACTCGGACGCACGGAACCGGACGGAACGCACCTACAGATCGGACAAGTCAAGAGTCCGAAAGGGCAACGGTCCACGCTGACCTATGTGGATTATTGCGAGCAACCGACAATATCGTTCACGATTTCATCTGCGCAAGACTGCATCGATCGCACGAAGTGGACGGAGATTTTTGTGTTGAGCCAGCGGCTGGGACTTGGGGCGTTGCGGTCGATGGGCTACGGTACATTCAAAGTAACGGCATTTGATAAGGCATGACGCGGTTGAGACCGCTACACGAATCGACCGCCCGAACCCGCGTTGATCAGTTCGTCTCGCGTCACCGCGACTACCCTTCACCTTTCGGCACTTGTCATCTCAGTTCGCACCGACGGTTCCAGTTCCTTCTCGACGAATCGACGTTTCGTAACGGAGCCATTCTGTGCGCCCCGACGTACCGTGACGGTCCCAGGCTTTGCGAATCGACTATCCGCTACCGTTCCCCTCGTCTCGTCTCGACTACTCTATTCGTGACTTATCGACACAAGCCGACGTGACTGTACCGCCCAGGTCTCGACTGGCCAAATCCGAGTATACCGACTACCCGCTACTGCACCCCTCGTCTTATTTCGACGAGACTGGTCGACTCACCCTGAGCCATGACCTGACGCACCGACTAGCCGCCACGCGACTCTTCTTTCCCCCGCGACGGGGCATAACGATGTGACATCGTGACCGCTTGCGGCCAGGGAGCGCCTAGTGTGGTAGACTGACCCTCAGCAAACCAAAAACATGGTGGACGTACGGGCCGCCGGTGGACTCGCTGTAATCGCGAGTTGCCGGCGGCTTTTTCGTATTACCCAAAGGATCAACGATGGTAGCGAAGACGAAGACACTGGAGACAACCGAAGCGCCGGTCATCGATGACGAGCAGGCGGTTGTCGATAAGGCGGTATCGCGGTTCACCTTTGCTGATGACTTCCCCGCTGTTGTGCCAGATCCTGATGGGTTCTACCACGATGCGAGCTGGATCAAGATCGAGTGCGATTGGGACGGACTGAAGCCAAAACCGGGGTGTGCCCCACTCTGGGCCGAGATCGATGCCGGGCTCACGTTTGACGACGCGGAAGCGATTCCGAACATCTTCGAAACGCCGTACGGTCAACTCTACCGCTATGTCTGCCCACGCGTGCGGGCGTGGAACGCGAAGGCTCGCGATCTCAATACTGGTCACCTTATGGATGTTCCGCCACCCGCTGAGATCGGGCCCGACGCCTTCCGCGCAATTCATCCGCGCATCTTGCTCTGGATCGCCTACACGCTCAAGACGATTCATTTAGGCGGTGGTCCGAACCGCCCAAAAGAGACGAGCTCATAAAGTCATGGACGCGTTGGAATGAGCGTCGTCGATTGGATTTACCCAACGCGGATTGGGACGACGATGACCCGGAGAATCCACCGCCCGTCAAACCAGGCGGGCTCGATAAGAATTTGTTCTATCGATGGGGAGAGCGCATCTGGCCCGATGAGCTTGGACGGCAACGAGCGATGCGCTTCAGTCAGGCGATGCGGGATCAACAAGTCTACCGAGAGACGATCGAAAGCGTCGCTCAACAAGCACAGGCGTTCGGTGTCGTGAGTACGGACATTTCGCCGGTTGCTTAGAGGTTGAACGCGAGCGCGATTAAGTAGTAGGCGAATCCCAGAATGACGATGACAAGCAAGATCGCCCACACCGTTTTCCAAATGATCGACAGGATACGCGTAAACGACGGCGTTTCGTTCGACATGGGTGTCCTCCAATGAGCGATAAAGTCGAGATCAAGATAACAGGAACTAACCAGGCCGGTCCTGCATTTCGACAGGTTACGTCAGATGCCCAAACAATGGGGCGATCAATCGACGAAACCGGGCGGCGCTCCGCTCAGTCGCTACAAAACATCAACCAACGAGCGGCCGCGTTGGGTGCTGCGATCGGTGGCGCAACACTCCTCATGGGCGAGTTTACCCGTGCCGCCGCTGAGGACGAAGCAAGCCAAGCACGGGTTGAACAAGCCATCCAGAACACCGGCGACGCACTGGATGACTATTCCGCCAAGCTCGACATCGCCATCAAAAAAGGCCAAGAAAAAGCATTCTCCGACGACGATACCCGCGACGCACTGACGAAACTAATCGGCGTTACCAACGATACTGGCCTGGCGATGGACAATCTCGGGCTGGTTATGGACTTTGCGCGAGCGCGGGGTATTAGCCTCGCGACATCTGCCGACATCATCGGGAAGGTGATGGGCGGCAACCTCGGAATTCTTTCCAGGTACGGAATCGTGCTTGGCGAGAACGCCACTAAAGAGGAAGCGCTCGCACTCATTCAGCAACGATCGGCGGGGCAGGCGGCAACCTATGCGGAAACTTCACTCGGTCAACTCGACATCTATAAGGACAAACTCGGTGAACTGACCGAAGGGTGGGGCGCTCACGCCGGGGCGATGCAGTCCGTGCTGCTCATGTTGCCGGGACTACGTGCTGGATACATTGCGCTAGCGGGCGCGATCGGTGGACTCGGCGGGCTCGGGGCGCTCGCCGGGATTGCCGTTCCAGCCGCCTTAGTTGCGGGCGGCGCATCACTCGCGTACGGCTACAACCAGGATACGATTGGCGAGACGGCGACTAATACCTTTTGGAATAACTTTTTCCTAAAAGGCTCCCAGGTCATGAACGCCCTGCTTCCGGGCGATCCATATGACGTTCAGAAGTATCGCGAGCAGCTCCTTGAGAATGAACGCGGGGCACTCATCAACACCGGACTCCTAGCTCCAGGCGAAGACCAGTCGGTTGTTTGGGATCGCATTGCCGCGCTCACTGGAACGATCACCGGCGAGATGAGCACGCGAGAGCTCATTGATCATGTCGTACGGCTTTCAACTGGTCAGGGCCTGACGATTCCGCAATGGGTTTCGCAGACAGCGGGGGCGCGGGCTGACTGGATTCAAGACCCGATCACTGGCGTCAATATGCCGAGATCGGAATACAGTCGCTACAACAGCCAACGTCTTATTGGGTCCGGGATGTATCCGACAACTGGGGTCGGGCTCAGCGCGGGCTACGTTGGCCCATTGCCTCGCCCAGACCCGTACGGCGGGCAAGGTATCTATAACCCGTTCCAGTACGATTTCGCGAAGTACAACGCACAGGTCGGGTCACGGTTTGGCACGGAGCCGGCCTATAGCGCGTATGGCACCGGCGGCACGGGTGCCATCGCCAATACGCTAAGCGGCGCGGGTGCGGCTCCGATTGTGCTCTCACAGGCCAATCAAGACATTGCTAATGCCGCCAACGCGGCCGCCTACACCGCCGCGCTCGAAGAGCAGTACGGCGCGTACGCTCGACTGATCGAGGGGATTGACGGCGCAAGGGGAGCGGCTTCTGCGTACAAAGCGGTTCAGGATGGGCTACTTGGAGACCAGGAAGTTTACAACCATCAATTAGGCGAATTCGGCGGTGTTCAGTCCGATCTCACGGCTGGCTATGAGATCCTTTTAGAACGGCAAGCGGCGGGGCAAAAACTCACTAAAGAAGAACAAAGCTTGCTCGACAACTACCCTGCGCTGTATGCGCGAATCAGCGGTGCTGTAGACGACGCGACGGTTTCCAATGCGCTGATCGCCGCATCCTATATCGAAAACATGAAACAGAGTGATGCTTGGAAGTCATCACTCGATGACACCAATGGATCACTTGGCAGCCTGAACGAGACCCTTCAACTCTTCATTCTCAGTCTCGAAGGCGTGCCTGAAGAAGTCCGTACGAGAATCTACCTCGACAACATCTCGCTTGCGCTTCAGGACATCGAGACGTTCAAGTCTCTACTCGACAGCGTGCCGCCTTCCGTCGCGACCACACTCTATCTGACGTATCAGGACTACATCCCAGGCGGCGTTGGCTCTCCGTTCCTACACGGTGGCATTCCCAGGTACGCCAATGGCGGCATTCCGATTTACGCGGGCGAAGCGGGTCCTGAGTTGATGAGCTTTGCGAACGGCGGTTCCGCGATGGCGATGACGCCGGGTATTTACACCGTGCCCCAGAACACCCATATCACCCCCGCCCCCGCGTCCAGGGGGCGGATGAGCGGCGGTGGCGGGAACATCATCGTGCAGGGCGATCTCCACCTGCATATGAGCGATCCCAACGTCTATGCGGCTGTCCGTGAATCCGCGATCGGCGGTTCGCGATGACGATGGTCCCTTGGGCCCTCAATGGGCGCTTGCTATCGACTGACTATGTTGGCTGCGGATTCCAAATCGGCAGTACGTCGGGGCCGAGCCGATACCCGGTCGAGATACCGGTCGCCGACGATGCCCCGATCATCGCGGGCATGCGCCAGAGCGCCCGCACGCTCACGCTCGAATTCACCCCGGTCAGCGGCTCCACGTCGCTCAACGATGCGAACTATGTGATGCGGCAGGCGCTTGCGCTCGTGGGGCCGTCCGGGTCGGATCGCAAGACGCTGGTTGTCAAGCTCGTTGGCGGGCCAGACGCCGACACCGAGCTCGAGGCCGAGGTGTCCGTCGGGCAGTATCGCTACGCGTCGCCGTCCCGCAATACCGTGCTCGTCGATCTCGCGATGGCCGACGATCGCTGGTACGAGCGCGCCGACACCATCATGGGGCAGGTGCTCTTCAGTGGCCCGATCGCGATCCCGCTGCTCAATCACGGCGGGGCCGACGTTGCGCCCGTGATCTCGATCGAGATGAATACGCAGCGCACGACGGAATCGGCGACGGTCGGTTGGAAGTGGCGACGAACGAAGACGATCAGTGCGGGCGGGGATCGCAACTGGAACCGCGTGCGGCTCACGATCGATCTGGGCGATACCGAGGCGCTGGTGACGGCGGGCAAGGCGCTGGCCTCGGGCGACGATCTCCGGGTCCGGTTCCAGGGCCGCGAGCTGACTCGCACGTTGACCAATTGGAACACCGATCGCACGTTTGTCCATTTCGTTGGCACGATCCCGGCGGGCGGGTCGGCCACCTATGAAGTCATCTACGGCAATCCCGATGCGACCACGCCGGATAATCTCAGCACCCGCACGAGCCATTACGACACCTATGTCGCCGACGATCTGCATGGCTATACCGGGACCGCCACATCTGGCGCGGTCGGGTCGATGACTGATTCAGGCGCATCGTGGGAGACAAACGAATGGGCGGGCGGCTTCATCGGTTTCCTGTCCGGGACCGGATCGGTGCGTTACCGCCGTGTGCTTTCGAACACCGGGACCGTGATCACGCTAAACCGTGACGCCGCGACGGCGCCCGCGTCCGGAACGGTCTATATCCTGTGGAAGAGCAGCATCTTTATCGACGGCGGCCGTGTCACTGCCAGAGACTCGACCACGATCACGGACGATCAGCATACCGATAAATGGGCGCCGAGTAGTCTCAAGGGCGCGACGGTGACCTTCATCGCCGGTTCAGGCGCCACCCCGGCAACGATGACGGTCTCAGACAACACAACCGATACGATCACCTTCACCACCGCGTTCAGTATCGTGCCTTTGGTCAACGATCAGTACCAGATCGAGCGGTACGGCCTTCTCGGCTACCACGTCGACAAGAGCATCGTCTCAACCCCGCATCGCGGACTCTGGCGCACAAGCCACCATGCGTCGTCGGGCGGTGAGATCACGTTCGGTGATCGCACGCCGGGCGGCTGGAACTCGTGGCTGATGACCGATAACCAGGACCAGTTCGCTCAGTTGCGTGTGACCGACGAAACCGCCGGGGCCAGCGTCAGCAACTGGCCGTACCTCTCCGCGCGCCGCCGGGTCCGCTCCGATCTGACGATGCCCGAAAAGGGTGCGGCGGATGGCGTGTGCCTGTATGAGCCGCGCGGGATCGTGTCGCTCGATTGGAACTATCGCTTCGAAAACGATAACGGCATCGGGTCCGTGCATGTCATGACGCAGAAACCGGACGGCGACGATTGGTCGATCGTCACAAGTGACGACACGACCTACGCGAGCATGACGGCGGTTACGTCCGGCACGGGCTCGGCGGGCGGTTGGTCGCTCGCTGGCACCGAAAACCCTGTCCGGCTCTATCTCGGAATGCTCCCGGCGGGCGGTCCCGACTCCGAAGTCGCGAGCACCGAGTCAAAAAATCGCAACGCCGAAGTCCGCAATCACACCCGGATGATGGTCTGGCTGAGCATCGACACGTGCGGCGGGCTCTCCGGATCGATCTGGTCGATTGGCTCCGAGGTGGCGATCTACGATCTCAACGTGACCGGACGGCTCGGCGGCGGAGCGATCGGGGCGGAAGTCGCGCCGTATTTTACCTTTGCCGCTGGCGGCGATGGGCATTACCTGCATCTCGCATCCGGTCAAAAACTTGAGATCAATCCAGCACCGACCGCGGTCTACCCACTCCTGGGCTTGTATGACTCGAGCGATGTGCTGGTGAGCCGTGTGCCGTACGCGGCGGTGATCAATCGGTACGAGTTGAACCTGGACGGCACGGATACCGCGATCACCGATTACGCGATGTCGCTTCCGCCTGGACTCAATCTCATTACGACGGGCGAGGACAGCTCCACCGGTTGGTCGATCGCGAACAGCGCGGGTGTGACCGCCACGATCGCGGACGGCGCCACGGTCTGGGACGGCGGGGCAACGTCGCTCGAGGTGACGGTTACCACGACCCCCGCCGGAGCCTGGACGATCACGTTGACCCGCACGGCGGATTCCGGGCGCATCGATGTCATTCCGGGAACGCTCTATGAGTTCGGGTTTGTGCGGCGGCGCAACGGTCTAACCAACGCGATCACCTGCGAGATGACCGTGACCTGGAGTTACGACGCGGGCACACCGAGCACGACCGACGCGGCGCAAACGATCGGCGGGGCAATGGCCGCGGCCGACACCTGGTATCCGGCGGGCACGGGCAGGTCGATTCATCCAGGGAGCGACGCGGAGTCCGCGACCACGGAAGCGGCCGTCAGCATCGTGATCGGGGGCACGGGCAGCACATCTGGCACGATCTTCATCGATCCGGTCACGCTCGGCGTGCCGAACCTGTATCTGGACGAAGCAGAGATTGGGACGCTCGCGGTCGATCTCTTTTGGAATGAGGCGCAGTATGCGTGATCAACATAAGGACACATCGACATGGTGACGTTACCGGCAGTGCAAGAAGATCGCGTCGGAGGCGTCGGCGGCACGCCTGCGGTTGCTGCGGTCATCAACCTCTTGCGGACTGCCATTGATCAGCTTGCGATCCGGCTGCAAGTTTCGACCTATGGCGCGGTTGGAGATGGCTCCACTGACGATACCGCCGCGATCGATCTCGCGATGGACGCGGCGTATGCGCTTTACATCGCACAGAGCGCCACCCACAAAAACGCCAAAGTCATCCTCGAATTCGAGGGAGATAAAACCTACATCATTGCCCGTCGCGTTGCTGGCGATGCTGGGCTCGGCGGTATCTTCCTGCGAATCGGTGTTTGCCTAGAGGGCAATGGCGCGACATTGAAACTCTCCGAAAGCGCAACCACGACCTGTGCCTGGATTCGCACCAAGACCCCAACGACAGTTGACAAGATCGCCACGCTTTCGCTGTTGACCCAGATCACGGCAAACATCGCCGTCAACGCCACCCAGATCACCGTCACCAGTTCGGCGGGATTCGCGGTCGGTGACGATGTGTTCCTGCGGATCAACGACAATGCTTACGATTCGGCGGAAACCAAAGACCCGATGTTCGCCAAGATTCTGACGGTGGACGATGCCACGCACGTCACGCTCGACCGTCCGATTCCGGTGGCGATGACGGAAGCCACGACCGCCACCGCGAACAAACGTCTCATCCTGATGCATGAACCGATCGAGGGCATCTTCATTCGCAACTTCCACCTCATCAACAGCCAGGTCGGAACCGCCAACGGATCGTATGGCATCGATATCCGGTATACCCGCAATTGCGTGGTCGAAAACATTACCGGCGAGCACGTTGGGCCCGGCATTATCGGCGGTGGCTATAACGAAGATCTCATTGGACGGAACCTCCGGGTACGCACCTGTGACGATCAGGGGGCAACCTCCAGCAAGGGCCGGGTGCTTGGGCTCTGGAACTCCAAGAATTGTTTGTTCGAGTCGGTCTACGGTGAGGATTTCCAGAACCAATTCACGTACTTCGAGTCCTACTGCCGCAACATCGTCGTGCGGGGCGCCCATGCGGTCAACACCCATGCGAGCCACGGCACAACCGGTATTTTCACCGCCACGCAGGAAAGCCAGGTGCATTACGAGAATGCCCTGATCGAGGGCAAGGGCGGCATGTCCGCCTTTACCGCGCTGACGAATGGGGTATCGACGTTCTCGGATATCCGTATTCGCACGGGGTCGGCGATCAAGGTCCTTCCGTTGCGCTATGCGGCGCGCTCGATCGAGGTTGCTGGTACGACGTACCGAGAACTCAAGCAGTGGTCGTGCCTCTTTCCGATCCGAGCGAGTTTGAGCAATGTTGATCTTGGATTGCCGTCCGGGATTTACGCGAAGGTCAAGGTCTTTGTCAGTAGTGTCACCGGCTTGACCGGGTTCCGGCTCAAAACCGCGACCGTACAGGGGCCGGGCGACCAGACCAGCAGTTTAGTCGCGGGCCAACTCGTCGATCTCTCGGTCACGTTCGGCATGTATGGGAGCGACTATGCGTTCAACAACGAGGTTGACAAGATCACCGACATCGACACGGACGGCACGGTGCCCGCCGGGGCGTGGGGTGTGCTCTGGATTGAGTATTACCCGGTGGCGGGGAACGACAAGAGCAAGGGGATTATTCAGGCGTACGGGAATCAAATTGCGCTCACAGCGGCGGATGCGTCGGCGCTCAATACCGGGGATGCGACGAGTGACACGGTGATTGGAAACATGAGGACCCGAATCGGAGAGATCGAAGACATGCTCAAAATAGCCAGAATCCTAGCGTAGGAACGAACGATGCCGGTCAACTGGGGCGATTTGTATTGGGGGGAATTCTACTGGGGCGAGCTTCCTGGTCCGCTCAGTCGCTTCTCCGGGCAGCGCCGCGCTCCGCTCAACTCCGACTCGACGATCATCATGGCGAATCCTGGATGGTACGGCGAACGACATGTCCGTGTCGGCAATCTCGCGGTCGGCTGGCGCGTCAACGGGGCGGGACGGCTGTCGTGCCACATGGCCGCTCGCGACGCGCACGCGTTGGGATTCGATGCACTCCTGGGACGCTGGGTCTGGTGGTCGGGGCCAACCGGCGCATGGGCCGGGATTGTTGAGGACGTGAACGCCGATGTGTCGACCGGGATTGTTGAACTGAGTTGCACCGATATGGGCAGCCTGCTCGATCTCATGATCACCCCGCGCACCTATCGCCAAACGTCTAGCTCGCCAGGTGCGTTGATCGGACGCGCGATCCGGGATAGCGGCGTCGATAGCGGATCGTGGTTTACCCGCATGATCATCGACGAGGACGGCGCTCCGGTCACAATCGAATGGCGTGGCGAGCAAACCAGCAACGTCGTGCGGCTTTTGGCAAACCGCGCGGGCGGACAATGGTACGTCGCGATCGAAGCGGACAAGAGTCTGACCTTCACCTATCGCGCGATCCCCCGCGACATGCGCGGTTCACTACTACTCGTCGAGGGGCTCAATGTCCTCTCCGGCTCGATTCGGCCGGGCATTTCCAATATGGTCAATGACCTGCTCGGGGTGGCGAATGACCGCGACTGGCAACGGGCGGGCGCGGCGCGGGCGATCAATCAGGCATCGGTGCGGCTCTACGATCGTCGCAGGGCAACGAAACGCTATCAGGGTCATACCGGCAAAGCATCGCTCGAAACCGTCACCCGCGCGGACGTGGATGTGCTGAGCGTGCCGTCCGGGCCGGTTTCACTGGATATGTTCGCCGGCGATCGCACGGTGACCGATCTGCGCATCGGCGATCTCGTGACGTTGTGGTCGCGGTCCCAGAACCGTGTGTACGACCTGACGATGTTAGGGCTTGCGGAAGATACGAATAGGGGAACGATTACTGTCGTGGGCAGTGTGGTGGAGTCTGAGACATGAGATCACGCAGCGCCTTCGCATACAGTCCAGTGGGAGAGCGAGTTCCATGCTCCCAATGCCACACGGCCATTTCGGAGCAACCGATGAGCGCGGCGAATGCAACCTGGGTTAGTCCTAAACGAGTTCGCAAGTCGCGGATGGATTCTTTAGTGAGCGGCTCCTGCATACGACGAATCATCCTCTCCGCGCGTGACCTCTTTCTCATCTCAGTCAGTATAACATGTGATACTATCCGTCTCAGGGCAGATCACGATGGTCGGTCAGACGACGGAAAGGTATCACGATGGTTGGGACGACATGGTCCAGGAGAGCAGTCATTGGCGGCGGGGGCTTAGGCATGGTCAGTCGATTGATCGATCCCACGCGGGACATTGAGCGGGCAGCGGACGCCCAGCATGGCGTCATCACGCAGCGCGAATTGCGGCGCGAGATCGATCAGGCCGGGAAGCTCGACGCACAGTCGGATCGCACACAGCGCACCTTTACGTTCGAAACACTCTCTCGCTATTTCTTCGACGTGCCGTCAAATACGGATTCGATCATGGGTGACATCATGGTTGATTCGGCGTCGACGATAACCCTGATGACGATTACGGACGATGTGCCGTTGCAATGCCGCATCGCCGTCCTCAGGGTCAAGTCGACCGCCAACGTCTCCGCTGGCACCCTTATTCCAGTCGTGCGGGTCTATGAGGATGGGGTCCCAGTCGATTACGCGTTCGACACATGCGAGCTGAGTGCGGGCGACCATAGTCGCAGAAACTCGGCCGTCTTCGATTGGCCGTCAGCGATCCAGATCGCAAAAAACAACGCGTGGCAGATCATCGCGCGGACGGATGCAGCGTTTGTCGCAACAACAGCCGATGTGAAGGTTGACATCACATTCCAATATGAGCAATGGATATGACGCTAACTAAATTACACCATAGACCTGATTCGTCTTTGGTAGGCTTGGTTTCTCGCGCGCCCACAAGTTCGGCACTCACGACCACCATCCTTACGCTGGATCGTGTTCTCCGGCGTGAACTCATGGCCACGAAGGCAATGTGTTTTTACCGCATTCAGAGCGGCATCGGCATTGCCGCGAAGTACATTGACCTGATGGGTCACAGGTTCAAGGTGATCGGGTCGAATGCAGTTTCGGTGAGTGCATTCACTTGTCTTGACGTGATCGATCTCGTGCCCCTCGGGGATTGGGCCAACGTGAAGCTCATACGAAAAGCGATGAGCGCGAACCTGCTTCACTCCGTCGTAAAAAACTCCATACCCTCTGTCAGTGAGTTGACCGGTCCAAAGCCAACAAGTTTCAGTCTTATTGACGTAAGACCAAAATCGGACGATGGGGTCTGTTTTGCGACCACTACCAGAAATGCCGAAATAGCACGTTCGAGAGCAGTACCTTCCCTTGCCTCTCGCATGCAGCGAGCGATAGATATCAAACGACTTGCCACAGTTCTGGCAAACGCATTGAACCTTGGTAGACTCACGGGGCATTGGATTGGTCTCCTTATCCGAGACGATGAAGGTGTCTTATGCCGCGGCCCACTCCAATGGGTGCGCGGCTTTTCCGTGCCTGAATTATACCCGATTTAGCTAGGAGCAATGCACATGGAGCCAGTTGAGATCGTCCCGCGAACGCCAGCCGAACAACGGGCCGCAGATCGCGTCCAGTGGGTGAGCGGATCGATTCCGCAGTTACGCCGGAAATGGAGCGGGCGCTGTGTTACGTGCGCGAATTGGGAGCCGAGGAGTGAGGGATCACTTGGATCGTGCTCATGGTTAACTAGCGACGAAGCGCTCATGGTCATCCTGATTGGCACCGATCTCCCTATTCCCACCGCACCGGAATTTGGCTGTATCGGCTGGGCCGAGATCGTCCCGGAAATGACCGAGGTGGTGATCGAGCATCGCGGTCAAGTCGAGATCGTCCACCGGGAGCTTGCGGGCCCGGTTCGCGATCGCACGGAATTCGCCATCGCGGCGGGATTGATGCCTGACCTGCCGGTGGAGCAAGAGCTCGCGTCGCCACGATAGACACCGGAGCACAGCACCCAGCCACACTCGCGATGATTGCACGCGAGCGGCCCGTCGCAGGAAATGATCTATGAATGGAACGATGGCTCGAACAACATTGGCATTGGATCGCATCCGCAGCCTCGATTCTTGGTGGCTGGTTTGGGCGCCACCGGCTTGGCTCCCTGCGGCGATCAATCAACCGGCTCAACAACCAAGCCAATCAAATCGCGAGCTTAGAGAACGAATTGCAGCTCTGCGCAGACACCAGGGATTACGTCATGCGGGCACTCCAAGAGATCGCGGATACAACGGAACTCTTGGATCGGGCCCAAGCCCGAGCGATGAGGATGTCGAAAGCGTCGTCCGAAAAATCTTCTCTACCCTTGACCGGATCGCCGAGTTCGGCATCAGGACCGGCTTCCTCGATCCCGACCCGCCGAGCCTCGCCCCGCGCAACCCGCGTGCACCCCACCCGAAAGTGAAGGCGAAGCCGTGAATAACTGGCATTGGGAAACGTGTCCGAGTTGCAACGGTACGGGCGAGACTAAGCGGTTGGCTAGTTGTGGATATTCATCAGGTATGAAAGTCACCCATCCAATGTTCTTTGAATCGTGGGTGACTGTCATATGCGAGTGCTGCCAGCGACAGGGGCAGTTGCGAATCCCCAACGGCTATCACCTGAAACAGAATGAAGTCACCGTCACGATCAGCATAAATACGACGAACCCGCCTGTATTTACGCCGAGCGACACGCACATCAAGGAGGGACTCGCGTGAGCATCCGCGAGAATTGGAACGCCTTGTCTGATCGGTGGCGAACGTTTTTCATCTGGTTCGTGCCGCTGTGGTGTTCGTTTGGCCTCTTCGCGGCGGATTGGGTGTGGCGGATGAACGACGGCCCGCCAAATTCGAACGAGTCGCGACGACTTGCGATCCGCGCGGGGGTCGCGTTTCTGTTCTGGGTGGCCATCAAGCTTGCCTTTACCCGTGGGTGGACGTTTGACGCCATCGGTTCCATCTGGGCGCTTGCCGGGGTTGCCGGGGCCTTTGTCCGCATCTTCGGTCAATTGGGTCCGGCACCGGGAGACCACGAATATGTCGCCATCTGGTCTGCGATCGATGTCGGCACCACGATCCTATTGTTAGGCCTCCCCATTTGGCTGATCGTGCATCTGTTCCACCAGCACGGAGTTGATCCACCGTGGGACGGGAGCGAGCGGCGGGTGGAGCAACGGCGGCGCTGGCCGGACCGGAGACAGGACGAGTGAGCGTTCGTGACGGAATTCACCAGCACGAGATGAGTAGGAGGGTACCCGATTGGATCGTGTACACGATGATTGCGGCGGTGTCGCTCCTGTTCGGGTTCGCACTCTCCCCTTTTGGTTCGAACGAGCAATCCGAGTCACGCCCCTCCACATTGCAACAAGCTCCCATCTTCGAAACGGAAGCAGCGGCAAATCTATTGCAGATGACCCCATCAATCACGCGCGTTCCAAGCGCAACCGCGACCCGCTACCCGACGGAGGTCCCGCCACCGACGACGATCCCATCAACAGCGGTCCCCTGGTGCTCCACACGGACCAAGAAGATGGAGATTTGTCAGCACTCGGGGTCAGTT
>Ga0326597_10000699_pt1 | contig 57898 bp, 55 predicted proteins | sample RVTome_12_FD_203789 | JGI IMG/M metagenome (GOLD analysis project Ga0326597, IMG submission 203789) | Soil microbial communities from uranium-contaminated site in the Upper Colorado River Basin, Wyoming, United States - RVT100D185 | ecosystem: Environmental > Terrestrial > Soil > Contaminated >...
GGCGATGGCGATGTCACTCACGCGATCGCCAGGCGCGATGGTGCCCTGCGGTTCATGGATGAGAAGGAGGATCGGCTCGTCGATGTCGGGCGATGCGAACTGCCAGGCGGAGAGGCCGGTGATGTCGAAGGCCCGCTCGGCGACGCGCGTGGCCGGTCCGGTGGAGAGATGGAACGCCTTACCGCGATGTCTTGAAGGATCTTCACTGGTGGCTCGCAGGTCAGGAGCGAGCAGCGATGCGGAATCGGTCGCCGCGGCGAGGTCCGCGAGCAGCGCACCAAGCGCCGCATCGGCAGCGAGAGGCTGATCGTCGAGGATCGGCGTCGCCTCGTCTATGACCTGCGCCTGAACAACCGCCGGCGGCGCTGCGAGAGCGATGAGGATGAGCATTCGCCCTGCGGGCATGGCGGATTGTATCGAGGGGCTGCGCCATCTGATCGCGACTCTGAACGCCCGCCACGTGACCGTCGTCTACCACTCGTAGCCCATGTCTTCCGCGATGCGATAGAGAGTCGAAAGGAGCGTTGCCGCGAATGCGCTCTTTCCTGCCGCCTCGGCATCTCCTCGTTCTCTCCAGTAATCCGACAACTGTTCAAACTCCTCAATCATGGGAATAGCCGTACGTGCTTCTTTCAGGGTCCGTTCTACTTCGGCGGCGCGGCCTGAGGCAACGGCCGATTCCGCCATGAGATGCGTATCGCGGAGTTTGCACTGAGCGAAGAAGTCGCGCAACTCCAGTTGCGGCTTCTCGCGCATGTGTTTCCTCGCCCATCCGGTGAATGCCGGTTTATCCAGTTCGCCCGCGGCGAGGGCGAGAATCCCTGCTTCCGCTTCGTCAACCGGAGCATCAAATCGCCAACCATTGTCGGACAGGAATGCAATCATCGCGGCGGCAGCCGCCCGTTTGTTCCCGTCCACAAAGGGGTGGTTCTTGCAGATGTGGAAGGCGTACGCAGCCGCCATCTCGGGCATGTCGGCGTGCAGATACTCGCCGCTGAACTGCTGCCGAGGCGTCGCGATTGCCGATTCCAACAGCGCGAGGTCGCGAATGGATGGGTCGCCGCCTTGATCGATGATGGCGATCCGGTGGAGGCGCAACACATCATCGACTGTCAGGAAGCGAATGGCGCCCGCCATCACTTCGCCAGCCGTCGAATGAGTTCACCATGTCTACCGAAGATTTCACGTACGTGGCGATCGAATCGCGCTATATCGACTCCTGGCTGCGCGCGGGACATCAGATACGCCAAGTAGGCCTCAAGCGAGAGGTTGAGTTGGCGCGCATTCTCCTCGAACAACCGTTTCAAATCGGCGCTGGCGGGTATCTGAATGGTCTCGTGTTGGGCCGTTCCCATGCTTCAATTATCGGCGCGCCAACTGGTACCAGCCACATCCTCTGAGACCCTGTCGGTGGACCACCCCCGCCGGCCTACTCCCACTCAATCGTCGCGGGGGGCTTGGAACTGATGTCGTAGACGACGTGGCTCCCGCGGCGCCGACCTATCCCGCTTGTGCCCGAGGAACCCCGTGGTTCACCAACTTGAGCACGTCGGCCGCTTCGATGGTGGCCACGACGTACCGAGGTGACCCGGAAGGATTGGGAAACTGGACCTCGAAAGCGCGGGCGTTCTCGTAGACGTACACCACGACTCCGGTCTCGCCCGCGACCAGGCCCTTCTCCGGCAGGTCTCGAAGGAGCACGACGCCGTCATGTTCACAAATCGTTTTGTCCATAGTCCTACTCGATGAACGCGGTCACCAAGCGCGGCGCATCGGCTCCATGCTCGATGATCCACACGCTAAGGATTGTATAGTTCCGTCTCGGACCAGTCATGGTGAATCGCACTTCATGCTTTATGCCGTAAGGGGAATACTGGCCCGGAGCGGTGTCGCCCTCAACGGCGGCGCGGAGCAGCGCCCCACGCAGCAAGTGGGCGTTTGATCGAGTGACGCCGAGCAGGCGCTGGAAGAACACGGCGTGACCGGGCCGCACAGGGTGCTCCTCGTTGGGGAGGAAATCTCTCAACTTGAATTCAGGCACCACCGCTCGATCACCGTTGGGCAACTTCATCCCGTCCGCTTACTCCCACTCGATCGTCGCCGGGGGTTTGGAACTGATGTCGTAGACCACCCGGTTCACTCCGCGGATCTCGTTGATGATCCGGGAACTGATCGTCGCCAGCACGTTGAAGGGAATGCGGGCCCAGTCGGCGGTCATGAAGTCCTGCGTCTCGACGGCCCGGATCGCCAGCACGCTCTCATAGGTCCGCCCGTCGCCCATGACGCCCACCGACTGGATGGGAAGCAGGACGGCAAAGACCTGGCTCGTGCTGCGATAGAGGTTGTTCGCGACGATCTCTTCGAGGAGAATCTCATCGCAGTCGCGCAGCACTTCGAGGCGGGCCTTGGTCACCTCGCCGATGATGCGCACCGCGAGGCCCGGTCCGGGGAAGGGGTGGCGCCAGATGATCTGGTCGGGCAGGCCGAGCACCGCCCCGAGTTTGCGCACCTCGTCTTTGAAGAGATCGCGCAGCGGCTCGATGAGTTTGAAGCCCAGTTGCTCAGGCAGGCCGCCCACGTTGTGGTGCAATTTGATGTTCGCCGCCGTACCGGCGAGGCTGTGGCCCGACTCGATGACATCGGGATAGAGGGTGCCCTGAGCGAGATACTCGATCCCGCCGATTTCGCTTGCCGTCTGCTTGAAGACCTCGATGAAGCGATGTCCGATGCGAACGCGCTTCTCCTGCGGATCCGTCACGCCCTTGAGATCATCGAGAAACTGCTCGGAGGCATCCACGACTCTCAGGTCGGCGACAAAGTGATCGCGAAACGTCGACTCGACAAGTTGCCGCTCCGCCTTGCGCAGCAGCCCGTTGTCCACGAAGACGCAGGTCAGTTGCTTGCCAATGGCGCGGATGAGCATCGCCGCGAGGACGGATGAATCGACCCCGCCCGAGAGGCCGCAGATGACGCGCTTGTCGCCGACTTCCTCGCGGATGCGTCTGCACTCGCTCTCGAGGAACTCGCTCATCCGCCAATTGCCCTGGCACCGGCAGATCTGGTAGACGAAGTTGCGGAGGATGTCGATGCCGTGCGGCGTGTGGGTCACTTCGGGGTGGAACATTACGCCGTAGAACTTTCGTCGCCGGTGGCGCACCGCCGCGATGGGGCACGTCGGAGTCGTGGCGAGGGGCTCGAACTCCGGCGGCAACCGTTCGACCTGATCGCCGTGGCTCATCCACACCGTGGTGGTCGAGGGGAGGTTGGTGAGCAGCCCCTGTTCCTCGGTCGGCAGAATCTGGAGATTGGCGCGCCCGAACTCGCGCTTGCCCGCTGATCGGACATCGGCGCCGAGCATCTGACAGGCGAGTTGCATTCCATAGCAGATACCCAGAATCGGCACGCCGAGATCGAACAAGCGCTCGTCGCAGCGCGGCGCGCCGGCCTCATTCACGCTGCCGGGTCCGCCTGAGAGGATGATCCCCTTGGGTCGCAACTCGCGAAGGGTTTCGATCGGGGTCTGCGGCGCGGCCAGCACACTGAAGGCCCCTTCCTCGCGCACGCGACGCGCAATCAGTTGGGCGAACTGCGAGCCGAAGTCGAGAATGACGATGACATCGGTGTTCTCGGGAATCGGGGGGGTCGGTTGGGTGGCGGCCATGATCTCGCGGCCCCTTTTCAGCGGAGGAAAGGGGAGTGTATGGCTCAGTTGTACGGCATCCAAGACGATAGAGAAGTGTTCCCAGCGCCGGTGGCCGGGGAGGGCGGTTGCGGATCGTCGGGAGTCATGCATGTCCTACAATCGTTTCATGCCGCGTCGATCGGGTTGGAGTCGTGCGGGTGCGCTGGGTCTGGGTGGGGGCCTTTTCCTTGTCGCCGTTTCTTGCGCCCCGCCGGCCATCACGGGCGGGTTCGATTCGCCGCATCCGTCCGCCCGTCTCTTCGCGACCCGTCGCGCGGCCGGCGAGACCGATCCAGCCAAGGCTTCCATCGCCCTTCCCGGTTTGATCCGCAACCTCGATTCCGACGATCCCGCGGTGCGACTGGTCTCCATTCAGGCTCTCGAGGAACTGACGGGTGAGACCTTGGGCTACCGGCACTTTGATCCGGAGTGGATTCGCGCCGCTGCCGTGCGCCGCTGGGCGGAGGCGTGGGATCGCGGCGAGATCGTATTGCGCGATGGCACGCGCCTCGGGCCGGATACACTTGGCACGACCTCCGCGATGGAAAGGACCGCGCTTGACCGCTGACCCGCACGTCAAGATCGAGATGCTCTCGCAACCGCGCTACCTCGCTGGAGCGCGGGCCATGATTGCCTCGGTGGCGCGGCGCCTGGGGTTTCGTGAGGCGGATTGCGCCCACGTCGCGCTGGCGCTCGACGAAGCGCTGTGCAACGTCATCAAGCACGGCTACGAAAAGCGAGACGATCAGCGCATCTGGATCAGCGTCTGGCCTCTCCACGGCTCGTGCTGCGGCATCCGGATTCTCATCGAAGATCGAGGTCGGCAGGTCGAGCCGGACGAGATCCGCTCGCGCCAACTTGACGACATCCGCCCCGGCGGCCTGGGCGTGCACATCATCAACCAGGTCATGGACGAAGTTCAATACGCCAAGCGCGCGGGCGGTGGGATGTCGTTGCTTTTGGAGAAGCACCTGCCGGCCGAAAACGCGCCCTCTCTGGCAAGGAAGGAAACGGCCTGACATGGTGAACTCGGACGAACTTCCCGTCGAGGCCGAGCAGCGAGGCGAATCGGTGATCCTGCGTCCAACCGGCGAGATCGATCTCGCCCGATCTCCGTTGCTGCGCACGGCCATCGGTCGGGCGCAGAAGTCGCATCCGGCGCGCCTCGTCGTCGATCTGCGCGACGTGCCTTACATGGACAGTTCCGGGGTGGCGACGCTCGTCGAAGCCATGCAGGTGGCGCGGCGGCAGAGCGGATCGCTCGTGTTGTGCGGCATGCAGGATCGCGTCCGCTCCATCTTCGAGATTGCGCGTCTCGACACCGTCTTCCAGATCGTGGGTTCACTCGATGAGGCGATCGGGGCCTAGATCGGCCTTCCCCTCCAGCCGGCTGACCATCCATGAGCGAATTGGAACCCCAACCCGAATCGACCACCTCGCGGGCGCTGGCGGGCGTCGAGTTTGTCGGCGCGCGCTGGCTCGACTTTCAGCACAACGTCGGGGGGGTGTGGTACCTCTTCGTGGACGTGGTGGGGTGGATCGGCCGCGCCGTGACCACGCGGCGCATTCGTCTCGGCCGCGTCGCCATCATCAGTCAGATCGTGCGCCTCGGCGCGCGCGCCATCGGGATCGTGATGCTGCTTTCGATGGCCATCGGGGCGATTCTGGCGCTCCAGATGGAGCCGCCGCTGCGCGACTTCGGCCAGACGGACAAGATCGCCAACATCGTCGGCGTGGCGGTGCTGCGCGAACTCGGGCCTCTCATCAGCGCCGTCATCCTCACCGGGTTCGCCGGCGCCGCGGTCGCCGCCGAAGTCGGCACGATGGTCGTCGGCGAGGAGATCGAGGCGCTCGAGGCGCACGCGCTCAATCCGGTGCGATTCCTCGTCGTGCCGCGCGTGATTGCGACGACGTTCTCGCTCGTGTGCCTCACGGTCATTGCCAACATCGTCGCCATCGCCTCGGGCATGTTCATCTCCGTCTACGTCCACGACGTGCCCGCGGTGCAGTACTGGGACAACACGCTGGCGCAATGCCAGGCGAAAGACCTGCTCACCGGTCTGGTGAAGGCGGGGGTGTTCGGCATGCTCATCGGGCTGATCTCATGCTACAACGGCCTGCGCGTGACCGGAGGCGCCGCGGGCGTCGGCCGCGCGACGACCGCCACCGTCGTCGCCAGTGTCGTCTCAGTCATCTTCGCCGACCTTATCTTCACAACCGTCTTCTTCGCGCTCGAATGGACGTGATCGGCGCCATCGGTTCACCACCGGTACCCGATGGGCTGCTCGATCCAGGCGCCGAGGTCGCGGACGACCATCATCCAGATGATGGCGAGGGCGACGAGCGCGGCGAGGATGAGCGCTTCGCCGTACAGGCCGGCGCCGAGCAGCCAGCAGATGCCGTACATGCCGATCCACAATGAGCCGTAGCGCTGGAGTTTTTCGGCGGCAAAGGCCGGGCTGGAGGCGAAGCGCACCTTGTGGATGCTGCTGATGAGAAAGAGCACGGCGGCGGCAAGGGGCCACGCCAGGCCGTACCAGGGAAACTCCGGCTCCCAGAGCCAGCCCTTGTCGCCCGGCTGCCACAGGAGAAAGACGCAGATCGCGGCGTAGCCGGCGACTACGCCCAACAGGGTCAGCGCGGTGAAGCGCGGGCGCTTCTGCTCCAGCCGATGCACCGCTGCCTGCACCACCATCGCGTGGAGCACGACGAGCATGATGGGCCAGACGAAGCGCAGGCCGAAGTTGAGAATCAGCATCTCAGAGGCGTAGACCGCGCCGAGTGTGAAGATGCCCACCCCGGGAATGTGCTTGGCGGCGGCATTGTAGAAGAGAATCGCCGCGGCGCAGAACAAGGTGGCGAGCAGCACCGTCTGATCGAGAATCGCCGCGACGAGCAAGGCGCTGAGCAGCGAGGCAAAGCCGATGATCGCCGCGCTCTGCGCCGTGATGCGCCCGGAGGGAATCGGTCGATTCGGCGCGAAGGTCGTATCGCGATTGACGTCGAAGACGTCGTTGAGCGCTCCGCCGTAGGTGGAGAGGCCGACGCCGAGAATCGACGCCAACCCCAAGGCGATCCACAACGGCGATTCCGCGATCGATACCGCCATCGGGTGCTCGAGGCCGACGCGGCGCGACCAGAGGATGATGAACCAGAGATTGGCCACCGCGGCAAAGGCGTGCGTGAGTCGCGAGAGTTGCACCGTCGAGAGGAGGTTGACGATCAGCGGCCGGATCACGGAAGTGATGGTAGGGGGCTGGGGCTTGGGGCTTGAGGCTTGAGGCTTGACGCTTGGGGCTTGAGGCTTGAGGCTTGAGGCTTCAGGCTTGGGGCGACCACGCCGCTTGCGGTTTCGCGATTCGGGCGCTCCGGCGCCGCCGGCGCGCCCCCCTGCGCAGAGCCTTCGGGTCGCGGCTAAACAGCATCCTCGTTCCCTCGATGCCTCGATGCCTTGATCCCTTGATGCCTTGATCCCATGATGCCTCCCCTTCTGGAACGTACGCGACGCCGCTCGTACCATCCTGCTTCGATTCATGGTTCACATTCTTGATCCAAAGCGTGATGTCGCGTCGCTTCGCGTGGCGATCGCCCGGAGCACCTACCATTCGTGGGCGACGGGGCGGATGCTTGAGGGCGCGGTCGACCGATGGCGCCGACTCGGCGGCCGTGATGAGAACCTCGTCGTGGCCGACGCTGCGGGTACCTGGGAACTGCCCGCCGTCGCGCGGGGCTTTGCGGAGCGCGGTGAGGTGGATGCGCTCGTCGCGCTCGGCGTGGTGATCCGCGGCGAAACCGACCACTTCGAGTACATCTGTCAGGGGGTGACGCGGGCTTTGGCGGACCTGACCTCGCGCACCGGCATTCCCGTCGGCTTGGGCGTACTCACCTGCGACAATGCGGAGCAGGTCAAGGCTCGTACCGGGGGCGAGGCCGGTAACAAGGGGGCCGAGGCCATGGGCGCCGCCGTCGAAACCGCGCTGATGATTCGGGCCGTTTCTGCCTGGCGGCCGGGAGAAGGTTGATTCACGTGACCACGTCTTCCCACGACACCCGCCGTTTGGCGCTCCAGATGCTCTACCAACTCGACGCGAGGCAGGGGGAGGACGCCGAGTCGATCCGCGACTCGCTCCTCAATGCCGCCCGCGATCCCGGCGATCAGTTCACCGGCCCGTGGTCGGTGCCCACGCTCGATGACCCGACCGCGCACCGCCGGGCGTTCAGCACCGCACTCGCAGCCTGGAATGCGCGGATCGAAGCGGACACGATTGCCACGTCGCTGGCGCCTGAGTGGCCCACGCACCGCCAGCCCGTCGTCGATCGCAATGTGATCCGGCTGTGCTGGTACGAGATGACGCAGGGGCACGTGCCGCCCAAAGCCGCCGTCAACGAGGCCATCGAACTCGCCAAGGAGTTCGGCACCGATCGCAGCGGCGCGTTCCTCAACGGCGTACTTGATCGCATGCTCAAGCGAGTACTCAATGCCGGCGCCGCTGCGGACGTCGCAAACCATGAGGATGCGGATCAGCCCGTCGACGACCCCGTGCTCCACACCGAATTCTGGAGTTCCGAGTAGACCGATGGGGCTTTTCTCAGCGACCATCGGCGCGATCCGCAAGGGGCTTTCCCGCACCCGCGACACCTTCGTGAGCGGACTGCGCTCGCTCCTTCGCGGCCGCAAACTGAGCGAAGAGGTCATCGACGAGATCGAGTCGCGCCTCATCCAGGCGGATGTCGGTGTGCGCACCACGAGGAAACTCATCGATGAGTTGCGCCAGCAGTACCGCGCCGGCGCGATTACTCAGGGCGACCAGGTCATCGGCTTTCTCAAGGACGAGTTGAAGTCCTGCTGGCCCGCGGCGAACCGGCAGATCACACGGGCTCAGACGAAGCCGACGGTGATACTCGTCGCCGGCATCAACGGCGCGGGCAAGACGACCAGCGTCGCCAAGATCGCAAAGAGCCTGCTCGATGAGAAGCGGAGTGTGATGCTCGCGGCCTGCGACACCTTTCGCGCGGGCGCGGTGAACCAGCTCACGATCTGGGCCGATCGCCTCGGCGTGCCGATCATCAAGGGCCAGCAGAACTCTGATCCCGCGTCAGTTGCGTTTGACGCCTGCGAAGCCGCGCTGAGCCGCGGCGTGGAGGTGCTCGTCATCGACACCGCGGGCCGCCTGCACACGCAGGATCCTCTCATGAAGCAACTGACCAAGATCCGCGACGTGGTGGCCAAGCGCCTTCCCGGCGCGCCGCACGAGGTGCTCCTCGTCCTTGACGCCACCACCGGCCAGAACGCCATCGAGCAGGCGAAGAAGTTCAAGGAAGCCATCAATGTGACCGGCATTTTCCTCGCCAAACTCGACGGCACCGCCAAGGGCGGCATCGTCATCGCCATCCGCGAGGCGGTGGACATCCCCGTCAAACTCGTCGGCGTCGGCGAATCGCCTGAGGATGTCGAGCCTTTCGACCCCGAGACGTTCATTGAGTCGATGTTCGCGGAGTGAGGTGGGCGCCCGGGCGGAATCGTCGGTCTGGCGTCCGCCACCTCGGCCGACTATCCTCCTGATCATGGGGGCATTTGAGTCGATTCTGGAATTGGCGCGTACGCTGACCGATGAGGATCGCGTGCGGCTAGCCCGCCTGCTGCTCCAGAAGCAGGAACCTGCGGATGGCGAGCACAACGAAATTGCAGCCGGCGAGCGAGGATTGCACTCCTGGACGGAGTCGGCACGCGGCGACGATTGGACTGAGTTTTGTCCGGTGGCGTTGCGTCAGAAGAGAGTTGGCTGACGGATGCGCCGCGGCGAGGTATGGTGGGCCGAACTCGCCGGCGATGCGGGCTTTCGACCCGTGGTCATCGTGTCGTGCATTGACCCCACCGGCGCTCGGCGGAATGTCACCATCGCCGAAGGGACGCGCGTGATGCGGCGGATTCCCTCCGAAGTGCCTCTCACCTCAGCCGATGGCATGCCGACCGATTGCGCGATCAACGCCGACAACCTGCACACCATCCCAATGGACCGACTTCGGGCCAGAATCGTCGCGCTCTCCGATGCTCAGGAGTTTGCGCTGGCCCGGGCGCTGCGCTACTCGCTCGGCCTGGAGTGGTAGTTCGCCGAGGGTCAGCAGTCAGTGGCGCCTCCCGCTTGGCCGAGGTCACTCGCCGCGTTCTGCGGGTGAATCTGCGTTGTAGCCTACTCACCTTTCAAGCCACTTGCCGCCAATCCCCGATGAGTCCTCCAGAACGCGCTGCGCGCGATCGGAGGCGACATGCACGAAGTCAGCCAACTCATGATCGAGGTGCTTGCCGCGGTCGCGACCGGGCTTGGGGGGATGTGGGCGCAGAGGCGGGCGAGGCGGAGAAAGACGGTCCGGGCCGAGAGAGCGTCGCGCCCGTCCGCACTCGGGGGAATCGCCCTTCAACTCGACGTTCTCGACGCGATGATCGAGTCGCGATGCGAGCCGGCCCTCCGAACGCAGCGAGATGATGATGAGCAGCGCGACCTGCTGCGGCGGGTGCTGCTCGACATCGACGATCTCGCGGCTCTGCCGGACCCGCTCGGGCCCGGCGCGTACGAAGAAGCGCTTGATCTCAGCCCCATCGCCGCCGCGCTCGCCGGACCGCTGCTCGTCGATCCCGAATCGTCGCCAACGGAGCGGGCGCGGATCTTCTTGTCAACGGGAGACAGGTTCGACGCTGGCGGCGGCTCGTTCACCATGCAGATTCTCGGCAATCGCGGAACGCAGCAGATTACGGTCGGCTCGGGCACGTCCCAGAGCGACATCATCACCGCCATTCAACAGTTTGCGGAGCGAACGGGCGTCTACGCATTGCAGGACACGGTCGATCCGAACCTCATCCGCCTGACGTCTCTGAATCGCGGCCGACGGCAGTGGGTCGCCGCGAAACGACTCATGGGTGACCGCCACAACGCCTTCCTCGACGAGAATCGCGCAAATCACGCCGATGGGCACTTCGACTACGGCGCGTGATCGTCGCCCGCCATACGATCCGCGATCGTGCAGACGCTCTCGCAGATTCGTGAACTCCTCGCCCAGCGCGGCCTGCGGCCTAAGCATCGCTTCGGGCAGAACTTCCTTCACGACCAGAATCAACTGCGCCAACTCGTCGCCGCGGCTCAGGTGTGGCCGGGCGATCTCATCCTCGAGGTCGGCCCCGGCACCGGCACGCTGACTGAGACGCTCCTCGAGGCCGGCGCCAAGGTGATCTCCTGCGAAGTCGATCCCGCCATGGCCGGCATCATCGCCGAGCACGTCGCGCCGCGCTTCCCCGATCGCCTCACGCTCATCCGCGCCGACATTCTCGCAACCAAGCACTCCATCGCCCCGGAGGTGGTCGCGCATCTCGATCGACCCTTCCAACTCGTCGCCAACCTTCCCTATCAGGTCGCCAGCCCGCTCATCTCGACGCTGCTCATCGACTTCGCAGCGCCGTCGTGCCGTGCGCCGTGCATCGGCCTTTTCATCACGGTGCAGCGCGAGGCGGCGGAGCGCATGGTCAGCGGACCGCGCACCAAGGAATACGGCGTTCTCTCTCTGCTCTGTCAGACATTTGCCGAAGTCGAGATGATCGCCCGCCTCAGCCCCGGCTGCTTCTGGCCCCAGCCGAAGGTGGAGAGCGTGATGATCGCCATCCGCCCGCGCGCCCGCCCCGACCTTGCCGATCGCCGCGCCTTCGCGGCCTTCCTCCAGCGGCTCTTCGGCCGGCGGCGTAAGCAACTCGGTGCCATCTTCGGCCGCAACCATCGCTGGTCCGAGGGCATCCAACCTTCGCAGCGACCCGAGGAACTCGACATCAGCCAGATTGGCGACCTGTTTCGATCCCTCGATGCGAATGGGGAAGTGACCCCGATTGCGTGAGCGGGGCGTGAATCTGTGGCGGATCGGACTGGTTTTCCATGCGAGGCCGCCGTCGTCCCCTATGATGTGTGAAAGAGGGCAATCTGGATGGTTTCGGCGGAACGGGGTTTTGCCCGCCTCACGCCAAGAAGGAAGGGATTGAACATGGCCAATCGCAATCGCACCAACGCCTCATCCACCGCGACCGCCGCGCGGCCGACCTCCGCGCGCCGAGCCGTCTCGCCGAACCTGCCGGTGAAGGTCGAAGCGCCGAAGTCGGATGCCTCGCCGCGCCGCGCCGTGACCCGCGAGATGATCGCCGCCCGCGCCTACGAACTCTGGAAGATGCGCGGCGGAGACGCCGAGCAGAACTGGCTCGAGGCCGAGCAACTCCTGCGCAACGGGATGTGAAGGAAATGCGGTCCCGAGCGGGGATGCGCGTGGCAAGCCGGGGCACAGGCTCTGCGCCGCCCCGGATCGCATATGCCCGGACGCAGGGACTCAAGTCTTCACGCCGCGCCGCACCTTTTGGCGCGGCCGGGTCGCGGCCGATTCTTTCCGCTGCCTTGCTGCCGCCGTCACCCTGACTTCGGCCCCCGGCCCGGCCAGATGCTTGCGCATCCACACGCCGGTGTGACTGGCGTCGAGGCGCATGACCTCCTCCGGCGTTCCCGCGGCGACGATCGTTCCCCCCGCCTCGCCGCCCTCCGGCCCGAGGTCGATGATCCAGTCGGCACACTTCACCACGTCGAGATTGTGCTCGATCACCACCAGCGTGTTGCCCTGGTCGGCGAGGCGGTTGAGAACCGCAAGCAGTTTCTTGATGTCGGCGAAGTGCAGCCCCGTCGTCGGCTCATCGAGGATGTAGAGCGTGTGCTGGCTCTGCCCGTGCAGCGTCGATCCTTTTCCCAGTTCGGCCGCGAGTTTGATGCGCTGCGCCTCGCCGCCCGAGAGCGTCGTCGAGGGCTGGCCGATCTGGATGTAGTCCAGCCCCACGTCGTGCAGGCACTCGAGCATGCGCAGGGTCGTCGGGTGCGCCTCGAAAAACTCGACGCCCTCTTCGACCGTCATGGCGAGCACTTCGGCGATGCTCCGGCCCTTGTAGGTGATCTCCAGCGTTTCGCGGTTGTAGCGCGTGCCGCGGCAGGCCTCGCACTCGACGTACACATCGGGCAGAAAGTGCATCTCGATCTTCTTGGTGCCCTGACCCTGGCAGACTTCGCAGCGCCCGCCCTTGACGTTGAAACTGAATCGCCCGGGCTGATAGCCGCGCACCCGCGCCTCTCTTGTCTTCGTGTAAAGTTTGCGGATGTCGTCGAAGAAGCCGGTGTAGGTGGCGGGATTGCTGCGCGGCGTGCGGCCGATCGGGGATTGATCGACGTCGATGATGCGGTCGATGCGATTAAGGCCGGTGATGCGCTTGTGTTCGCCGGGCTTCTCGCGTCCGAGGTTGAGGTGCCGCCTCGTCGCCTTGAGGAGAATCTCGTTGACGAGCGTGGACTTGCCCGACCCGCTCACGCCCGTCACGCAGATGATTCCACCAACGGGAAAGACCGCGTCAATGTCCTTGAGATTATTCGCCGCCGCTCCCTTGATCGTGATCGCCTTGCTCTCCGTGAGCGGCCGCCGCACCCCAGGCATCTCGATGCGCTCGCGGCCCGAAAGGTACTGGCCGGTGATGGACTCTTTCGAGGCGATGATCTCCTCGGTGGTCCCCTGCGCCACGATGCGCCCGCCGTGGACGCCCGGCCCGGGGCCGAGATCGACGACGTGATCGGCGGCGCGGATCATGTCCTCATCATGCTCGACGACGATGACGGTGTTGCCGATGTCGCTCAGATGCCGCAGCGTGCCGATGAGCCGCTCGTTGTCTCGCTGGTGCAGGCCGATGGTCGGTTCGTCGAGGACGTAGCACACGCCCACGAGACCCGTGCCGACCTGCGTGGCAAGGCGGATGCGCTGTGCTTCGCCCCCCGAGAGCGTGCCGGTGCGCCGGTTGAGATTGAGATACCCCAGCCCGACCGAGCGCAGAAACCCGAGGCGCGCAAGAATCTCCTTGAGGATCGGCCGGGCGATCGCCTGCTGCTCGCCGGTGAGCGAGAGGCCGGCCATGAACTCATCCGCCTGCTCGACGGTCATCTCGGCGAGTGCGGCAATGTTGATGCGCTGTTGGCCCGGCCCCGTGAGGAAGACGTGCAGTGCTTCGGTTCGCAGCCGCCGCCCGCGGCACGTCGGACACGGCGTCTGGCTGAGCAGCAGGCTCAGCCGTTCCTTCACGCGCTCATTCTGCGTGTTGGCGAAGCGCTCCTTGAGGATCGGGATGACGCCGGGGAAGTGATTGGAGGAACCGCGCCCGCGCTTCTTCTCGCCTGTGCCCTCGAGGAGGATCGACCGATGCTCGCGCGGCAGCGACTCGAATGGCACATGGAGGTTGATGCCGAACTTCTTGCACGCCCGCCGGATCACCGCCGAGAACCAGGAGCGATAGGCGTGGCCGATGCGCGCAAAGGCGCTGATGGCGCCCTGATCGACGGTCAGCGAGGGGTCTTCGACGATGAGATCGAGGTCGAACTCCTGGATCGTGCCCAGGCCGCCGCAGGTCGAGCACGCCCCGAAGGGCGAGTTGAAACTGAACAGGCGCGGCTCCAGTTCCGGCAGGCTGCTCTCCGGATGCACGGGGCACGCGAAGTGCTCGCTGAAGAGTTGATCGGCCCATGCCTCGGAAGCGCCGTCACCAGCCGGGCCCTGTTGCACCGAGACGATCAGCAACCCCTCGCCGAGCCGCAGACCCGTCTCCACCGAATCCGCCATGCGCCCACGACCATCGGGCTTGACGATCACGCGGTCAATGACCGCCTCGATGTTGTGCTGCTCATAACGGCCGAGGTTCAGCGGATTTTCACCCGGCTCCTTGAGCGCCTCGCGCAGATCGACGATCGATCCATTGACGCGGGCGCGGACGAATCCCTGCTGCTGGAGGGATTCGAGGACTTCGCGGTGGTGCCCCTTCTTGCCGCGCACCAGCGGGGCGAGGAGCATGAGCCGCGTGCCCTCGGGCATCGCCATGATCGCATCGACGATCTGCGTCGCGCTCGATCGCTCGATGACCCGATCGCAGACCGGTCCCGAGCCGTCCGCCCCGTGCCAGCAGCGCGGCGTGCCGCAGCGGGCAAAGAGCAGGCGCAGGTAATCGTAGATCTCGGTCGTGGTGGCCACGGTCGAGCGCGGGTTGTGCCCGCTGGCGCGCTGCTCGATCGCGATGGTCGGCGGCAGGCCCTCGATCGTCTCCACGTTGGGCTTCTGAAGTTGATCGAGAAACTGCCGCGCATACGCCGAGAGCGACTCCATGTACTTGCGCTGACCTTCGGCGAAGATCGTGTCAAACGCGAGCGACGACTTGCCCGAACCCGACAGCCCCGTGACGACGATCAACCGGTCGCGCGGAATGTCCACGTCGATGCCCTGAAGGTTGTGCTCCCGGGCCCCGCGGATGCGGATCATGGATTGCGGGTTGTGCTGCGGCATGAAAGGATTCGGTTCCGTTGGCGTGAGGCCAATGATACGCGGGGCGGAAGCGCCAACACTCAAACGCAGAGCATTCGCACTCATGGCTAGACTTCACCGCGTTCACTGTGTTGTGACGCGGATACCGATTCGGGAGTCCCATCGCACTCGACGCGCTCCCCTTCGCAAAGCCTTCGGGTCGCGGCTAACCGGCTTCTCCTCCCCATGCGCATCCTCCACCTTTCAACCCGGCTGATCCTCGGCGGCTCGCAGGAGAACACCGTTCTCTCCTGCGAAGGACAGGCCGCGGCGGGGCACGAAGTGCATCTCGCCTTCGGGCCGATCTACGGGCCGGAGGGATCGCTGCTCGAACGCGTCGAGGCGTTTCGCACGCCCGAGGGTCAGCGCATCACCACGCACGTCCTGTCTCACATGGTGCGCGAACTGGCGCTCGTCAAGGATCGCAAGGCCTTCGGCGAGTGCCGACGGCTCATCGCCCGACTCGACCCCGACATCGTGCATACACACTCGTCCAAGGCGGGGGTTCTCGGCCGGGCCGCCGGCTGGGCGGAAGGAGGGCGGCAGGGGAGGCGCGGCGTCGTCCACACGATCCACGGCCTGCCCTTCCACCCCTACGAATCTGGCTGGCGCAACCTCATCTACATCAAGGCCGAGCGCTTCGCCGCGCGGCGCTGCCACCGCATCATCACCGTCTGCGACGCCATGCGCGACCAGGCGCTGGCCGCGGGCGTCGGCAGGCCCGATCTCTTCACCACCGTCTACAGCGGCATGGAGACGCAGCGATTCCTCGATCCCGGCGTCACGCGCGAGCAGGCGCGGCAGCGGCTGAGCATCGCGCCGGGAGATTTCATCATCGGCACCGTCGCGCGGCTCGCCGAGTTGAAGGGCCACGACGACCTGCTCGACGCCATCGGCGCCACTATGCGCGAGAATCCGAACTGGAAGATGCTCTGGGTCGGCGACGGGTGGTGGCGCGATCGCCTCCTCGGCCGCGTGCGCGAACTCGGCCTGGAGAAGCAGGTCATCACGACCGGTCTCGTGCCGCCCGATGAGGTGCCGGCGCTGATGCGCGCGATGGATGTGCTGGTGCATCCGAGTTACCGCGAAGGGCTGCCGCGCACGGTGCCGCAGGCGCTGCTGAGCAGCGTGCCGGTGGTCGTCTACAACCTCGACGGCGCACCGGAGGTGTGCATCGAAGGGGAGACGGGGCGGCTCGTGCCCGTCGGCGATCGGGGCGCGCTGCGCGAAGCGATCGAGTGGATGGCGGAGCATCCGACGGAGCGGGCGGCGATGGCGCAGCGCGGCCGCGAGATGTGCCGCGAGCGATTCAGCGTGGAGAGAATGATCGCCGATCTGCAGAGCGTGTATGATCGCGTGCTCGATCGGCATTGAGGAGCGGTCTGAGCCCTACGCGTGAGCACAGGCGTTGGTGGTGCGGTGGCGCGAAGGCTGGCGATCGGCGAGCACCGCTTCCTCACGGGCCTGTTGCCGAACACCTTCATTCCCGCGCAGGCGGGAATCCAGTTCGCGCAGGACGCATAGGAAGTCCGCTGGATGCCCGCCTGCGCGGGCATGACGTTTGCTGCCCCCTTTCAGCAACCGGCCCTCACAGGCGAGGCTCGTCGTATCGCTTCGCGATGATCGCGATGCGATCTACCCGCCCCGCAGCGCTTCGAGGCGGCGCTCGATGGCGCGCACCTGCGAATCGCTCAACTGTTTGAGCGGGTCGAGGCGCATGTTGGCGTTGATTTCCAGTGTTCGCTTGTAGGCGGCGATCGCCTCGGCCGCGCGCCCCGCCTGGTCGAACAGGTCCGCGAGCGCGCGATGGGCGTCGAGGCCGTTGGGATCGAGCGCAGCGAGGCGCATCTGCCACTTGATCACTTCATCAAGCGATTGAGGATCAGCCGCGAGGTGGAAGCGCTCCATCGAGCGCCGCGCGGCTGCGGCCACGGCAAAAGACGATTGCGGCCGGCGGTCCGCCTGATCTTCCGCCAGCCGGCAGGCCGTCTCCGCCGCTTCATCGCGCATCGCGACATCATCACGCGCAGCATGCAGGTGGGCCAGCAGCATCCACAACTCCGACGCCTTGCGCCACGCGAGTCGATCGAGGGGCCGGCGCCGCCGCGCCGGATCGAGATCGATCAGCGCCTGCGCTGCCGCATCGACGTCGAGACGCCGCAGCGCCTCGTCGAGTGCTTCGCCCGCCAGCGCGACCAGCCGCTGCACGCGGGTTGCGTCATTGAGGCGCACCGCCGACTGAATCTCGCTCCACGTGGCGTCGAGGTTGAGATGCTGTCCCTGGCGGCGAAACGTCGATTCAATCGCGCGGAAGAGGTCGAGTCTCTCATCAGGGTCTGTGGTGCGCCGGGCCTGATCGAGGCTCTGCCGCACCTGGCCGACCTGTGCGAGCGCATCATGTGCGCGGCGCAGTTGCTGCTGCGTGCCGATGACGGGCGCGGCGGCAAGTGCAATGTGGAGCACAGCCAGCAGGGACACGGCGCTGCTCGCGACAAGGCCCCCGCGACGCGTCCGATTCGATTCCTGTGCCCTCGGCGCCTCGACCCGCGCCGCCGCGGCGCCCAGCAGCAGCATCACGATTGCCGTCGAACCCGGCTGCGCCAGCGTCATCTCGACTTGGCTGTGCAGGAAGACCGCGGTCAGCGCCGCCCACACCGCCCAACGGACCATGCCCAGTGAAAGGTGGCGAACGAGGTGCTCGACGAGCGGCACCGTCGCCGCCATCGCCGCGAGCGTGAGGGGCATGAGCAGCAGGTGGTAGTCGATGAACATGGCTTGCTGGTTGAGCACCCACGCCCCGCCGCCGGCAAGCAGGGCCAGCAGCACGCCGCAGCGCCATGCGAGGCGGCTCGCCGAGGCTCGTTCCGCGGCACCCTCATCGCCCGCCTTCTCGAGTGCATCGGCCCGCGGCACCGCCTCGCGCCGCGCGCTCGACGGCGCTGTCCGCCACAGCAGCAGAAGCGCCAGCACCACCCACGCGACCATCACCACCCCGCCACCCGCGAGCCAGTCGATGAAGACGCTGTGCGCGCTCGTTACTTCCTCCGGGCTGAGCGGCGGCCGGTGAAGGAGGTACGCATTCTGGAAACCCGCCGGCCCCACGCCGGTGAGCGGCTGTTCCGCGAGCATGCGCGCGGCGCCGACCCAGTAGTGCCAGCGAAAGAGCAGGCTGAAGCCGTCCGCGCCCTGAAGCGATTCGGGAAAGAGCGAGCCGCGCAATGCCGTCACGACCAGCGCCGCAGCGAGGAGACTCACCGTGATCCACGCCGTCATCGGTCGCACGCGCTGCTTCCACCGCCGGGGCATGAGGCACATGGCCGCGAGGATCAGCCCGATGACCGCCGCCGCGCCGGCGCCTTTCGAGAACGAAGCCGTCAATCCCGCCAAGGCTGCGGCGGCGAAGATGATCGCGATGCCCAGCCATCCGCTGGGCAGCCGCGAACGCGCCACCGCGAGCGCGGCGCCGACCCAGAAGGTCGCCAGCATCGCCAGCACCGAGCCGTAGACGTTGGAGAGGGCGAACCAACCCGTCGCCTCGCGCTGCGTCAGGCGGCGGATGTAGATATCCGCCTGGCTCGATCCTTCCTCCCACCCTTGCGAGGCCAGCAGCGCTGCACGATTCTCCTCAAAGGACTTCACCGTCTCTCCATGCTCGATGCCGACCTGGTACAGTCCCTTGATCGCCAGCGGGATCGTCAGCGCCACCGCGGCGCCGAGCAGCACGATGCGCCAGCGCACCTCGCGCGCCAGGTGCAGCGAGCCGACCGCCGTTGCCACGGCGCCGAGCCACTGCGAACCCAAGCGCATCTGCTCGGCATCGTTCCACCCGTGCCAGGCAAGGATCGGGAGCGGAATGAGGAAGAGCACCACGGCTCGCAGATCGACGCGCCGCCGATCAAGACACTCCGCCCCCAGAGCCGCCGCGCACCCCAGCAGCGCCATGGCGTCAAGGACGAGCGAACCCGCCGGCCCCAATCCTTCAAGCGGAATCGCCAGCACGCGCGGATCGACGGCAAAGAAGGGATTGCCCGCGATCGACACCAGCGCGCGAAGCACCGCCTGCGTCGCCAGCAGCACGAATGCCGCGCCGCGCAATCCCTCGGCCGCTCTCACGGCCGCTCTCCGTTGCGAATGCCGTCGGCTGCTCCGTTTCGCGCCGCCGCTGCGCCGATGGCGCGCTCATACACCGCGAGCACGATGAGCATGACGACCACCTGGGTCCCCGCCAGCGCCGCCATCCATCCTTCGGTCAGACGGCCGAGGAAGATGCCCGTCAGTCCCGTCGCCAGCGTGATGCCGTAGACGACGGCGAGCATCGCCCGCGCATTCAGGCCGCGCTGCATGAGACGGTGCGAGAAGTGCTGTTGATCGCCGACCATCGGGCTGCGCCCCTGCCGGAGTCGAATCGTCACCACGCTGACCAGATCATAGAGCGGCACCGCCAGCACGATCAGCGGCATGAAGACGCCGTACCACGCGCGCGCGGCGCCGGGATCGATGTACGTCGTGCGGATGGTGAGGAACCCGAGCAGAAAGCCGACGACCAGCGAACCGCCGTCGCCCATGAAGATGCTTGCCGGCGGAAAGTTGAAGCACAGAAACCCCAGCAGCGCGCCGACGAGCAGCGCCAGCAGCGCCGCGATAAACCACTGCCCGTTGAGCAGCGCCGCCGCGAGGAAGAGCGACGCCGCGATGCACGAGACGCCGCCCGCCAGCCCATCCATGTTGTCCATGAAGTTGATCGCGTTGGTCACCACGACGAGCCAGAGGATCGTGAGGATGATCGACGGCCACGGCGCCATCGCCGCCAGTCCCGGCGCATCGTCGAGCACCGTCAGCAGCCGACTTGACTGCGCCAGGTCGAAGGGAGAGAGCACGACCAGGGCGGCAAGAGCGAACTGCACGCCGAGTTTCACTCGCGGTCCGAGCGGGCGGCGATCATCGATCAGCCCCATGACATGCATCGCCAGCAGCGACAGCCCCAGCGCGATCGCCATCGGCGTTCGCTGGGCAATGCCGGGAAGATGCGGCTCAATGGCGGGCACAAACCCGGTCAGGGCTTCCTCGGGAATCAGGCGGAGCAGCGCGAGGCCGACAACCAGCGGCCCGAGCAGCGCCGCAAGGATTGCGATCCCGCCGATGTTGGGTATGCGCCGCAGTTCGACCTTCTGATGCCCCGCCGATCCGGGTGAATCGAGTTGCCCGAGCCGCAGCCCCAGGCGCCGCACCCACCACGTCACCGGCCACGCCAGCGCAAACGAAGCCGGAATCAGGCACAGCACCGCGGCAATCACGGCCGCATTGTAGCGAGGCGAAGCCTCGACGAGCCGCGCCTGTGAGGGCCTGTTGCCCAAACTCGTCATTCCCGCGCAGGCGGGAATCCAGTACGCGCCGGACGCACAGGAAGTCCGCTGGATGCCCGCCTTCGCGGGCATGACGGACTCGAAAGCCTTTCGGCAACAGACCTGTGAGGAAGCGGCGCTCGCTGATGACCAGCCTTCGCCGCCCACTTCGAATCATGCGTCGTCGCCCCACGAATCGCCGCAGCGATGCGCATGTAACACCGACCTCGATGACATTTCGGACCGGCGCTTGTCGCACGCTCACCTCCCTGCCGGCTTCCCGCCCTTGCGCGGGTCGCTCGCGGCCGTCCAACCCTTGCCGTCGTCTGAGCGGCGGATCAATTGCACCACGCCGATGTCTTCGCGGCGGCCGACTTCGTGGCCGAGACCCCGCATCGCTTCCACGACTGTCTCATCCGGCCAGCGATCCTCGAACTGCAACACATCGGGCATCCACTGGTGATGGAAACGCGCCGCACTCACGGCTTCCTCAGCGGAGTCGTCAAAGAGCAGCACGCTCAAGATCGCCTGGAGAGAAGAGGAGATGATGCGCGGCCCGCCCGAGGCGCCGACCACCACCTCGACCAGCCCATCCGCCCCCAGCACGATCGTCGGCGACATGCTCGAAAGGGGCCACTTGCCCGGCTCAGGCAGGTTCCGCTCCGACTGCTCCAATCCAAACGCGTTGCGCTGGCCGGGGATAGTGAGGAAGTCATCCATCTCGTCGTTGAGCAGCAGGCCGAACTCGGGGATGGCGGTGAGCGAGCCGAACTCAAGATTGATCGTCTCGGTGCAGGCGACGGCGTTGCCCCATTGGTCAACGACGCTGAGGTGGCTCGTGCCGCCGTCCGTCGGCAGTTGCTCGCGGCTGCCGTAGCGCTCGGGCGGCTGCGCGCGCGTCGTTTCGATGCGGTCGGCGAGGCTGTCGAGATATTCGCTGTCGAGAAGCGTCGACACGGGGACATCGACGAAGCGGTCATCGCCGAGCCACTCGGCCCGATCGGCGAAAGCGTGCTTCATCGCTTCGACGACGAGGTGGATGTACTCTGGCGAATTCTGGGTGGTTGCTTCGAGGTCGGACCAGCGGCGTTCGAGCAGGCCGAGCGTTTCGAGCATGGCGATGCCGCCGCTGGAGGGCAGGGGCATGGCGATGACCTGCCGGCCGCGAAAGGCGCCCGTCAGCGGGCGCGACACGCGCGGCTCGTAGCGAGCCAGATCGGCGGCGGACATGGCGGGACAGGTCTGTGCGATGGCCGCGGCGACAGGGCCGGTGTAGAACGCGGCAGCGCCGTCGCGCGCGATCAGGCGCAGCGTCTCGGCCAGTTCCGGCTGGCGCAGCACTTGCCCCACTCTGGGATTGCCGTCGAAGAGAAAGCGATGGTGAAACCACTCGAATCGCTCACGGCCGATGAGGTCGGGCCACTGCGGATGCTCCGCGAGGTCTTCGAGCACTTCTTGCGCCGCGGCAGCGTAATCGGCATCGATGGCAAAGCCGCGCTCCGCCGCGCGGATCGCGGGGCGCAGCACCGCGGCGCGATCGAGCGTGCCGAAGTTCTCCAGCGCGTAGAGCAGGCCGGCGACGGTTCCCGGCACGCCGACGGCGTGCGGGCCGATGCGAGAGGCATCGGGCGCGTCGAGTTGCACGTAGTAGTCGCCGTGCAGGTCGCTCGGGGCGGTCTCGCGGTACGTGATGGCGATGTTGCGCGCCGGCATCGGCTCGTCGGCGGACAGGTGAATGACCATGAATCCGCCCCCGCCGAGGCCGCAACTCTGCGGCCGCACGACCGCGAGACAGAAACTCGTCGCCACCGCCGCATCGACGGCATTGCCGACGCGCTCAAGCATCTCCAGCCCGGCCCGCGAAGCGATGGCATGATCGGCCGCGACGACGCCGCGCGAGTAGACGGCGTCGGGCAATGCCGACCGGCTGCGAGCGCCCACGCCGCATCCACCGAGAATGAAGACGACGATCACCGCTGCAATAGATACCACTCGCGATCTCCACACGATCCGCGCTCCTCTCACAGGTCACTCACAGGAGTTGTATGGAGCCGACGCGGCTGATGCCAGTCGCGGGTGCGGCGGCGGCTATTCGATGCGCGCCACGTTGCTCGTGGCGCAAGTAGTCAGATCAAGCAGTTGTAAGTGGCCGCCGCAGGCGGCGGGCGGGGCGTCGGTGTTGATGACGCGGCCACCCTCCCCGTCGGAGCGGCCTATCCAGGCCACTTGGAGTTGGTGCGGGCCGAGGCCGAGTGATGCACCGGCGCAAGGTCGGCCAGGCGGAATGGTGAATGACCCGCGCGCGCGCGCGAAGGCGAGGGCGACCCGGCCGCCGGGCGTCGCGCTGGACCACTCGATGCGGATCGGCCCGCCGCCGGCGCAAGTGGCCTTCACAGCCAGCCGTGATCGCAGAGTGCAGTCGTACTTCCAAGTGTCTCCCAGGGTCGAGATGCTGTTTGTTCCGCCGAAGACGACCATCGCCTCCCGCAGACCGTCGTACGCCATCGCATGATTGGATCGGGCAACCGAAGTCGCCGACACGGGTTGGGTCCACTCCACGCCATCCCATTCCCAGGTGTCGCGGAGGTAAGACCATCCTTCGCCCAACCCGCCGAACAACACGGTCACCACGCGAGCGCTGTCAAAAGCCATGGTGTGTCCGAACCGCCCGAAGGGACGCGGATTTGGGATGAGCTCTTTCCACGAGACGCCATCCCACTCCCACATGTCGCTGAGGAAGACGTGAAACTTGCAGGATGTCTCGATGATCGTTCCGCCAAACAAGACCGTGACGTCTCGGGCGCTGTCATAGGACATCGCGTGATCGAACCGCGAGCGCGGTGCGCCACCTGAGGACACATGAGTCCAGCGGACGCCATCCCATTCCCACATGTCGCCGAGGCCGAGGCACGAACTGCCGTTGCGTCCCGCGAAGAGCACGGTTACGCGTCGCGCACTGTCGTAGACCATGGCGTGACCCCATCGCGGCGCCGGGCCGGTTGTGGCAACCTGGGTCCACTCCAGGCCATCCCACTCCCATGTATCACCCAAAGCGCCAATGCCTTCTCCTCCAAAGAGGACGACAACACCGCGCTGGGAGTCGTATGCCATTGCGTGGCTCGAACGCGCCGGGGGCCCGGGTACTTCGACTCGCGTCCATTCGAAGCCATCCCATGTCCAGGTTTCGCCCTGTTGAGATGTGTCGCCGCCGCCGAAGTGGAGAGTTACTCCGCGTGCGGCGTCGTAGGCCATGCGGGTGGAATGCCGCGGGCCGATGCCGCGCAGCGCAATCTCCTTCCACGCGGCACCGTTCCAGGCCCAAGTGTTCAGATCTTCGTTGCCGAACCCAGCGCCGACGCCGAACAGTGTCGTCACGCCGCTCGCGCTGTCGTAGGCCATAGCGTGCCCCGTCCGGCGGCTTGGGCCTGTGTCGGCGACCCAATTCCACGAAACGCCGTTCCACTCCCATGTATCTCCAAGACGCGTGCGGGCCGAGAAGCCGCCAAACAGCACGGCGACGCCGCGCTCGCCGTCATAGGCCATCGCATGATGGCTGCGTTCCGTCGGTCCGGAGCCGCTCACGCTTCTCCATTCAGCTCCATCCCACTCCCACGCATCACGCAGAAGCGAGCCGTCGGATCCTCCGAACAGCACGCTCACGCCGCGACGTGCGTCATAGGCCATGGCAAAGTCCGCGCGCGCCGACGGGCCTATTGAAGAAACCTGATTCCACGCGACACCATCCCACGTCCATGTGTCGCCAAGGCGCCCTCCCGAGCCGCTTCCCCCGAACAGGACGGTGACTCCCCGGGCGCTGTCGTAAGCCTGGCGTGTCCCTCGCGAGGTGGGGGACCTGTTGTGGCGACTTGGCTCCAGCTGAAGCCGTCCCACTCCCAGGTGTCGCCGCGGCGCTCGTTGTCTCGCCCGCCAAAGAGCACGACAACGCCTCGCGCGGAGTCGAAGGCCATGGCGTGCTCGCTGCGATAAGTCGGACCGGTGAGGGCGACCTGTCGCCAATCCCCGCCATCCCACTCCCAAGTGTCCGCAGAGGAACTGGAGGCGTCTCCGAAGAGCACGGTGACGGCACGACGGCTGTCATACGCCATTGCATGACCAAAGCGCGAGCCCGGGCCCGAGGTGGCCACCTGCTCCCACACGCACTCCTGCGCGCGCACGATTGTGGGCGCCAGCGTGATGAGTGCAGCCAGCACCATCACCCTCGCGGCTTGTCGCGATGGAGACCGCAGCGCATTCTGACATGATTCCATGGCGAACCTCCCCATTCGAATTGACAGTCGCACCCTTGTCAGCGCAAACAACCGCCCCGGGCCGGAAACGCCGATGTGAGTGTACGAGGGCTTTGCAGAACAGGCAATCGATCAGTGCCGCATCGCCGCTACTTCCTCAGCAGCCGCTCGAGATAATGGATATCCACATCGCCCTTGATGAAACTTGAGAACGCCATGAGGCGGCGGTGGAGGTCGATCGTCGTGGCGATCCCTTCCACCCGGAACTCGCGCAGGGCGCGGCTCATGCGGGCGATGGCTCCCGCGCGATCATCGGCATGCACGATCAGTTTGGCGATGAGCGAATCGTAGTTCGGCGGGACGCGGTAGCCCGCCACGCAGTGGGTATCGACGCGCACGCCCGGGCCGCCGGGCACGTCGAAGCGGCTCAGCACGCCGGGGTTGGGGGCGAAGTTGCGATCGGGATCTTCGGCGTTGATGCGGCATTCGATGGCGTGGCCGCTCATCGAAATCTGCTTCTGCTGATAAGGAAGTTTTTCGCCGGCGGCAACGAGGATGCCCGTCTTGACGATGTCCACGCCGGTGATCATCTCGCTGATCGGGTGCTCGACCTGGACGCGGGTATTGACTTCGAGCAGGTAGAAGTTCTGCTCCTCATCCATGAGGAACTCAACGGTCGCGGCGCCGGCGTATTTCGCGGACTGCACCAGCCGCGCCGCCGACTTGCACAGATTCTCGCGCTTCGAGTGGTCCACGCCCGGGGCCGGCGCTTCCTCGATGAGTTTCTGATGGCGGCGCTGCGTGGAGCAGTCGCGGTCGTAGAGGTGGATGGCGTTGCCGTGCTTGTCGCCGATGACCTGGACCTCGACGTGGCGGGCCTTTTCGAGGAATTTCTCGAGGTAGACGGTCCCGTCGCCGAAGGCGGCCAGCGCCTCCTGCTGGGCGGCGTCGAGGCCGGCTTCGAGCGCGACGCGGTTGTGCGCGATGCGCATGCCGCGCCCGCCGCCGCCGGCCGAGGCCTTGATGATGACGGGGTAGCCGATCTCCTCGGCGAGTTTGACGGCCTCCTCCTTGCTCTCGATGCCGCCGGGCGAGCCGGGGAAGATCGGCACCTTGTTCGCCTTGGCGAGTTTTTTGCAATTGATCTTGTCGCCCAGAAGGCTCATCGCCTCGGGCGAGGGGCCGATGAACTCGATCTGGCACGAACGGCAGACCTCGGCGAAGTGTGAGTTTTCCGCGAGAAACCCGTAGCCGGGATGGATCGCATCGACATTGGCGACCTCGGCGGCGGAGATGATGCGGGGGATGTTAAGATAACTCTGAGCCGCCGACGGCGGGCCAATGCACACCGCGTCATCCGCGAGATCGAGATACGGCGCCCCGCGATCCGCCTCCGAAAACACGCACACTGACTGAATGCCCAGTTCGCGCGCCGCTCGAATGATGCGGACGGCGATCTCTCCACGGTTGGCGATCAGGATGCGCGTGAACATGGGGGTGGGGCTTGAGGTTGGCCGCTTGCGGCTTCGCGACCGTAATGGCCGACCGCTGCAACAAGCATGTTAGAGGTTACTTCAATCGAAACAGCGGCTGACCGTATTCAACCGCGTCGCCATCATTGACGAGAATCTCGGCGATGGTGCCGCGGCACTCCGCCTTGATCTCGTTGAAGACCTTCATCGCTTCGATGAGGCAGACGACGGTCGAGTCCGAGACCTTGCCGCCAGCGCTGACAAATGGTTCAGCATCGGGATTCGGTCTCGAGTAGAACGTGCCGACCATCGGGCTGCGGATGAACGGTCCTTCTGCGCCGCCCGATGGCTTGTGCGGTTCAACTGATGAACCCCCCGCCGCGCTCTGCGGCTGAAGCGGCGAGGGCGCGTTTACGCCCGGCGGGCCGACGGTCACCTGCGGCCCGCTGAACGCGCCGGCCCGGCGGATCGTTACGCTCTGCTCGCCGTCGGCGACGTCCAGTTCGACGATCTCGTGCTCCACCATCATCTTGATGAGGTCTTCGATGGTCTTTCGATCAATCATGGCTTCCTTCGCACCCTTGTCTTGCTGAATCCATCCACAGCGCCGCGGCGCACCGCCATCCACGCTAGAGCAGCACGGCCTCCTCGAGACCCTTGGGCCAGTCCGAGAGAACACGATGACCCTTGTCCGTCACGAGCACATCATCCTCGATCCGCACCCCGCCGATGCCCGGCAGGTAGATGCCCGGCTCGACGGTGACGACCATGCCGGGCTTGAGCACATCCTTCTCGCCGGCGCGGGGCGAGAGGCTTGGCGACTCGTGAACGTCGAGACCGAGGCCGTGTCCCAGGCCGTGGCCGTAGTTTTCACCGTAGCCCGCGTCATCGATGATCTTCCGCGCCGCGGCATCGACTTCCTTGCACGACGCGCCGGGGCCGATCGCCGCGATCCCGGCGAGTTGGGCTTCGAGAACGATGGCGTAGATCTCGGCCATCTTGCGCGGCATCGCGCCGATCGCCCAGGTGCGGGTCATGTCCGAGCAGTAGCCATCCACGCGGGCGCCCCAGTCGATGAGCAGCGGCTTGCCGCGCGTAAGTTTCACGCGCTCCGACGGGCGGTAGTGGGGCTTGGAACTGTTGGCCTTGGCGGAGACGTTGGTGCTGAAGGCACACCCGTCCGCCCCCAGTTGCTTCATCTCAAACTCGATCCGCGCCGCGATCTCCGCCTCGCTCTGTCCGAGGCGCAGGTCGGCGAGAGTCGCCTTGAGCGCCAGTTGCTGGCACTTGACCGCCCGGCGGATCAGTTGAACCTCGACTTCGTCCTTCACGGCGCGGAGGGTGCTCAGCAGGCCCTCGGTGTCAGTGATGCTCTTTCCGTTGACCGCCTTGGCGACGTTGCGGCGCTGGGTCACGGTGACATGTTCGGCCTGCACGCCGAGTCGGCTGACCTTGAGATCGCCGGCCACCTCGCCGATCTTGTCCGCGATCGGCCCGGTCCGCAGCGCGATGTCGAGCCACTGTCCCAGCGGCTCGACCTCCTCGGCGAAGCGGCTGTCGCTGATGAGCACAAACTTCTTGCCGGTGAGGATCGCCGCGCTGTCTTCGCCGCTGAAGGGAGTGAGGTAGCGGATGTCGTTGGCGTTGGTGATGAGCAGGCTGTCAACTTCAGCATTGCGAAGCGCTTGCCGCAGGCGGGTGAGACGCGCCGCATAGGGCGGAGGCGCCGACGAACGTGTGCTGGGAGAAGGAGTCATGGAGGTGCGGAGTATATCGAACCCATCGGGTGCAGCCAATCGCTGCGAAGCGAGCCCGAAGCGTCAGCAAGGCGAACTGGTGCGCCGCGGCAGGCCGCGCCGGCCGACCATCCACTCCCCCTCGTTCTGCGGACGAGTTGAGCCGTGTATCATGCGCTCGCCTGCGTCGGAGCATCGCCGTGACAGAACCCGTCAAGTGGAGCATCCTGATCGCATTGGCCTACCTGCTCGGGTCGATCCCCTTCGCGCTGCTCATCGGCAAATCGCGCGGCATCGACATCAGGCAGCACGGATCAGGAAACGTCGGGGCGTCGAACGTCGGCCGCGTCCTCGGCCGCAGGTTCGGCATGCTCTGCTTCACCCTCGACGTGCTTAAGGGATTTGTCCCCACGGTGCTGGCCGGCTGGTGGTGCGGCCTCTTCGCGCCAGACATGCGCGATCACGAGCAGGCGATCACGCAGACGCAGATGCTCCTGTGGCTCGCGGTCTCATTCGCCGCGATCCTCGGGCATACGAACTCGATCTTCCTGCGCTTCAAAGGCGGCAAGGGGGTGGCGACGGCCTTCGGCTCGATGGTCGGAATCTATCCGCACCTGACCTGGCCGATTCTCGCCGCGATGGCGGTCTGGCTCGCGGCTGTCAAACTCTGGCGAATCATCAGCCTGGCGTCGATGGCGGCGGCGATCAGCGTGCCGCTGTGGCACCTCATCAGCGTCGTGCCCGGTGACGGCGGGGAGGAGACGTTCATCCATCGGGTCTTTGATCGCTGGCCCTTCGTAGTGGTGACGATGCTCCTGGCGCTGCTGGTGGTGTGGAAGCACCGCAGCAACATCGCCCGCCTCCGCGCCGGCGCCGAAGCCCGCATCGGCGAGCCGCCGCATCCCCCCAATCCCTAATGTCTGGCGCCCGACGCCTGGCCGAGCAACCCGCGCGTTGTCTCGGGGCTGGGCGTCGTGAAGTGTCTCTCACGTCCCTTCTTCACCAAGCCGCGCAGGGCGGTGTACTTCTCCAGCCAGCCTGTGACCGCTAGGCGCTGGCGCAGGTCGGAGTGCTTGAACCACGCCGAGCCGATGCGCGGCCAGTTGTAGGGATCATCGATCGGGTGGCGGCTGCCGAAGGTGAGCGTCAGCCCGGCCTCCATGCCGCACTGCTTCATCGCTTGCTTTGTGTCGTCGTTGATCTGGCCGAAGGGGTAAGCGAGAACGCCGCCCTCTTGCCCGAACCACTCCTGCACCAGCGAGCGGCTGCGGCCGATCTGGTCCGCCTGCACGTTCAGCGGCAGATGCGGCAGCACAGGGTGGTCATGCGTGTGAGGATGCAATTCCCAGCCCATCGACGCGAGGCGTTCCAGGCCCGCGCGGTCGAGCAGAGGGGTCGTCCGGTACGGACCGGGCATGCGGTACCAGTCCGGCGGTCGGCCGACGAGGCCCGTCACCACGAAGGTCGTCGCCATGAAACCGTGCTCGGCGAGGACCGGGGCGGCGTGCGTCAGCAGCGAAGGCAGCCCGTCGTCGAAGGTGAGGACGAAGGACCGGAGCGGGATGGGCTGCCGGCTCAGCAGGCGGCGGACCGCCTCGGAGAGGTTCACCGTCTTCCAGCCGTGCCCGGCGAACCAGCGCATCTGCCGGCGAAAAACCTCAGGGGAGACTGAGATTGACGTGCCCAATTCGTCGATACTGTGGTAAGCGAGGATGGGCAGCCTGGTTGCCGCTCGCACGATTTGCCGTACCTTTCGCAGACTCGACTTTGCCGGAAGGGAGCGGGATGATACTCTGTCTCCGGCGGAGGGTGCTCTGTGCATCGACCGCCGCGGCGAAAGAGTTGAGCGGCCGGGCCGCGCGGGCGGCTTGCACGCGGGCATGGGCCTGCAATAATGCTTCACCCGCCGTCGCATCAGCCGGCGGCGAACAACCGGAGATACGAGAGTGAATGCACGAGTGGATGGATTCTTCGGGGTCGGAACGGTTCGACGGGTGGCGCTGGCCGCGGTCGGCGCCTGGCTCGTCTTCTCGACCGGTTGCTACACGCCCACCGTGCCGACGATCGGCCCTGAGACCTTCGCGCCCGCGCCTTCCGAAAGCGGTGACGGCGGACCGGTTGTCACCGACCCGATGCCCTATGCGCTCGTGCCCGGCGATCGCATCGCCATCAGGGTGGTGCAGGATCCCACGCTCGACGGCGAGTACACGATCGACTCCGACGGCGGCATCCAGTATCCCTACATCGGCTCCATGCGCCTCGAAGGCCTGACCACCGCCGATGCCCGGCGCAAGGTCGGGACCGGTCTGAAGGAGTTCTACACCGATCCCTTCGTCACCATCAACCTCATCAGCCAGATGCAGCAGTACGTGCGTGTCATAGGCGAGGTGCCCAAGCAGGGTCGCATCCGCTATGAGCGGGGCATGACGATCATGGACGGCGTCCTGGAGGCCGGCGGTCTGACGCGCGACGCTTCGCAGAAGCGCATCGTGCTCATTCGCCGCGTGGCGGAAGATCGGGTCGCGGCGGGATTCTTCGACTGGCGCGCGGCACAGATGACCCCGTCGGCGGAGACGCTGGCTTCCAACATCCCGCTCCGCAGCGGCGACATCATCTTCGTCCCGACCAACGAGCGCGCCCAGTGGGAGTCCGCCTTCCGCTTCATCAGCACCATGTTCGGGGCGGCGGTCGATGTGGAACGCGCGATCGTGCTCTACCCCGATGCGCGCGATGTCCTCGAGACGGGTGACTCCTCCGGTCGCAACACCATCATCGTTCGCTGACTTTCCGGGCGGTCGGATCACATGACTCTCCCAGCGATCGGTTCAGCGCCGGAGCCCGGCCTTGGCGGCGTGATCACGCCTCGCCCCCTCCGCCTCGCCTACTGCATAAGCCGCACCTTCGAGCGCTTCCAGGGCACGTACGGCCGCTACTGCGGCCAGGCCCGCCTCCTGCGCGACCTCGGCCACGACGTCACCGTCTTCGCGGTCAATCGCGAGATGAATCTTCCCGAAGATGAGATTCACTTCGGCGTGCGGGTGCATCGCGTGCCGGTGCGCTCGCGGAGTTGGGGCGGGCCGAAGAACTTCCTGAACTTTCGAAAGATGCACCGCGCCATCTTCCACTGCCTCGCCGCCGGCCGCTTCGACGCCGTCAAGGTGATCGGTCAGGATCTCAGCCCGATGATCCCGACGATTCAACGCCGGCTGAAACTCCCCGTCATCTTCGACGCCCACGAGCCGGAGATTTACGGCTTCTGGACCGGGCCGCGACGCCTCCTCCTGCCGATCATCTATGGCCTCGAACGCCGCTACAGCCGCATGGCCGACGCCGTGCAGATTACCGGCAACTGGCAGAAGAACAAGTACGAGCAGTGGGGGTGCCGCAACGTGACCATCGTCGGCAACCAACCGCTGTGGGACGAGCGCATCGAGACCTGGCCCGAAGGTAAGTTCGACGCCGTGAGGCGCGGCGGGCCGGTCACGTTCGGCCGCCTGGGCACCGTCTACAAGGGCACGGGGCTGCACGAACTCCTCGAAGCCTTCGCGCGCGTCTATGCGAAGCACCCGGATCGGGCGCGGCTTCGCCTCGCCGGCAAGGTCGCCGAGTACTACGAAGATGAGTTCGCCCGCACCGTCGCGCCCTACCGCAATGGCATCATCCTCAGCGGCGCCTATGCGACCACGGACATGCCGGCGCTGTACGCGGAAATGCACATCTCTGTCCTGCCCTATCTCAACGACGCCAACTTCCGCTACATCAACCCGAGCAAGTTCTACGACTCGATCGCCAACGCCTGCGTGGTGGTGATGACGCCCATCGGCGACATGGGCGAGATTCTCTCGCGCGTCCATTGCGGCCGCACCATCGACCCGGAGCGCATCGAGACGATCGTGCAGGCGATGTGCCACTATCTCGAACACCCCGACGAGATCGAGCGCGACGCCCGCACGGGATTCGAGGCCAGCCTCGGCGAGTTCCACTGGAAGGCGAACCAGCGCCAACTCGAAGAGACCTTTCAGCAGATCGTTGGTTGAGGCTTCTCGCTCGGCGATTCCAGGCGATGCTCGGTCGCGGCTGCGCCAGCGCGCGGTTTCTGGGACTTCGCTGCTTCGCCCAATCGCGCCAGACGGAACAGATTGACAGGTTTGGAATCGGTTCAGCCGACATCGCCGGCAAACGTCAGGCATGCTTGACCTCAGCCTGACCATGCGCTCACGCACTGCGCAGGCGGTTGACGCCAATTCGACAGGAGAGAGACGATGCGACCGATGCAGCGGCCGAGTGCGGCCATTCTGACGACTTGCCTTCTTGCCGCGACGCCGGGTCTGGTCGGCGCGAGCAACGCCGATGTGATCGCGGCCCGTCTCGACTCGGTCGATCCAAAGCGAACGGTCGTCCTGTCGCGCAACGCAGGCGATTCGTTTCAGGAGGTCGGTTCCGGCACCGCCCGATTCACCCGGATTGGCGGCGACTACTCCGGACCGGGAGCCAACGGACAGTTTGTCGCCTACTGCATCGAACTGTTCCAGAGCATCACCTGGGGCGAGACCTACGACTTCGAGACGCGCGCGCCCGAAAACTCACCCGTGCCCGGCGAGGGAATGGGCGCCCCCCGCGCGGCGGCTCTCGCCGAGTTGTACGGCCGCTTCTACGTCCCCTCGTTTGCTACGCGTGATGAGGCGGCGGCGTTTCAGATCGCGGTCTGGGAACTCGTGCATGACGACGGCCGGGATCTGACCGACGGCCTGATTCAAGTGCAGGACACGGGGCTGTGGTACGGCATCGCACAGGGCTGGCTCGATTTCCTTGACGGCCAGGGCCCGCGACTCGAACTGCTCGGCATGACGCACCTGCTCAAGCAGGATCACATCATCGTGATTCCATCGCCCGCCGCGGTCTCGCTGTTCGCATGTGCGGGCGTCCTTGGCCTGTCGCGCCGCCGACGCACCGGCTGAGTCCCCATCAGTCATTCGGTGAACGTCTCAGTTCGCGCAAGCGTGAGGGATCGACGCGCTCGACGAGGCGTTCCGGCAGATCGTGGGATCGCCCGGCAACGCTCCATGTGACGATGAGTCGCGAATGTCGTCAGGAGTCGGGACGGTTGTCATCCCTGGCTCGCGCGGGCTGATTCCCATTCTGCCTGTAGTCCCAAGTCGACGGTCCAGTGTTCAATGTAGGCGAAGTCCAGTTGGCTGCCGCAGGTCTTGAGGATGCCGGCGATGTCGCGGAGGTGCTTGTCCGAACCGCCGGACCAGTAGTATTCGAGTTTCTTGATGATGATGTCTTCGGGCGAACTGAACATCGGGTCCATGATTGCGCCCGGCGCAATCTGAACGCGCCGCGCTCGGCTCAGCCTGCTCTGATTGAAGGCCGTTGGCTCAGCCACGATGAAGTCGATCTTCAGCCCCGAATCGGGGTGAATCACGTTGAACTGTCCGTGGCGGATCGCCGCGTCAACGGCAGCGTGAATGCTGACGTAGAACTGCTCCTCCGGGAACTCTCGGCACAGTGCCTGCGCCTGTTTCGCTTGCACCACCACGACGATGTGAATGTCATTGGTGAATCGCGGTTCACCGTAGATGATGCTCGCGACTGAACCAATCACAGAGTACGGAATCGCCAAACGGTCCAGCGCGACCGCTGCGTGCAGGAGCAGGTCAACCTGATCCATGCGACAGCCTCTTGGCGGTCTCTTGCGCGATCTGTGTGTCCGACCAATCGGGATGGCGGCTCCTCAGCGATGCGGCCGTCAGGCGGCGGGCTGAGCGCCACATGCCTCCCGCGATGGCCAGCCGCTCAGCGGGGGACTTGCGCTTGAGCACCTCCGCCATGACGGGGTCAATCCGATCGTCGAATCTGGTTCGACTGGTCATGCCGGATTCTAGGGCCATTGCTTTCCGTGTGCAGCGCTCTACTCACCTGACGGCGATTTCGGCTTACTTCGGCGCTGCGTGGCGCCACGCCAGAACCATCGCCTCGTGCAGCGTGCGCTTGTCAACGGCGTCGAGGCAGACCTGCGTGCAGCCTTGCCTGCCCCAGGCGCCGTTGACCGGCTCAAAGGCGTCGGGCCTGGACTTCACCAACCGGCGCTGCTGGGCCGGCTTCAGTTTGACCATTCCCCGGATCTCCTCGCCGCGCGCGAAGAGTGTCGCGAAAGTCTTTCCTTTCACCCTGAAGTCCGGATGCCCCATGTGCTCGCTTTCGACGGCCTCGGGCATCGAAAGCGCGATCCGGCGAAACGTGTCCTCGGTCATGGTGCGCCCCGCATCCTCACGCCGAACCGCCCTCGCTCGATTCCGCCGGGTCGAGTATCCATCGATCCGCCTCGCGCACCGCGGCGCAAAAGGCGCGGATGAGCGCGGGGTCTTTTACGCCTCGCTCGATCTCGACGCCGCTTGAAACATCGACCGCGTAGGGGCGCACGGTCCGGATCGCCTCGGCGACGTTGTCCGGCGTCAGGCCACCCGCGAGCATGAGTGGCGCCTTGATCTGATGGCGCATCGCCGCGAGCGCGGCCCAGTCGCACGTCTTTCCCCGGCCCCCGTCGGATCCATCGACGAGCAGGAGATCGAGGTTTGTCTCGGCTCCCCACAAAGTGATCGCATCCGGAGAGAATCGAACCGCCTTGATGACGGGCCACTGCTCGCGCACCTCCTCGACGAGGCGGCGATCTTCGCGCCCGTGCAACTGCACCAGGTCCAGGCACGCATCGCCGGCGATGGCCGCCACATCGGTCGCCTTCTGATCGACGAAGAGTCCGACCGCCTGGACGAAAGGAGGGAGGATGCAGGCGAGATCGGCGGCGGCGTCCGGCTCGAGGTAACGAGGCGACGAGGGCGCGAAAACGAATCCGACCGCGTCCGCCCCGGCTTCAACCGCCGCCTGAACGTCCCGCTCGGTGCGCAGGCCGCAGATCTTGATCCGAGTTCGCTGGTTCATGCGTGGGCCTCCGCGGCCGGACGGATGTACTCCATCATGCTCGCCGCCTCTTCCATCCCAAGTCTCGAGCAGACCTCTGTGAAGAAACGGTCCGCGGGATCGGTCGCCGCGATCACCCGGCGGAACTGCGAGCGCCGGCACAGATCCAGCAGGTGCCAGAGGATCGACTCGATCTCCGGCGACGCCGCGCCGGCCCGGCGCCCGCGCACCTCGCCGACGATCCCGAACTCTCCGACCGTCTGGATCGAGACGCTGGCGACGATCGCGCCGCTCCGACGGAGCGCAATCGCGTCGAAACCGTCAACGTCGAAGTGATCCGATTCGTTGGCGGCAATCTCGCGCGCCGTCTCAACCGAACACCCGCGAGTGAGTTCATCGGCCTCGACGAATTGCAGGTAGTGCGGCAAACGAGCGCGAGCCGGGACGGCCTGAAAGGTCTGCGGATGCGGCGTCATGGTGACGTCGCGCGTGAGGATGAGCACCCGGCGTTTGACAGTGGTGAATCCATGCTCATCGAGTGCATTCGCCCATGAGGCGTCGAGTTCCACTTCGGTCGGCGCGATGAGAGTGCATCGGGCTCGCCACCGGCGAAAAGTCTCGTCGATCTCGGCAAGCACTCCCGAAGGGGTGCAGCCCTCCGGACAGTGAACATCGAGCGCGGCGTCGGCTGTCCGCGTGTTGCGGCGCGCGGGGTGGCTGAGCAGCACGGCGCCTTCGATCGACTCTTCGTGCTGGGCCGCGGCGCGGCCGAGTTCGAGCCGGGCCTTTCGCAGCGCTCGCACCATCGCCTGCGAGGTCGGGTTGTGGCGTCCTCCGATAACCGGCAGTTCCATACCCAACAATAGACCCGCGCCGTCGCCTGCCCGCCGCACGATTGTCGCTGCGGGACATCATCCGTCGGGATCGGCCGGAGACATTGGCCGCCAGGCCCGCCTCAGCCGGGCCGGCCGCGCCCGGCGCACCATTTGTATCATTCGGGCGGGAGATTGCACATGATCAAAAGAACTGCTGTGCTCAGCGCCATCCTCACGCTCGTGTCCGGATGCGCCTCTTCGACTCTCGATGTGCGGGGTGCGGCCGCGCTTCCAGTCGAGCAAGCCAACCTCGCCGGCAACCCCTTTGACAACCGCAACCCCGCCCTCGTGTTCGCCACGCCGGAGATGAGGCGCCTTCTCGCGGCACGCGGGCTGGCCCCCGGTTTCGATTGGCAGGACTGGGAATACGGCCGTAATGACGAGCAGATCTCGGTCGGACGGCCTCCAATCGGCGGCGGCGAGTTCCGGGAGTTCGAGATTCGGCAGTTTGACCAGTTCAGCGACACCGGCCGCCGGCCGCGAGACTACACCCGCCGGACGGTGCGCAGCCGGCGCTACGGCGTCTCGCCCTGAGTTCGACTTTCGCCATTCTGGTCGGTCGTGGATTCGCGGGGGAATCGAGTCCTGGGAGTTCGCGCATTTTTTCCCAATCAGTCTTTTTTTCAAGATTGCCGTCTTTCTGTTGAGCGCCGGGCTTGACGGAATCACCTGAAGCCGCCATACTGACAGGAGTCGAATGATCGCGGCGGCTCGTCAGACGCCCGGGAACTGTTCCGCCCGGCTAAACCGCGCGATCGATCAGGTGTCGCTCCCGCTTGTCAGTCCGTGGCCATGTTCGACGATTTGCGTGGGGCGGGTCGAGAATGCGAGCCCGTATCAGAGTCCCTCCGGCGGCGGCTCAGATCCCTGGAAGGGGGCGCATCAGATGTCAAACGTGACGAAAAAAGACTTCATTGACCGCATCGTGCTCGAGACCGGCGTGAAGCGGCCGATTGTTCGGCTCGTCGTGACGCGGTTGCTTGACGCGATCGTCGTCAAGTTGGCGGAAGGGAGTCGCATCGAATTGCGCGACTTCGGCGTCTTCGAGGTGAAGCACCGCGCGCCGCGCCTGGCGCAGAATCCCAAGACGCTCGCCAAGGTGCGGGTGCCCGCGAAGTCTTCCGTCAAGTTCAAGGCCGGGCGGAAAATGAAAGAGCAGGTCGCGGGGAAAGATGGCCCGTCGGGCGGATCCGGAGGTTCAAGCGATGGGCGCGGGCCCCGCACCGATCCCCGCGGCGGCGGAGGCGGCGACGATGGGCGCGAGCCGCCAGTCGTTCAGACGACCGCGACCCGAGTCGCGGCCCGCGCCTGATCGGCGCCCGTGTCTCTTTTGGCGCTCGACCTGCCAACGCGCGTGGATGCGTCGATGAATCGGCAAACACATGCTCGAAAGTGGCTCGAACGCATCGAATCGCGGTTGGGCGAACGGGCGCAAGCGGCCTGGCGCCGAGAGTTGCCCGCCATGCCGCGCGATGCGGGAACGCTTCGCGCCGATTCGCGCCTGATCAGCGTGTGTGACAACGACTATCTGCGATTGCGTGCGCATCCGCATCTGATCGAGGCCGTTCGTGAGGCGGCGAAGAAGTGGGGAGTGGGCGGCGGATCGAGCCGACTCGTCGCCGGGGGCAGCCCCGTACATTGCGATCTTGAGGAGCGATTCGCCCGTTTCAAGCATGCTCAGGCGGCCCTGCTCTTTCCCACCGGGTACATGGCCAATCTCGCCGTGCTCTCCGCGCTCGCGCAGCCCGGCGATCTCCTCGCCCTGGACAAGCACTCCCATGCCAGTCTGATCGACGGCGCCCGCCTCGCCTCGGCGCAGGGGGCGATGATGCGGACGTTTCCGCACGGGCGGCTGGACCGCCTCGCCTCACTGCTCTCAGAGCACCGGAACGCACATCCCGACGCCGCTCGCTTCATCGTGACCGACACGGTCTTCTCGATGGATGGCGACATCGCCGATCTGGCGGGCCTCGCTGCGCTTCGGAATGAGTTCGACGCCGCCCTGATCGTCGATGAAGCCCACGCGACGGGTGTGCTCGGACCGCAGGGCCAGGGCGCCGATGCGGATGGACTCGCGGATGTCACGATCTCGACGGCGAGCAAGGCCCTCGGTTCACTGGGAGGGATCGTGAGCGGTCCGAGTCTGATGATCGATTGGCTGGTGAACGCGGCGCGGCCGTTCATTTACACGACGGCCGCGATGGCGACTCAGGCGGCGGCGATCGACGCGGCCCTCGATCTCGTGGAGTCGCAACCGCAGCGCCGCGAGCGCCTCGCTCAAGTCGGCGCCGCGGTACGCGCCGGGTTGTCGCGGCTGGGTTTCGAGGCCTGCGGCGCCCCGACGCCCATCGTGCCGATCATCGTTGGCAGCGCTCAGCGGGCGGTCGCACTTGCCGCCCATCTGCGCGCCCATGGAGTGCTGGCGCCCGCGATTCGCCCGCCGACCGTGGCGCCTAACACCGCTCGCGTTCGCCTCAGCCTTCACTGCGATCTGACGGATGAGGATGTCGATCGGCTCTGCCGCGTCGTGTGCTCGTTCGGAGAATCGAACCCGACTTAACAAGAATCGCTCCTTCCCGCGGCACAAGGTCCGGAAAGGAGCGATCCTTCATTCATGTGGAATCGACGCGGTGCGGCTGATGGCGCCGCGCGCCGATTCTGGTTATCGCCGGAAGGCGCGAATCGAGTGGGCGACGAGGCGCGGTCCCTGGCGGGTGCGCGTCCACTGGGCGACGACGTGCGCGCGGTCGCGCGGCTGGAGCGCGCCCAGGCGGACGCGTTCGCCGTTCAATCCGATGACGGTCCTCGCGGTGACCATGATGCGGACGTCGCCGCGCCGGGTATGGAGCGCGATGCCGTGATCGCCCACCGCGGTGATGACACCGTCGAGTTCGACGGGATCGGCCGCGGTTGCGGTGTTGGTGGGCACGAACAGCGCCACCGCGATGACCGTGAGAAGGACTGCAAGTAGGTTCCGGGCCATGTGGATTCTCTCCTGGAGGGGTTCACTCTCTTTGGCGGAGGGTCTACAACGACCCGGCCGACACCTCTCCAACGACTCCCACGCTGATGATATTGCACCCCGCCTTCCTGAAACCAGCGGCATCGACGCCCAAGACCGCCGGACTACGGTCTTGCCAGCGCCTGCACCCGATCATTGCGGCTGTCCACAACGAACAGGCGCCTTCCATCGGCCGCCAGGCCCCAAGGGGTCTGGAGGCATCCCGGACCACTCCCCAACGTGCCATAGATGCCTAGACAGGTGCCGTCGCGGGCGAGGTGTTGGATGCGGCTGCTGCCGAACTCGGCCACCACAAAACTGCCATCCGGCTGCACCACCAGCCCGTAGGGGTAACTCAACTGACCCGGCCCTCGGCCCGGACCGCCCACCGTGAACTTCCAGTTCCCCTTCGTGTCCGTCACCACGATCCGGTGATTGCACGCATCGAGGATAATGAGTTCGCCGCGCGCGGCGTCGTACTCGATCGCCTGGGGACGGCTGAACTCGCCCTCACCGGACCCGAAGGAGCCAAAGGTGTAAAGCGGCTCTCCGGCGGAATCGAAGGCCTGTATTCGGTCGTTACCGCCGTACTCTGAAACGAAGATGACCCCATCGGGCCCAAAGGCGACGTCGGTCGGGTAGCGCATCTCGCCGGGCTGCTCGCCTTCCGAGCCGATGATCGACTCGAGCCGGCCCGCATCGTCGTAGACCAGCACCCGGTGCTCGTGCGTGTCGGCGACATAGAGGCGCCCCGTCTCCGGATGCACGCTCAGTCCCGTCGGGTATCCGCGATCGAACCTGGGGAGGATGATGGCGTCAAGGAAACGGCCTCGCAAATCAAATCGCTGGACGCGGCCGGTCTTGTCTGCGACGTAGAGAACTTCGCGTTGCGGGTCGCACGCGATGGCGCGGGGATAGATGAACTGGCCGGGCGCGCGGCCGGTGGAACCGATGATGAAACTCCCCTCAAACGCCATTTCTTCAAGCGACGCAGGCTTGTCGCACCCAAGGGGCAGCGAGAACAGCAGCGCCAGCAACAGCATCCCCCGACCCGCGCCCAGCGCGAGCGAATCGCGCCGCGCCCGCCCGAACCACAGTGACGCCGCAAACCCCAGCGGAACGACGATCGCGAGGATCACGAGGCAGGTCGCTAGTGCCGAGTCCTCGTAGGCGTAGTGCATCTTGTTGAGAAGCCGCTGGGTGAGGCTGTTGGGCCCGGCGGGGAGCACGATCATCGTGGTTGAAACCTCGCCGAGCGACAGGGCCGCGCCGAGCAATCCGGCCGCGCCGACCGCCGCCGTCGCCGCAGCCCCGCGCGCGCTCAGCCAGCCGGGGAGGGAGACCGCCCCGTCCATGAGGCGCATGGCGCCAAGTTCCTCGCTCTCGCTCCGAGCCAGCCACCAACCCAGCAGGACGCTGACCATGCCGAATGAACCGAGGTAGCCGAGGATGACCAAGACCGGCCACGCCAGGTAGTCGCCGTTGGGTAGCGTTGCCCAGAGCGTCTCGGGGATGATCTCCCGGCCGGCCCATGTCGTCGTCAGGCGCTGCGCCGTGATCAGGCAAGCCCCCCGCGCCGCCGCCGGCATGACGCCCATCACCACCCATCCGATCGCGGAAACCGTTGTGAACAAGCGGACGAAGCGCCGCGGATGACTCCAGCCGAAGGCGTGGCCAAGCGCAAGCAGCGCCAGCGCCGCGCCGGCGGCAGCGGCCCAGGCGAGGCTCTCGACGATGGCGCGGCCTTCCAACGGGCCGAGGCGCGTGAACGGCTCAAGCCCGCCGAGGCGCCGGAGCATGATGAGCACCGGCAGCGCCAGGGCCACAAATACGCCAATGAAGAGTGCCGCGGTGGCCTTTGTTCTTGACTGGGGCTGGTCGACCTCAGCATCGAGTTCCACGCCCCGCGCCAGGGCCGTGACGACAAACACGAGCAGCAGCATGGCGGCCATGAGCGGCCACGAGGCCAGGATCGTCGCCTCCGCGCCCGCTTCGAATCGGATGCGGCGCAGCACGTTGCCATAGGTGTCGGCGAGAGGCAGGCTCGTCGCCGCAAGATCGAAGGCCGCAAAGCCCACCAGCGTCGAGATCCATGCCAGCCCGAACCCCAAGAGGATGCCCGGTCGAATCTCCCGCCACAGCAGCAGCGTGCGCTGCACCGGGCCGGCCCCGTCGATCAGGAGCATGTCAATGCGCTCGGCCGGCACGCTGCGCCTCGCCGCCGCGACGGGGAGCGCGACGAGCGGCCAGGTCGACCACACCAGACCCCACCACAACTGCCAGACCTGAAGGGTCGAGGCCCGCCAAGCCGCCTCCCGTGCCCACGCGCCCAGCGGCGAACCCGGCAGACGCACCAGCCCCCACACCCAATACAGCAGATACGGCGGCACGCACAGAATCGCCACCAGCAGCGCGGTCCACACCAACCCCGACCGCCCCGCGCCCAGACTGCCCAGGCTGGAACCCAGCGGCACGCCGATCGCCGCCGCCCCCGCCGCGATCGCCAGCGACCACCCGAAGGTGACGCTGAGCAGCGCTGGGGCATCAGCCAGGCGCCAGGCGGCACTCGCGCTCAGTTGCCCCATCGCCTGCGGCGCATCGGCGGCGAGGGTGATGCACTGCACGGCGACGGGAATGCCCACGCAGGCGATCCACCCGAGTCCGAGGAAGAGCGCCAGGCCGATCGTCAGCGCGGAGTGCAAGGCTCGTTTCACGACACGATTCTAGTGGCGGCGCTCCGCCCGTAGGCATCGAGGGATTACTGATTCCCGCAGAACTTATGTCCCCTCTGACCGGAGGGCAGTCCAACCCTCACCACAAAGGACACAACGTCACAAAGGGGGCACCAAGAACACCTGGGCCATTCCGACCTGGCACGGCAAATCGCGTCTCTCTCGACCCTCTCCTTCCGGGGTTTTCCTGGTGAAGTCTTTGTGTCTTTGTGTACTTTGTGGTGAGTGTTCAGCGTGTGGCGCTTTACGGACGTTCGTTTTGCAGGAATCAGTAGGGCATCGAGCCATCAAGGGAGTGCTCCCCTGACGCCCTGATGCCATCCTCTTGACCGTGGCTTCCGGAGGGGCGCGCGCGACAGTTGCCGGTCAGATCTCGGCGTCGCGCAGATCGCGCCGGGAGTTCTGTTGTCTGCGGCGGGCAACGCACGATGATGACTCTGGCCGGACCGCGCCGGCGCGTCCGCTCGCCGCGGTCCGTTGATCCTCACCGCTGATGGCGAGAGCCCCATGCTTCTCGACCGCATATTCCTCTGGGTGGCTTGCTTCCTGATGGCGCTGGCGCTGTCGGCGTTCGTGTGGTTCTCGATTCGCCTCTTCGTGATTCGGCGCGCCCGCCGACTCGACCGCGGTTCATTGCACCGGCGCGGACTTTGCCCGACGCCGCGATCGCTGTGGTGGGTGGATGCGCTGCTGCCCTATCGGCTCTTTTTCCGTCACGCGTGCGGCTACGACTTGTCTCGCCAGGGGGCGCTCGACGCCGCCGGCGCGGTGCGCTGCCCCGAGTGCGGCGAGGTGATTCAGCCGAGGCGCCTGCTGATGAGTCCGATGCGTTTCAGGCCGGGCCGAATGGCCTTTGCCTCCCTCCTCCTGTGCATGGGCTGTCTCGGTTTCATGTCTGATCGCGGCGACGGGTGGATTCGCTATGCGCCGACCTACACGCTGGTGGGCATTCAGGAGACCGGCGTAGCCTGGCAAGAGTCCTCCATGCGCCGGGAACTGGCTCGCCGCGTCAACACCGGCCGGGAATCCGGCTGGGTGTCGCATCGCCTCGCCGCCTTTCTCGTAAACGACCTGCGTGATGACAACGTTGATTGGAATGCAATTGATGCCGTGGAGCAACTGGGCCGAATGGGCACGTCGGCCTTGCCCGCCCTGCGCGGGGCGCTGACTTCCAGCGACGCTCAGCAGCGCAAGTACGCATTCGTCACACTGGCAAGGATCGAGCGCGCGATGGACCTGTCGCCGCCCGATGGTCAGACCATTGCCGTCGCCATCGAGTCCCTGCGCGACGACGCCTACGAGGCCTACGTGGCCAACGCGGGTGCAGGCTTTGAGTATCTGTACCGGCATGCAAGGGAGACCGCGGAAATCCAGTGGGCGGTCGTGCGGGCGCTGCGAACGACTGATGATCCGCAGCAGCGGCTGCTGTGCGCCCTGTTGTGCGGGTACTGCGGATTCGAGCGAGGCCTGCGCGATGCCTATCCCATCCTCATCGAGTGTCTCGAAGACAATGACGTTGCCGCCGACGCCCGCGCGGCGGCGCCGGCATTGGCCGGATTCGGGCCCGCCGTCATCCCCTTCCTCGAAGCCACGCGCCGCGGCAGCACCGATCCGCAGCAGCGAATCCTGATCGATCTCATCCTCTTCGATCTGGGCGCTGCCTCGGCCCCGGCGGTGCGCCCCGACATTCGGGGAACCGTCTCCTGGATGTTCGGCTCACCGCTCAGGGACATTAACGTGAGCCGTCTGGGCGGCGGCGGTTCCATCTACTGGCTTGACGACTATGTCTACGTCCAGCGGAAGCGCGAGGCGGGGGCGGGTCAGGCTCAGTGAGCGAAGCGATCTACACTTGGAGGTGAGCGCAAGACCTGGAGATGCCACGACGCAAGCGGGGTTGGTGGATCGCTCAGATCCGCTTGCGTCGTCTCTTTCTTCCGCGGCCGCTGTCCTTCGGCCCTGCCGCTGCTGCGGGTTGATTCAGCAGGTCGCCGCTATCCCGGAGGGGTATGAGGCCCGATGCGCGCGCTGCGACGCGGTGGTGCATCATGCTTCCGCACCGCGCTCGATGGCGAGGAGCGCGGCGTTCGCGCTTGGGGCCTTGATTCTCTATCCCCCGGCCATGCTCCTGCCGGTGATTGAGATCGAACGCATGGGGCATCGCAGCGCTGCGACCATCTGGTCGGGGGTGGTGGAACTGCTCGCCGAGGGTTCCATACTTGTCGGACTGATCATCCTGCTCTGCTCGATTGTCATTCCGCTTCTCAAGATCGTCGCGACCTTCGTGATCTGCTCGGGCGAACTGTTCATGCACCGCCGGCATCGCGCCATGACCTACCGCTGGCTCGAGTGGATCGGGCGGTGGGGGATGGTCGATGTGCTCCTCGTGGCGCTTCTCGTCGCCGTCGTCAAACTCGGGAGTTGGTTGAGCGTGCATCCCGGTCCCGGCGCCGCCGCGTTCGCCTGCGTCGTCATTCTCAGCCTGCTGGCGTCAGCGGTGTTTGACCCCGAAGCGATCTGGGAGGAAGAGTCTCAACCATGACCGAGTCGAAGACGCCGCAGCCACTGTCTGATGTGAAGACGCACGCGCATCGCCACGATCCGTGTGAACCGCTCGCGCCGTCGCATCATTCGCAGGAGTTTCCCGAGGCGAGACTCGTGCCGCGCCGCGCCTGGGCCTCCTGGGCGTGGATCGCGCCGATGCTGGCGCTGCTCGTCGTCGGGGCGCTCGCCTATGAAGCGGTGCGGCAGCGCGGCCTGCCCATCACCATCACCTTCACCAACGGGCGAGGTCTCTCCGCCAACGACCCCGTGAACTGCCTCGGCGTGCAAGTCGGCGTCGTCGAGAAGGTGCGGCTCGCGGAGGACCGCAACGGAGTGGTCGCAGTGGTGCGCCTGTACCCCGACGGCGAATCCCTTGCCGCCGAAGGGACGCGTTTCTGGATCGTGCGACCCGAGGTGAGTCTTCGCGGCGTGACCGGGCTGGATGCGCTCCTTGGCCCCCGGTACGTCGAGGTCGCGCCTCCGCCGGTCGATGCCCCGAGGCGCACGGCGTTCGATGGCCTCGAATCGCCTCCGCGCATCAGCGATCTTGCGACAGGGACGCTCGAGATCATCCTCATGTCCTCGCGTCGCGGTTCGATCACCATCGGGTCGCCCGTTACTTATCGCGACATTCGCGTCGGCAGCGTGCTGGAGGTCCGGCTGGGTGTGGACTCCAATCGCGTCGAGATCATCGCCGGCATCGAGCCGCCCTACATGGCCCTCGTTCGCGACAACTCGCGATTCTGGAATGCGAGCGGCGTGGGGGTCAATTTCGGGATTTTCGGCGGACTGACGCTGCGGGCCGACTCGCTCGAAGCCGTCCTGACGGGCGGAATCGCCTTCGCCACTCCCTCGAAGAAGACGGGAGAACCGGTGAGCCACGGGCATCAGTTCGACCTGGCGCCCGAGGTCAATCCCGAGTGGCTTTCCTGGGATCCCGTCATCCCGCTCAATCCCGGAGGCGAATCGCGCGCTGAGAATGAGGTTGGAGGATGAACGTCGCGCCGGGGGCATCGGTCCTGGAACCGAACGGGAGCGCCACGCGAATCGACGTGTGTCGGATGATCGCGCCGTCAGTGCGCCCCGTGGCCGAAGTCGGACAATCGGAGCAGACCCCTGGCAACACGGTGGCAACCGCGTCGGTTCGAGGATAATGTCTGTGATGCGTCGGCCGCATCGTTGCGGGCTTGACGTGCAGACGCAAGCGGATGACGACCAGGCCCCGAAGCCCGCTTGCGTCTTCATCATCCTTATGGGTGGGGGCCGCACGCGGCGGTGTCCTTTGACGCGAGCCCACGGACTGTGCTGGACGGGGACGGAGCCTTATGGCCAGAAAGCGGCTTAAACTCGGCGAGATCCTCGTTCAAGAGGGCAAACTCGACGACCAGCAACTCACCCAGGCGCTCGAAATGGCCAAGAGTCAGGGCAAGCGCCTCGGCGACACGCTCTCGGAACTGGGCTTCGTCAAGGAGTCGGATTGCGCCAAGGCCGTGGCCCAGCAATTCGGCCTCGAGTTCTTCGATCTGAACGCCCCGGGCGCCACGGAGAAGATTCAGTTCGATCTTCTCCCCGAAGACCTCATCAAGAAGCACTTCGTGCTTCCGCTGAGCAAGACCAACGGCCGCCTGAAACTGCTCATCCACGATCCGATGGATTTGCAGTTGCTCGACATGCTGCGATTCCGGCTCAATTGCGAGATCGACACCAAGGTCTCGCCGCGCAGCGACATCAAGGCCTTCATCGACAACAAACTCGGCATGCCGGCGGCGGGCAAGTCGATGTTCGAGCAGGCCGGCTCCTTCATCACCGAATCCATCGACGTGACCATGGACAAGTCCGTCGACTCCTCGATCGACATCGCCGCCGGCGAGGACGCCCCCGTCATCAAACTCGTCAACCGCTTCATCTCCGAAGCGGTGCGCACCCGGGCGTCGGACATTCACGTCGAGCCCTTCGTCGATCGCGTGCGCCTGCGCTATCGCATCGACGGCGTCTGCCACGTGCGCGACGACTTGCCCAAGCGCATGCAGAACGCGGTGCTCGCCCGGATCAAACTGATGGCGGGCATCAACATCGCCGAGAAACGCCTGCCGCAGGACGGCCGCATCAAGATGACCATCGACTCGTCGATGATCGACTTTCGCGTCAGTTCCTGCCCCGCGTACCACGGCGAGTCGATCGTCCTGCGCATTCTGCGCCCCGAGTCGGTGCGCATCGGACTCGAGAGTCTCGGGTTCGAGCGTGACAACCTCGAGGTGTTCAACCGCATCATCCGCCGGCCCAGCGGCATTTTCCTCGTCACCGGGCCGACCGGATCGGGCAAGACCACGACCCTCTATTCCGCCCTGTCGATCCTCAACCGGCCCGACAAGAAGATCATCACGGCCGAGGATCCCGTCGAGTACAACTTCACAGGCATCAACCAGTGCCAGGTGCGCGAGAAGATCGGCCTGACGTTCTCGTCGATCCTGCGTTCGATGCTTCGTCAGGCGCCCAACGTGGTGCTCGTGGGCGAGATACGCGACCACGAGGTGGCGGAAGTGGCGATTCAGGCCGCCCTCACCGGCCACCTTGTCTTCAGCACCCTGCACACCAACGACGCCCCTTCGGCCATCACCCGCCTCATCGACATGGGCGTGGCGCCCTTCCTCGTGGCGAGTTCCATTCAGGCGGTGATGGCCCAGCGGCTCATTCGCGTCCTCTGCTCCAAGTGCAAGGCCCCGGACCCGAATCCCGACCCGAAGTTCCTCAACCTTTGCGGCATCACCGCCTCCGACCGGCAGTCGCAGGTCATCCATAAGGCGGTGGGATGCGCCAACTGCGGGGGCACGGGCTATCGGGGCCGCAAGGCCATCTTCGAGATGATGGTCATGAACGTGGTGTTGCGCGACCTGGCCTTCAAGCGGGCCTCTCTCAGTGAAATCCGCACCGAAGCACTTGCCTCGGGCATGAGGCCGCTGCTCGGCGACGGCCGCATCAAGATTCTCAATGGCGTCACCTCCCCGGACGAGATCGCCCGCGTGGCCCAGGTTGCGGGCATCGTGGAGGAATAACGCGATGCACCATGGTGGTTCGATTCGCGCGGCGGGCTGCTCAGATCGGACCGCGTGCCCTCTGATAAGGATCTTCCGCGATGTCAACGCTCCAGATTGATCGTCTGCTCGAAACCGTCATTCGACAGGGCGCCTCCGACCTCCACCTCTCGGTCGGGCGCAAGCCGACCATCCGCCTGCACGGCCGGCTGCGCGAACTGAACACCAAGATGCTCGGCGCGGATGACACGATGGCGCTGATGAAGTCCATCACCTCCGAGCGCAGCCAGCAGGAACTCCAGGAAGAGGGCACGTGCGACTTCGGCTTTGCCTACGGAGAGGAAGCCCGCTTCCGCGTCTCCGTCTTCCGACAGAAGGGATCGCTCTCGCTGGTCCTGCGCCAGATCCCCAACAAGATCATGACCTTCGAGCAGATCGGCTTGCCGCTCATCTGCAAGGAACTGATTCGGCGGCCGCGCGGGCTCTTTCTCGTGACCGGCCCGACGGGTTCGGGCAAGACCACGTCGCTGGCCACCATGATCGACTACATCAACGTCAACATGGACCACCATATCGTGACGATTGAAGATCCGATCGAGTACTACCACCCGCACAAGAAGTGCATCGTCAACCAGCGCGAAGTGGGGGTGGACGTGCCGTCGTTCTCCGAGTCGCTTCGTCGCGTGCTGCGCCAGGATCCGGATGTGATCCTCGTCGGCGAAATGCGTGACCTTGAGACCATTGAAGCGGCGATTACCGCGGCCGAAACCGGCCACTTGGTCTTCGCCACCCTCCACACCACCGGTGCCGCCGGAACGATCAACCGCGTCATCGACGCCTTCCCGACCAACCAGCAGGAGCAGGTCCGCGTCCAATTGTCCGTGACGCTCATCTGCATCCTGAGCCAGGCGCTGCTTGCCCGGGTGGACAAGCCCGGCCGTGTCGCCGCCTACGAGTTCCTCGTGGTCACGCCCGCGATCGCCAACCTCATCCGCGAGAACAAGGTCTTCCGCATCGACTCCGCCATCCAGACGGGCAAGAAGTTCGGCATGCAACTCCTCGATGACCACCTCTGGTCGCTCTACGAGCGCGGCATGATCTCCGCCGACGAGATGATCGACAAAGGCAAGAACCCCAGCGACCTCACCGAGAAAGTTCACCGCGCCGGGGGAGTCGTCGGCCGGACGGAACTCGACGAGACCGAGGATTGATTCTCGGCCACTGCTGATCGGGTGACGGTGGAGAGCAGGGGGGCGTTGCAGATCGGCTCTCGACGGGGGCCGCAGGGGTGGCCCCAGACGACCGGGTTTCAACGCGGCTTTCGCTTACGTGTCTGGGGCGCGCGGTGGCGGCGGCGGGCACTGTGCGACAGCCGATTGGGGGCCGCAGGTTCCCTCTTTGTGCAGACCGAGCGCCGGATCGAGATCGGGTTTTTGGGCGAAGTGTCTACTGAAGTCCACGAGAAATAACATTTGATTCTGGTTTTGTCGATTGCAAGATGGAAACAACGGCGCAATAATGTGGAGCAGGCAGCCCGGGGTGGCCCGGTGCGAGGCACAGCGTGCCGGTCCACTCCCAGGTTGCCCTCTGACGTGAAAGCAGATTCATGGCTGACCTCACAGAATATAAGGGACGCAAGTTCGGGCGCGTACTGACCAAGATGGGCCGGGTCACGCGCGAGCAGGTCTACGAGGGTCTGGCGCTACAGAAGAAGCGCAAGATCCGCCTTGGAGAGGCGCTTGTCGAACTCGGCTACATCAAAGAAGACGACATCCTCAAGGCCCTGGCGTACCAGGCCGGAATGGACCTGGTCGACCTCGACAAGATGACGGTCAGCCCGGAGGCGATCGGGGCCCTTCCCGCGGTCTCCGCCAATGCCTATCAGGTGGCGCCGATCGACTTTGACGCCAAGACACGGCACATCACGGTGGCCATCAAGTCTCCCGACAACTTTTCCGCCGTCGACGATCTTCGTCTGCTCATGGGTTTCAAGGTGACGGCTGTGCTGGCGCCCGAGAAGCAGGTGACGGAGTTCATCAAGAAGCACTACTCGGCGCCGGACGCGGGCCTGTCGTCGATGTACGACGAATTGGCGGGTCGCGCCGACCTGGCGCAGTTTCAGGGACGGGGCGATTCGATCGATCTCAGCGAGATCGCCGCCGCCGCGCACGACAACCAGGTCATCAAGTTGATCAACCTCGTGCTGCTCCAGGCGATTCGCGATCGAGCCTCGGACATCCACTTCGAGCCGTTCGAGGATGAGTTCAAGATGCGTTACCGCATCGACGGCGTGCTCTACGAGATGATTCCGCCGCCGACCTATCTCGCCATGCCCATCGCCTCGCGCATCAAGGTCATGTCCAATCTCGATATCGCCGAGCGCCGCCTGCCGCAGGACGGGCGCATCGAGTTGCAGGTGGGAGGCAACCCCATCGACCTGCGCGTCTCGGTCCTGCCCACGATCTTCGGCGAGTCGGTCGTGATGCGCGTGCTCGACCGCTCCAACGTGCAGTTGAGCCTCGACAAGATCGGGCTGCGTCAGGATGAACTCAAGAAGATGCAGCAACTCATCAAGAAGCCCAACGGCATCATCGTGGTGACCGGACCGACGGGCAGCGGCAAGACGACGACGCTCTACGCGGCCCTGAACACCCTGAACTCGCCCGAAGTGAAGATTCTCACGGCCGAAGACCCCGTCGAGTACGACATCGACGGTCTGTGCCAGGTGCAGATGAACGCTGAAATCGGCCTGACGTTCGCCCGCACCCTCCGCAGTTTTCTCCGCCAGGATCCGGACATCATTCTGGTCGGCGAGATTCGCGACAAGGAGACGGCGGAGATCGCCGTGCAGGCGTCGCTCACCGGACACCTCGTCTTCACCACGCTGCACACCAACGACGCCCCGAGTTCCGTGGTGCGGTTGCTCGATCTCGGCCTCGAGGCGTTTCTCCTGACCGCGACGATCGAAGCGATCGTGGCGCAGCGCCTCGTGCGCCGCATCTGCCTGAAGTGCAAAGAGCAGTACAGCCCCTCCGAAACGGAACTGATGGAACTGGAACTGCGCCCCGAGGATGTGAAGGGCCGCACGTTCTTCCGCGGCAAGGGGTGCGAGTCGTGCAATGGTTCCGGTTTCAAGGGGCGAATGGCGATCTTTGAGATCATGGTGATCGACGATGACATTCGCGAAATGATCATGAAGCAGGCGAGCGTCGGCCGGTTGCGCAACGAGGCGCGAAAACGCGGCATGAAGAGTCTGCGCGAGTCGGGCTTGAACGCCATTTACGAAGGTCAGACGACGATCGACGAAGTCATCCGCGAAACCCTCAGTGAAGAGGATTGACCGACCCACGCCTCGGGCGGCCGCGGCGGCCGCCGCTGCGGCGGGAAAACCGAGAGCAGTCAGTCGGCGCGAAGCGCCGTTCAGGTATCTGGAGCCTCCACCATGCCCACTTTTGCGTACGAAGCGCTCGACGCCTCCGGCAAGCCTCGAAAGGCGGAGGTCGACGCCGCCACCAGCGATGAGGCGATCACCAAAATCAAGAGCATGGGGTTCTTCCCCACCTCGGTGCGCGAGCGCAAGACCAAGGGCGGCCCCAAGGCCGAAGCCGCCAAGACCGCCAAGAGGAAGAAGAAAAAGGGCGAGTTCACCATCAACATCGGCGGCGTCAAAGTCAAGACGCTCACCCAGTTCACCCGCCAGTTGTCCACGCTTCAGGACGCGGGCCTCTCCCTGCTCCGCTCGCTCCAGGTGCTCGAGCAGCAGCAAAGGCCGGGGTTGATGAAGAACATCATCGGTTCGGTCGCGGAAGACGTCGAAGGCGGCAGCACGCTCTCCGATGCCATGGCCAAGCAGCCCAAGGCGTTCGATCGACTCTACGTCAAGATGGTCGCGGCGGGGGAGATCGGCGGCGTGCTCGACCTCATCCTCCAGCGCCTTGCCGACTTTCTCGAAAAGGCGCAGCGCCTCCGGGCCAAGATTCGCGGCGCCATGATCTATCCGGCGGCGGTCATCAGCATCGCCGTGCTCATCGTCACGGGCATCATGGTCTTCGTCATTCCCAAGTTCCAGGAGATCTTCATCGACTTCGAGATCGAACTGCCGGGCCTGACCGTCTGGCTGATCGACACGAGCCGATGGATGGCCGCGGCGGACCCCGGCCAGACCATCCCGGGCGCCGTGTGGGTCGTGTGCTCGCCCTTCATCGCCTTCCTGTTCATCAAACTGGCGCGCAAGACCGAGCCGGGGCGGGCCGTCGTCGATCGCGTGAAGTTGTACATCCCGCTCATCGGGCCGCTCATCAAGAAGGCGACGGTGGCGCGATTCACCCGCACGCTGGGGACGCTGATCTCCGCCGGCGTACCGATTCTCGAAGCGATCATGATCACGCGCGACACCTCGGGCAACTACGTCTATGAAAAAGCGCTCACCAAGGTGCATGACTCGATCCGCGAGGGCGAGTCCTTCGCCAACCCGCTCCGCGAGACCAAGGTCGTCGACGCCATCGTGGTGAACATGGTGGACGTCGGCGAAGAGACCGGCGATCTCGACGCCATGCTCCTCAAAGTCGCCGACAACTACGACGAAGAGGTCGAAGTCGCGGTGAGTTCCCTCGTCTCGTTGCTCGAGCCGCTCATGGTCGTCGTGCTCGGCGTGATCGTCGGAACGATCGTCGTGGCCCTCTTCATGCCGCTCGTCACGATGATTGAGACGGTGGGTCAGTGAGGCGCATCGAGGTTCAGAACTGATGGGACGCTCCACGCGGCGAGTCTCGAGTGAAGCGGAAAGGAAGGCCCCCATGGCACGACCACAGGAGAAAAGGCCGACGCGGCGCCTCCGCCGGCGGAGGGCCTTCTCCCTCATCGAACTGCTCATGGTCATCGCGATCATCGGGCTGCTCGTGAGCGTCCTCATCGTCGCGCTCAACAAGGTCCGCGGCACGGGCGAATCGGCCTCGACCGAGCAACTCATGCGCGCCATCGACATGAGCCTGTCGCAGTTCAAGTCCGACCACGGCTTTCTGCCGCCCCTGCTCGACGACACCATCGCCGCGAACGGCAGCGCTGAACTCGTACCCTACGACATTGCTCGTGCGGACCGCATCGACTATTACAGTTCACTGACGCTTGCACCCTATCTCATCGGCGTCGGCGACCTCAACGGCGACGGGCGGCAGGACGAGTACGACGACGGGCTGGCCGGCGCGGGGTTCCGCGATCCCGGCCGTGACCGTTCCTGGGGCTATTCGTACGCCGCCAGCGGCGGCCGGGGACGCAAGCAATACTGGCGCGACCAAGAGAAGCCGGGTAGATCGGCGGGAGATCCGAAGGTGATCCCCGGGCCGACCTTCGGCCCGTACCTCACCGTCGGCGGCGAGGATCGCATCGTCTACGGCACGAACCGCACCGGCGCGGCGTTTACCGACGCAAGGCCGCTCTTCGCCGTCACCGACTATTGGGGCGGCGCCATTCGCTACTTCCGACACTGGCCCAAGGTTCTCCCCCCGGGCGAGACACTGGAAAGTCACGTCCCCGTCTGGTTCGGCTCGCTCCGCGCGGATCAGGTCGAGAGTTTCAAGATGCAGAGTCGCTCGGTGGAGTACGTGCTCATGTCGATCGGCCCGGACGGCAAGGCTGATGACAACACCCTCGACGCCGAGGAGAATGAGGACAACGTCGTGAGGGCCCAGTCATGATCGCTGCAAAGTCGATCCACGGCCGCGCCCGCCCGATGCCCACCGGCTTTTCGCTCATCGAGATGCTCATCGTCATCGCGCTGGTGGTGGTGCTGGCGGGTCTGACGGTGGTGGTGGGGCGGGGCGTCGTCGCCAAGGCCAAGGTCGATCAGTGCCGTCAACTTCTTCTGACCCTCGACGCCACGCTCACGGAGTATCAGGCGGACAAGGGCGCCATTCCGCCCTTTGTCCGCCGCGCCTATCTCCCGCCGACCGGGCAGGGCACGGCCGATCGCCGCACCTGGCGCGAGGTGGCCGTCTACATCGAGCAGGTCAAGGGCTACGCGGGCATCGACAAGCAACTCGGGACGATCGACGCCTCCTTCCTCGTGAAGCGCGAGCAGATCTACAAAGATCTCGCCGGGTATCCCTACGCGGGGCAGGTCGCGGCCGACCCGCGCCCCTCGGTGCGCGATCCCTGGGGCATGGAGATTCTGTACATCCACCCGAGCGAGGATAACGAAGATTCGTTCCGCCTGTTCGGGACGCCGCTCAACGAGCGGCCGTACTTCATGTCCGCCGGTCCGGATGGCGAATACGAAACGCTGGAGGACAACCTGTACTCCTACGAGGTCAAGAAGCCGCCGTCGAGTTGATCTTCCGCCGACCCGACGAGGTCGGGCCACTGAGCAAGGGCTGAATCATGCACACCGGATTCCACAACGTTCCATGGAGGCGTCGAGCGCGGCGTGGTTTCACGCTCGTCGAACTGCTCGTGGTGATGGGAGTGATTCTGGTTCTGGTGGTGATGACGCTGCCGGCGTTCAGGGCGATCCAGAAGTCCGGCCGCCTCTCGGGCGCGATCAACGCCGTCGCCAACACGCTCAGCAGCGCGCGGGCCCAGGCGGTGCGCGAGGGGCGCGACGTGGCGGTGATGTTCCGCTTCGACACCCTGCGCCAGGTCTGCTCGATGGAGGTTCTCCGCGCTGAAGGCGTGGTGTACGACGCTGGGAACGGAATGACTGCGGCCACGGTTTTTGTGGCAATCAAAGGTCAGGCGCCCGTTGACCTGCCTCGGGGCGCTGGGGTGCTGGGACTCGGATATGGCGTCTCCCGCGGTCAGGGAGGCATCGACCGACACAACTGGTATGAGGATCTGGGCGCGATCGGGATCTTTCGCGGCAACAATGCACGCGATCCCTGGATACAGCCGCGGACTGATCCTCGCGTGTTTGCTGGCGAACGGGCGGCCCAGACTTCTGACGTCGAGATGCTCGACACGTTTATCGTCCGCTTCAGCCCGGAGGGGACGGTCGTGACGAACGCTGAAGAACTCGGCAGCCTGGCGCTGGGCGGGAATGCTTTCCTCGAACTCGACGAGCCTGATCACTTCGACTATTTCATCTGGAAGCCGGAAGTCCGGCGAGGGACGAATCTGCTCGACGAGACGATCCACGCGGAATACCAGTTGCGTTCCGTGCCGATGCTGGTCATCGTCGATCTGCTGGACATGGCGGCTGACTTGGCGATCCGTGAACCGTGGCTCGTGGTCGGCCCGGACATTGATCGGGACCGCAGTAATGCCAATGGAAACAGCATTGATGACCAGATCGAAATCAACGACTGGATCGACGCCAACGCGACGCCGATCTCCTTCAACCGGTTCACGGGCGAACTGATGCGCGACATCAAGAGGTGATCGAATGAAGCACAGGCCATCACCACATTCACAGTCAGGGCCGCGGGGGCGCGGGAGGAGTGCGGCGGGTTTCACCCTCGTCGAGGTTCTGATCTCGGCGATCATCCTCGCCATCGGGCTGGTCGGCCTCGCCGCCGTCTTTCCCGCGGTCATCACGCAGCAGCAGGCCGCCAACGACCTGAGCACCGCGACTTCCGTCAGCGCCACGGCCGACGGGGTGCTGGCGACGCGCCTGACGGCCTTCCGCGCCCGGTTGAACGACCCCGACGTGATCGACGAACTGGGAACGGAGTGGCGCCGCATCAACGCGGTTCAGGCGCTTCAGGGCGGCGCGCTCTATCTCCAGACCCCCCTGCGCCCCGACATGCTCCTGCGCGAAGACGCCGTTCACGTCGTGCCGGACTTCGGCATCGGGGGTCCGCCGCAGCGCAATTATCCGCGCGTATTTCTGCCGCGACGTCCCATCGCCGTCGATCTGAAAACCGGCGATCTCGAAGTCATCGTCACTTGGACCGATCAGACCGTTCTGAAGTTCGTTCCGGACGAGATCAGCCCGTCGCGCCTGCCGATCCGATTCAAAGTGGGAGCGGGCGACCCGGGCCTTTGGAATCCCAACAGCCCCAACACCATCGACTACCGAAACGCCATCATCGGCTTCAACTTCGAGTTGTCGGGGCGAACGGTGCAGAGCGTCGTCGTCAACTACCGCTGGCTCAACGACCGCATCGTCTCCCATCCCGACCGCCTCTATCCCACTGATGATCCCCGTTATGGCTGGGAACTGGCGTTCCGGCGCTCGGCGGAAGGTCAACTTCAATACACGACCTTCATCTATCGCTTTGACGGGCTTATCGCGCCCTTCGTGCCCGAGATTCCCGGCCGCCTCGGCATCCCCAGAAATGACGGCGCCGGAATGCTTCGCCGGGACCGCGCCACCGTCCTCTACAACCCGACGGAAGATCGCTACGAACTGCACACCCGCTCGGGCAATCTCGCGGACCAGGTCGAATCGGGATCGTGGCTGCTGCCCCTCAAGGGAACCAATCCCATCCGCCTGCGCCGCTCGATCTCGACCACCTCGGGTTCGCCCCGGTATGAATTGGAAGGCCCGCCGATGTGGGTGAATCCGCAGGGCATCGCCGAACCTCTCCTGGGCAGCGTCGACTTCTGGTACATGCCCACGCGGATCAAGGCCTTCAGCGATCAGGGACAGGAGATCGGCATCTGGCGCATCCGGCCGCTTCTCGCCGTGACCAAGCAGGTGAAACTGTGATGAACCGCGACGCGATCAGAACTTCTATCAAAACCACGGGGTGTCGTGGTCTAAGCGACGCTCCGGGAGCGCAGGCCACGCGGGCGCGCCATGGGCGATCGAATCCGATTGTGCCTCGAGCGCACCGCCGCGATGCCTTCCGGTCGCGAAGCCTCCCTCCAGCCCACGGCACCCGCGCGCGGCGCGCGTTCACCATCTCCGAACTGATCGTCGCCGTCGGCGTGGCGGTCATGCTCATAGTCGGCATCGGCCGCATCTTCTCGACCACGCGCACCACGATCTCCACCGGCGAGGCCTCGGCGCAACTGACGGCGCACGGCCGCACCCTCGAGCGCCTCCTGCGCAACGACTTCGCGGGCCTGATCCGCCACGGCCAGGCCTATCTCGTCATTCGCAACGAGCGGCTCGGCAGCGGGCAGGATGTGTTGAGCCGGTTCAATCGCCGCCGCGGCGTCTACCTGAATCCCGCAGACGAAGAGGCCGGCCGCGACCTGGGCACGGTGCGGCTCGATCAGATCGTCTTCTTCTCCTCGGGCGAGCACGCGAGTTATCAATACCGCAATCCCTTCTTCGGACAGCAGGGCTTCATCGGGCGCAATGACGGCGCGCCGGTGGCGCGGGTGTCGTGGGGTCATGGCCTGCGCGATCCCAATCTCAGCGACGGCATCGAAGGCATCAAGGGCAACCCGGGGCTGGCCGGCTACATCGCCCACTTCGCCGATGAGCGCGGCCAGTTTTCCCTCACCGGGCCTGACACCGCCAACAAGTACGTGAAGGATTGGGTGCTCGCCCGCCAGCCGGCCCCGCTGCTCACCCGCGGCGCGGCCGGGTGCGATTCGCTCGCCACCCAGTTCGAGCTCAACTTTGCCCCTTCGCCCATCGAGATCTTCAACGAGTCCGATCCCTACTGGGACAACACGAGTTACTTCTATCGGCCGCCGTTTTCGGGCACCGATATCCGGCGCCGCCTCTCGCCCGGATACGTCGATCTCATCGACATGGACCTGCCCACGGTCATGGAGTCGGTGATCGAGTATGGCTGGCGGACCAATCGCGGCACCGGCGTGCGCGAGCAGTATCCTGATCCGCTGAGGGATATCTACCAGGGTCTGACGGGTCAACTCGGCGGCGTGAACTGGCGGCAGGACATCACGGTGGACGTGGATGGCGACCCTTCGCCCTACATCACCGATGCGAACATCAAGAACCAGTTGAACCGCATCAGCGAGCAGTGGGCCCGCCAGCAGCGCTACCGCATGATGTATTCGACGGGGCGCCTGCGCGTCGAGACGGCCCTGCCCTCAACCGAGCGCATTCGCCAGATGCTCACGCACGCGACGCTCCTTCAAGGGTGCAGCAACTTCGAGGTGGCGTGGAGCACGGGGGCGGTGAACTATCCCGAAGGCGACCTGATCTGGTACGACATCAACAACCCCGCCAACCCCTATGCGCGTCACACAGGACTGTCGAACCAGGACATCGCCGAGCAGACGCCGACGAATCCCAAGGCCTGGTACCTCACGGAAGTGCTGTCGCCCAGTTCGGGCATTTCCGATTCCTTCACGACGATTCCCAACGTCGAGCCGCAGAACGCCGACCTGTACTACGCGGTCTTCGGCGCCTTCGTGCCGCGCGACAACAACCTGTCACGGGCCGAAGCGTGGCCCTGGCCGAAATTGATCCGCGTGCGCCTCACGCTGCACGATGCGCAGGGCCGGATCGGCGGGGGCCGCGAGTTTGAGTTCATCTTCAATCTTCCCGAGTCGCCCGACGGCGCGGGAAGTTAGTTCGCATGAGGCGCGGCCGGGGCCGCGCGAGGGCAATGCACAGGAGTCCACACATGCACGGGCCAACCAACAACACGCGCCGCCGACGGCGCCAGCCGATGCGGCAGCCCCAGCGGCGCGGCAGCGTGCTCATCCTCGTGGTGAGCGTGCTGGTGCTGCTGGCGGTCTCCGCGGCCGTTTACGTCTCGGTCGGCCAGCAGGAGCGCGTCGCCGCCGCCGCCGGCGAGATGAAACTGCACCGCGAGTCGGTCAGCGCCAAGGTCGTCGATTACATCGGCCAGATTCTCGCCAAGGATCTCTTCGGCAACGATGCGGCGGCGAAAAAGCCTTTCAGCGATCGCATCGGTGCGCTGGGCTTTGGCAACTTCATCGTGCCCGAACGCTGGGACTACCCCTACACGCGGCCGGGCAATGCGGATGTGTTTGACGTGCTCGCCGATCCGTGGCTGGCGGATGTCGAGCCGGTGGACACCGATGGAGACGGCC
>Ga0326597_10000700_pt1 | contig 57890 bp, 39 predicted proteins | sample RVTome_12_FD_203789 | JGI IMG/M metagenome (GOLD analysis project Ga0326597, IMG submission 203789) | Soil microbial communities from uranium-contaminated site in the Upper Colorado River Basin, Wyoming, United States - RVT100D185 | ecosystem: Environmental > Terrestrial > Soil > Contaminated >...
CCGCAATCAGCCCACCTGCCCCGCCACCCACCCCCCATCTCGACCCACCCTGCCCCAAACGACCCCCTGCACGCCGTCGGCTTCCCGCTCCGCACACTCTGACCGGGGAGGAACCGACGATTATGGCTCCCCAGCCTGCGTGTTCCCGCGCCGTCTGCTGTGGTAGCCTGCGCCCCCCACCCGCACGACCCTTCCCCCCTCCCGAGGTAGCCTGATCCATGGCCGATTATTTGACCGTCGACATCGAAGACGAGATGCGGCGTTCCTACATGGATTACGCCATGAGCGTGATCGTGGGCCGCGCCCTGCCGGACGTGCGCGACGGCCTCAAGCCGGTCCACCGCCGGGTCCTGTTCGCCATGGAGGAGCTGGGGGTCGCGTGGAACAAGGCGTTCAAGAAGTCCGCGCGCATCGTCGGCGACGTGATTGGCAAGTACCACCCGCACGGCGATTCGGCGGTCTACGACACCATGGTGCGCATGGTGCAGGAGTTCTCCCTGCGCTACCCGCTGATCAACGGCCAGGGCAACTTCGGCTCGGTGGACGGCGACTCGCCGGCGGCCATGCGCTACACCGAGGTGCGACTGGCGCGCATCGCCCACGAGATCCTCGCCGACCTCGACAAGGAGACCGTCGACTTCGGCCCCAACTACGACGACTCCCTGCAGGAGCCCTTGCTCCTGCCGACCCGGGTGCCCAACCTGCTGGTCAACGGCGCCACTGGCATCGCGGTGGGCATGGCGACCAACATCCCGCCCCACAACCTTGGCGAGGTGGTGGATGGATTGGTCCACCTGATCGACGACCCGGCCGCCACGGTGGACGAGCTGATGAGCGATGTCGCCGGCCCGGACTTCCCCACCGCCGGCATCATCCACGGCCTGGAGGGGATCCGCGAGGCCTACCGCACCGGACGCGGCCGTATCCAGCTCCGCGCGAGCTGCGTGATCGAGACCGCGGGCCGTAAGTCGGCGCGCGACGCGATCATCGTCAACGAGCTGCCGTACACGGTAAACAAGGCGCGCCTGATCGAGAAGATCGCCGACCTGGTGCGCGACAAGAAGATCGAGGGCATCGCCACCCTGCGCGACGAGTCCGGGCGCGAAGGCATGCGCATCGTCATCGAGATCAAGCGCGACGACCAGCCCCAGGCGGTGCTCAACCAGCTCTACAAGCACACCCAGCTCCAGACCACCTTCGGCATCATCTTCATGGCGCTGGTGGACGGCCAGCCCAGGGTCCTCAACCTGCGCCAGATGCTGCGCCACTTCCTCGCCCACCGGCGGGTGGTGATCACCCGACGCACCGAGTTCGAGCTGCGCAAGGCGCAGGAGCGGGCGCACATCTTGGAGGGGCTAAAGATCGCGCTGGACCACCTGGACGCGGTGATCAAGCTGATCCGCGCGGCCGCCGGCCCGGAGGTCGCGCGCAACCAGTTGATGGAGCGCTTCGAGCTCTCCCAGCGTCAGGCCCAGGCGATCCTCGACATGCGCCTGCAGCGCCTCACCGGCCTGGAGCGCGACAAGATCCTCACCGAGTACCAGGAGATCCTGGCGACCATCGCGCGCCTGGAGCACATCCTGGCCCACGACGAGGAGGTCGACCGGATCATCAAGGAGGAACTCACCGCCCTGAAGGAGCAGTTCGGCGACCGGCGGCGCACGGTCATCGTGCCGTTTTCCGCCGAGATCTCCATCGAGGACATGATCGCCGACGAGGACATGGCGATCACCCTCTCCCACGGCGGCTACATCAAACGCAACGCCACCTCCCTGTATACGGCGCAGCGCCGCGGCGGCAAGGGCAAGACCGGGATGCAGACCCGCGAAGAGGACTTTGTCGAGCACCTGTTCATCGCCAGCGCCCACGACTACCTGCTGTTCTTCACCGACCAGGGACGGGTCTACCGCCTCAAGGTATACGAGATCCCCCAGGCCGGACGCGCGGCGCGGGGCAAGGCCATCGTCAACCTCCTCGACCTGCAGAAGGGCGAGGGGATCGCGGCCTGCCTGGCGGTGCGCGACTTCGCCGACGACCGGTTCGTGGTCCTGGCGACGCGCAACGGGGTGGTGAAGAAGTCGCCGCTCTCCGAGTACGCGAACATCCGCGCCGGCGGCATCATCGCCATCACCGTCGACGAGGGGGACGAGGTGATCGGCGTGCGCCTCACCACCGGCGATCAGGAGATCTTCCTCGCCAGCCGCAGCGGCAAGGCGATCCGCTTCGCGGAGACCGACGTGCGGCCCATGGGCCGCACCTCCCGCGGGGTGCGTGGCATGAGCCTCAAGGACGACGACCAGTTGGTGGCGATGGAGGTCCTCAACCCCGGCTCCACCCTACTCACGGTCACCGAGAACGGCTTCGGCAAGCGCACCCCCCTGGAGGACTACCCGACCCAGAACCGTGGCGGCCAGGGGGTGATCACCATCAAGACCACCGCCCGCAACGGCATGGTGGCCGGGGCCATGCAGGTGGGCTCCGACGATCACCTGATGCTCTCCACCGAGGGCGGCAAGATCATTCGCATGGTCGTCGCCGGCATCTCTACGGTGGGGCGCAACACCCAGGGGGTCCGCCTGGTCGAGCTCGACGATGACCTGGTCTCCGGCGTCATGCGCCTGGCCGAACCGGAGGATGGGGAAGAGGAGGAAGAGGAAGAGTAGGACCCAGGGCCAGACACATACCCCCTCCCTCCGGGAGGCGGACAGGGGGAGGGCGTTCGAATCAGCGCTCCATCGAACACACCTAGCATCGAACACACCTAGTAAGGATGAGACAGCACGCGGGATCCCGCCGCCCCCACCCCGGCCCTCCCCCGATGGGGGAGGGAGCCCGCAAGATCGCCATGGCCGTTATCAAATCCCTCCAGATCGGCCTGCCGCGCGACACCACGGCGGGCGGCGAGCGCCGTTACACCGCGTTCGCCAAGCGGCGGGTCACCGGCCCGATCCGCCTCACCCGCACCGGCCTGGCCGGGGACGGGGTCGCCAACCCCAAGGTCCACGGCGGCCCGGACAAGGCGGTGTGCTGCTACCCCTCGGAGCACTACCCGGCGTGGGAGCGAGAGCTGGGCGAGGCCCTCGGCCCGGCGGCCTTCGGCGAGAACTTCACCACCGCGGGGCTCACCGAGGAGACCGTGCACATCGGCGACCGGTTCCGGGTCGGGACGGCGGTCGTCGAGGTGAGCCAGCCACGCCAGCCGTGCTCCACCCTGGCCGCCATGCGCGGCCGTAAGGGGTTTGTAAAGGCGGTCGAGCACAGCGGTCGCACCGGCTTCTACCTGCGGGTGATCACGGAGGGCGAGGTGGCGGCGGACGACCCGATCCAGCTCGTGGTCGTGGAGCCGGCGGCGATTTCCGTCGCGGCGGCCAACGCGATCCACCGCCACCGGCGCAGCGACGCGGACGGCGTGCGTCGCCTCCTCGCCGTCCCGGCCCTCGCGCAGGCATGGCGGGAGGAGCTCACCAAGGTTCTCGCGGCCCGGAAATAGACCGCCACGGCCCGCGGCGCCAGTGCCCGTGGGGAGTTTCATGGAGGTCGGCAGTCCCTCGGCCTCTCGTTCTTGTGGCTCAGGAGGACGGCGCTCCGCGTAGTCCGAGGGCCTCCGCGGCAGGACCGCTCCTCGTACGAGAAGGCTCCGCCGGCGATGGCGCTGAGCCCTACTTCGTCCCCCGCAGCCACGGCCGAAGATCGGTCACTCGACCAGGAAGCTCTCCACCGGTCGTCGCAGGCTGCGGGCACGGGGTGGCTTGGCGTAGCCGACGCGGAGGAGCATGACCAGGCCGCTCTCCTCGGTGACCGGAAAGAGCGTTCGCATCTTATCCCACGCCTCGCGCAGCCACGGGAGGTGACGGGGCTCGAAGTCGCCCGGGCCGTGGCGCAGCCAGCGTCGCACGAAGAGGGTGGCGACGGTGACCGGTTGGAACGCGATCCCGGCGGCCGTGGCGGCGAGCCATAGGCGTTGCATGGCGACGCCTCCCGCGAGGTACGCCAGCGGCGTGTCCCGCGCCGTGCTGAGCAACCCCACGGCGGGTGCCGTGCGCACCAATCGCACGGTCGGCGTGGTGAGGGCGCGGTAGAGGCCCAGGCGGTTGAGCGACGCGGTGCGGGGCCACGGTCGCAGGAAGCGCAGGGCCGGGCCGGCCAGGGGTCCGCTCTCCAGGGTGGGGATGGCGAGACCGTCGCGACTCTCCTCCGCCTCCTGCCGGGTGAACCGTAGCTCCGCCATGAAGTCCGCGTGGACCCGCGGATGGGTGAACCGCACCCAGTCGGCGAGGCGCACGATCTGGGAGACCCGGTGGCGGGCGGTGCCGTCCGTGATCCACGTGAGGGCGGTCCCGTGGCGACCCGCCTGCTGGGCCTGCTCCGTCAGCCAGTCCGCCGGCAGCGGGCGGCGGCCGCAGGGCCGGCGGTTGACGCACCGCCGGGGAATGGCGGCGGCAAGCTCGGCACCGGCGGCGGGAGCGGGATCGAAGGTGAGGCGTGCCGCCGGGCCGCGCTCCTCACCCGCGGGTAACCAGGTGATCGATGATCGCCACCCCCGCGTGGCGGCCGCGAGCTCGATGTTGGCGACCACGGCGCCCACGGAGATCAGGCTGGCCACGCCATCCACGTCAAAGAAGGTGTGGGCGCGCGCCGCGTCCACGGCGATCTCCAGCCCCGCGCCCCGCCACCGGAACTGCCACGGCTGGGAGTTGTCGCCGGACGGCGCCTGGATCCCGGCCGCCACGAGGGCGTGGCGCGTCGTCTCGTCCATCACAACAGCTTGCGACGTAGATACCACAGCTTGGCTCGTTGGATCGGATTGCGATTCCCCAGCGGCATGTACCCCCTCTTGTAGATCCACCGGTAGGGATCGAACTGAAAGTAATGCGGCGCGCACCGCGGCACGCCGCGCTTAAGCAGGATCCGTGTCACCTCCGTCGCCGCCATGCCTGCGCAGAGGTTGGTCGCCAGGGCCAGGGAGGGGCCTCTCCCGTCACGCAGATTCACCTTCGTCATGTCCATGTAGGCGAGCTGGGTCGCCCGTGGCGTCAATCCGAGGGCGAACCGCAGACGCTGTTCGGATTCGTCCTGGTCGTCGCGGATCGCAAAGTAATCATCGAAGCTCATCCCGTTCGGATCGAAGACCAGCATGGCGCACGAGAAGCCGATCGGACCGGCGGTGATAACGTAGAGGCCGCGCCGGGCAGCCTCGCCGAAGATCAGACGGCGCGCGTCGAGGGCAAAGAAATCCAGGCCGTCGATCACCACGTCTGCGCCGTCGAGGAACGCCCCGATGTTCCGTGTGTCGATGCCCTCCGGGTAGCACGCGACCTCCGCCTCCGGATTGATCGTCGCCAACCACTCCGCCGTCACCTCGATCTTGGGCTGGCCGACCGTCCGCAACGTGGCACCGATCTGGCGATTGAAGTTGGCGAGCTCGAAGCGGTCCGGATCCGCGAGTCGGAATCGCCCGATGCCGAGCCGCGCCAGGGTGATGGCATGAATACCACCCACACCGCCGAGACCGGGGATCGCGACACATCGCGTCGCCAGGACCGCCTGCTCGTCTTCACGGAGGAGGCCGATGTTGCGTGCAAAGGCATCGCGCTCCGAGAAGCCCTGCGGCGGTGGCGTCGCCTCGTTGTCGGTTGAGGTACCGTCAGCCGGTGTAGTCATTCTCGGGCCGAGCTAAAGAAAGATCATGGCGAGGGTGATCCACGGATTCTCGTCGGCCTGTCGGAGGGGCACTCCGTGCATGGCGGTGCCGCGGCCAGAGTATCGCGCTGGGTAAAACGGTATTGAGAACACGTCCCATAGAATTGCAGATCGGATGGCCCTCGCCTTCACTCGGGGGGCCGCTGATTCGCGGATGCAGCCCCGCCGCATGTCACGCCAACTTGCATGTGATCGCCGAGATGCGCAAGCGGTCGAGCCCGCCGATCATGCCCACGTCCACCGGGCGACCCATGCCCCCCGTCCTGTCTCGAACCCGAAAAAAAAGGCGGCTCCCGCGAGGGGAGCCGCCTTGGCTATGCCAGCCGTGGGACCACGGCCTTGCTAGTTCTTCTTACCGTTGCCCTTCGTCGTGGTGGTCTCGAAGAGTTCCGGCACCAGTTCCTCGGTCACCGGGCATTGCGTACCGGTCTCCGGGTGGATCTGGTAATTGCCGCTCTCCAGGAACCCCTCGAAGTCATAGATGACCGCGCTGGCGGGGTCTGTCGTGCAGTGGATCTCGATCTGGTAGTAGTCCGGGCACTTGTCGCAGACCTGACCACCTTTGTCACCGAACTTCCCATCGGGGACGCTGTCCAGGAATACCGCGTCGGCGGCCGTATACGGCCCCGGGGGTCCCGGGTAGCCGGCGCCCTGGAGCTTGTCGAACCAGTTGCAGCTATCCGGGTCGGCATCCTGCAGCGCGGCCTCGCGCGTCGGCCGGTCGTTCTCGCCGAAGTCGCCGATCATCACCCGGACGAAGTGCTGCGTGCCTACGTTACCCCGTGTGGGGACAACGTCACAGCCGGGGAACACGGCGTCGAAGTGCTGGTTGGCGAAGTTGCCGATACCGGTCCAGAAGAGCTGCTTGAAGCCCGCACACCGTGCCTGCACGCACCATCCCGGATCGGCGCACTCGACGGTGCTGATCTCGGTCCCGTCCGGGGCGGACGACGTGCCGGCGTGGAACGAGAAGTTGCCTTCGGCCCCACCGTGCTGGGCGTGCACCCAGTGGCCGGAGGGCGGAGTATTCCCCGACGGCGCGTTGATCTGGCCGCCGGTGGTGATCCAGTAACCCGTCGCGTAATTCTGGTCCGCCGGCTCCACGAAGTCATAGGCCCAGGTCTCGGTGTCGTCATACGCGATCGCCGGGCTCACCGTGGCATTGCCGCCGGTCATCCGGCAGGCCCCCCGCTCCAGCTCGTTCTGGGGGAAGTAGACCGCCGGGTCGTTGCTGCCGAAGTGCATCGGGGCAGCCGGGTCGACCGTCAACCCAGGGTTGGTGACGAGACGGAAGATCTCGGAGTTGAACCAGATGTTGACATTCAGGCCGCCGGCAACCTGTGCGTCGGACGAGTAGTCCTCGTTCGGGTCGTTGACGAGGCCGAACAGGTCGCCCGAGTCGATGATCACGTGGAGACCGGCGAAGCTCTCGCCCACGTCGCCCGAACCCGGTACGGCGGTGGGCGCGAGGGTGTACCAGTAGCCGCCGTCGATGCCGAAGGACCAGAGCAGGGAGCCATTCGTGGCGGTCGCTAGGGCCGATCCCTGGGTGGCGTCGTTGTAGTTGATGGCGGGGTCCTCGAAGACGCGTAGCACCTCTCCGGGGGCCAAAATGTTATTCGGATCGCCTGCCTCCGGGGGCCCGAGGATGATCGTGGCAACGGTCGCGCTCGCCGCCGAGATCGGATGGTTGGGCGGCGCCGCCGTGCCCGGCGCGAAGACGTCGAGCACCTCGGTGGCGAAGTAGGCGGTGATCTCCAGGGGTGCCACCCCCGGCCAGATCTGCGGGCCCGTCTGGCCGTCATTGGTGGTCGGCGCCACGATCTGGTTGACGTTCATGACGCCCCAGAAGACGTCGCCCACGCTCACCTGGCCGTCCTGGTCATTGTCGAGCAGGACCTCGCTGTTCCGGAAGAACACCCCGTTGAAGGCCCCGATGACCTGCGGCAATGGCGCGGCAAATGCCAGCGGCGCTTGCAGGACCATCAGACAAAACAACAACACTGCGCTAACTGCGATTGGGATAGACGTCTTCGTCTTGATGAGCATCTCTTTCCCCCTTTCTGAGCCAACGTTTGCGTACGACTCGTGCCTCAAATTATAGCTAGCCCCTGCGTCGTTGACTTACCGAACATAGTCTGGAATCGCCAATGGGCAACGCGGGGGCGGTTGAGAAAGAAACAATTGAGAAAGAAAAGGGGAGGCGCTCCTGCGAGCGGCCTCTCCTTTCTATCGCGCCGGGTAACCTTGCCTCCCTCTCGTGTTACGAGAGCCGCTTCCGGCCGTAGGCGGCCATGCCGACCAGGCCCATACCGAGCAGGATGAGGGTGGAGGGCTCGGGGATCACGCTCACGGGCATGAACACGCCCGGGTCGTTGCTGCCGAAGTGCATGGACAGGGCATCGCCGATGGCGAAACCGGTCGCCGCGCCGCCGGCCAGCACGAAGAGCTCCGAGTTGAACCAGAAGTCGACGCTCACACCACCGGCGAGCTGCGCGTTGGAGGAGTAGTCCTCGTTCGGGTCGTTGACCGGGCCGAACAGCCAGGGGAACGCGTCCGAGCCTTCCAGCAGGCCGCCGAAGCTCTCACCCACGCTACCCGAGCCCGGGGGGACGTTCGGGGCCAGGGTGTACCAGTAGCTGTCGGCGCCCGGGTCGGCAGGGTTGGGCATGGCGAACGAGCCCAGCAGGGCGCCGTCGGTGGCCGTCGTCCGGGCCGAGCCCTGGTTGGCGTCGTTGTAGTTGATGGCGCCGTCCTCGTAGACGTTCATCACGTCGCCCGCGGCGAGGATGCCGTTGGGATCCGTGGTGGCGCTGAGGATGATCGTGCTGATGGTGGCGCTGCCCGCCGAGGTGGGGTGATTGGGCGGCGCAGCGCTGCCGGGCGCATAGACGGCAGTAACCTCGGTAGCGAAGTAGCCGGTGATCTCCGGGGGCGGGGCGGCGCCACCCAGCGGCCAGATCTGCGGGCCGGTCTGGCCCGAGGGATCGGCGCCCGCATCGGTGAGCTCGTTGAGGTTCATCACCCCCCAGAACTGATCGCCGACGCTGACCGTGTCGTCGCCGTCGTTGTCGAGCCACACCTCCGAGTTGCGGAAGAAGACGCCCTCGTAGTTGCCCGAGGGGGCCAGGACGAAGGCGCTCGCCTGGTGGGCGACGGCCCACAGCGACGCCGCGGCGACCGCCGAGAGGATGGGAATGGTCTTCATGATGGATCTCCTTGGGTGGCGACGAGAAATGAGTTCCCGCGCAAAATATCTTGGCTACACAGTGATATGCACAGTCCATGCCAGCTTCCAGTAGACCGCTTGCGTGCAGTTAATCTATTGTTCTTTAAGCGGTTTTTTGCGTCACGGTCGTCGGCCAATGCCGGGGGCTACGGGGAGGACGCCGACGCGACGGGCAAATCCGTAAAGGAACTGGACATCACAGGCCGGGAATTCCCATGGGGTTGCCGGTATCCCGCTGAAAAGATTGGCGTTCACCGTGTGTAAAATACGCCAACACCGGAGTCTCACGCCGGCTCCAGTGGCCGGCATCACGATCGCGAGAGCGGGTAACTAACGGAAAAACAAAGGCATTTCCAAGCCTGCCCGAGGCCGCGAACGGCACCGTGGCGCCGACGATGGAATCGCGCGCGCTCGTCCCTGAATTCGCACTCAGAGGATCTGCGGAAATAGGGTGCAGCGCCCGCGCTGGTGGGCATGGCGCCCATTCGTAGGGCCGGTTTCAACCGGCCGCTGCCGTGCTTTCAAGAGGTTGTGGCGTGCGGCGGGCTGAAGTCCGCCCTACGGATGGCGTTGTTCCCGGCCCCAAATGGTATTTCCGCTGATCCTCTCAGAGGCGGTTGGCTCGGTCTTCAGCGGATCCGGGTCCTCGGGGACGCCGGCGAACGGGCGGCGTGGCGTGGAAACCATGCCCTCGCCACAACGATGCCCCCGGCATCAGCAGCGACCGTCGCCCCTCGCATGGGGTCGTCAGCCCTACTTGGGGCTCTCACCACCGAGGCCCCGTGGGCACGATGGCCGGCCTCGACGCGACGCGGGACAAAAAAAAGGAGAGGCGCCCTCGCGGGTCGCCTCTCCCCTTCTTGCGAACGGCGTGTGGACTACGAGAGCCGCTTCCGGCCGTAGGCGGCCATGCCGACCAGGCCCATACCGAGCAGGATGAGGGTGGAGGGCTCGGGGATCACGCTCACGGGCATGAACACGCCCGGGTCGTTGCTGCCGAAGTGCATGGACAGGGCATCGCCGATGGCGAAACCGGTCGCCGCGCCGCCGGCCAGCACGAAGAGCTCCGAGTTGAACCAGAAGTCGACGCTCACACCACCGGCGAGCTGCGCGTTGGAGGAGTAGTCCTCGTTCGGGTCGTTGACCGGGCCGAACAGCCAGGGGAACGCGTCCGAGCCTTCCAGCAGGCCGCCGAAGCTCTCACCCACGCTACCCGAGCCCGGGGGGACGTTCGGGGCCAGGGTGTACCAGTAGCTGTCGGCGCCCGGGTCGGCAGGGTTGGGCATGGCGAACGAGCCCAGCAGGGCGCCGTCGGTGGCCGTCGTCCGGGCCGAGCCCTGGTTGGCGTCGTTGTAGTTGATGGCGCCGTCCTCGTAGACGTTCATCACGTCGCCCGCGGCGAGGATGCCGTTGGGATCCGTGGTGGCGCTGAGGATGATCGTGCTGATGGTGGCGCTGCCCGCCGAGGTGGGGTGATTGGGCGGCGCAGCGCTGCCGGGCGCATAGACGGCAGTAACCTCGGTAGCGAAGTAGCCGGTGATCTCCGGGGGCGGGGCGGCGCCACCCAGCGGCCAGATCTGCGGGCCGGTCTGGCCCGAGGGATCGGCGCCCGCATCGGTGAGCTCGTTGAGGTTCATCACCCCCCAGAACTGATCGCCGACGCTGACCGTGTCGTCGCCGTCGTTGTCGAGCCACACCTCCGAGTTGCGGAAGAAGACGCCCTCGTAGTTGCCCGAGGGGGCCAGGACGAAGGCGCTCGCCTGGTGGGCGACGGCCCACAGCGACGCCGCGGCGACCGCCGAGAGGATGGGGGTGGTTTTCATCATGGATCTCCTTGCTTGGTTGAGGGATGGCATCCCGTGGGTTGCGCTCGTTAGACAGCAATCGTCGAAGCACGTCGCATGCCAGGTAGGCGCGCCTCGCGGCCCTCGCTTACATAGAACGCAGAACCATTTGTTTTCGTTGGGCTGAGGCCGAAGCTGAGGGAAGATGTGGCGGCCCTGTCAAGGTGGAGGCCACGGCGCCGCCCCGGGTGTCCGGCGCGAAATTGTGAAGCTTTTCGACACCGGGAAGTGGAGTTTCTCGGGAAAAACATGTAAGGCATTGATAACTTGGTGTTTTGTGACCGTAAATAAGATGGACAGGGGTCTGTCTCAAAAATACTCTTAGCCGCCGGCGAGCCGCGTTGAAATGGCATAAGGGACTGAAAACGCTGGCTATCCCCTGGAGCCTATCCCTCGTGTGCCAGCCGCCTGCCGTGTCACGGCCGCAGCTTGGTGGTGAGCAGCAGGGCCGGCAGGAAGAGCAGGTCGGCGATCAGAGCGGAGATCATGGTCAGGGCGGAGAGGGCGCCGAAATGGCGGGTCGGGAGGAAGTTCGACACCATCACCACCCCGAAGGCGGCGGTCAGGATGAGGGAGGTGTAGACGATAGCGCGCCCCTTGGTCGCGTAGACCCGGCGGATCGCCTGGGGGACGGTCGCCCCGCCTGCGAGCTCATGCTGGTAGCCGGCGAGAAAGTGGACCGTGTCGTCCACGGCGATGCCGATGGCCACCGCGGAGATCATCGCGGTGGCCGTATCCAGTGGAATACCCACCCAGCCCATCAGCCCCAGGTTGAGCAGGATCGGCAGGAGGTTGGGGACCATCGCCAGCAGCCCGACACGCAGCGAGCGGAACAGGGTGGCCACCATGCAGAAGACCACCCCGGAAGCGAGGGCGAGGCTTTCGATCTGGGATGCGAGCAGGGTATCGACCAGGTTGGTGACGAGCACCGTGGGGCCGGTCACTTGCGCCTCCACGGAATCGGGAAAGTGCTCACCCAGGTACTGGCGGAGGACGGTGATTAGGTGACGGAGCCGCGCCGAGGAGTGGTCGTGAACCCGCACGTAGACCGACGCCCATTGATGATCCTCATCCAGGACCAGGTGGAGGTCCTTGCCGTCGTACAGCAACATGTATTGCGCGATGAGTTCGTCCGAGTCTGGTAGCCGGTAGTAGGCGCGATCCTCCCCGTGAAAGGACTGGTGCATGTCCTTGAGGTAGTCCACGACGGAGGTCACCTTGTCGACGCCCGGGAGGGACAGCAGGAAGCCATGCAGATCCTCCATCCGTCGTAGGTTGTCCAGGGAAAGGATGACCTGCGGATCGTCGCCGCGCAGGGAAACCCGGATGTCCTCGACGCCCGACAGCGCCGCCTCGATGAACTCGGTGTCCCGTACCAGGCGGGTATCGGACTGAAAGTACTCGAGGAGGTTGGTCTCGATCCGCAGATGGGTGGTGCCTAGCCCAGCCAGAAGGGCGAGCAGTCCCGTGAGGAGGAGCACCCGGCGCGGCTGACGTTCGACCGCCGAGCTGAGGTAGAGAAGAAAACCATCCATCCAGTCCCGCCGCAGCAGGTCCTGACCGCGGGCCACCGGCCGCCGCACCAGGAGCCATGCGGCGGGGAGCAGGCCGAAGACGATGATCAGCGAGAACAGCACGCCCGTCGAGGCGGCCAGGCCGAAGTCGCGCATCGGCGGAACATCGCTAACCACGAGGGAGACGAACCCCGCGGCCGTCGTCAGGGAGGAGACGAGGCACGGTTTCCAGAGCTGCACGATCGTCTGGGCGACGACGTGGCGATTGTCTGACAGGGAGTAGCGATCGCCCTTGAGGTTCTGCGTCCAGGCCGCAACATCCTCCTCGGCGCCGCCGCGCTCGAACTTGGCCGGTGGCTTCTCGCCCCGCAGGCGCCGGACCCAGCCGCCGACCATGGCGCCGGTCTCCGCCGGGGCGGGCCGTGCACGAACGCCCGTCTTCTTCTCCCGAGCCGCGCCGAACCTGGCGGAGGCCAGGTTATCCTGGTACGTGGTGACCAGGTGGACGGCCACCGCGACGGCGATCGACATCATCAGCGGCGGCAAGATGGTCGTGATGTTGTTGATCGTGCCGCCGAGTATCCCGAGGAAGCCCACGGCCCACGCCATACAGAGCCCCATCGCCAGCAGCGGCAAGGCCACACCGAACCAGTTACGCAGCAACGTCCAGAGAATCACCGCCATCAACGCGATGGTGAGAGGGATGAAGCGGCGCAGGTCCTCCTTCATGGAGAGGGCGGCAAAGTGATCCAGGACCGGCTTGCCTGCCAGATACATCCGCGCCCCGAAACGCGCGCTGTCGGCGACGCGGTCAATGGCGTCGATGGTGCGGCTCTGTCCTTGCCCCCCGAGTCCTGGCTCGAGCTCGACCACCGCGGACGCCGTCTTGGCGTCGGCCGAAACCAGCCCGTCGCGGTAGAGGGGGTTGCCAAGGGCCGTGATGCGCAGCTCGCGGAGCGCTTCCTCGGTCTCCGGGATCTCCTCGATGAACGGGCCGACGAAGAAGTCCTCCTCCGTGCCGATGATGTCCTCCACCGTAGTGAGGCTGGTGACATCGTTGACGCCATCCACCGCCTTCAGGCTCTCGGTCAGGTCCGCGAGAGACGACAGGTTTCTCGCGGTGAAGATGCGATGGCTGCTCATGGCTACCACCAGGAACTCATGGCTTTCGAAATGGTCCTGGAAGGCGTCGAAGAAGACGCGATCCGGATCGCCCTCCACCACCAACGCCTCCACCGAACTGTCGATGGGGACCTCGGCGGCACGCAGGCCCAGGGCGACGGTGACCGCCGACAACAGGCCGAGGGTCAGCCAGGGGGCCCGCAGGTAGCTCAGCCAGAAACGGGACATCACCGGCAGTCGACTCGGTCAGGACCGCGCTTCCAGCGAAGCTCGAGGCGCGTGCGCGGAGGGTAGGCCGCGGCCTTCAGAACGACAGGGTTGCCAGCAGGTAGGCCTGGTCGTAGGCGTCGAAGCTGCCCAAGGCCGTGTCCTCGTCCCCGGTGATGACGTGGAGACCGAGGTCGAGGGTGAGATGATCGGACTGCTTGTAGAGGATGCGCGGGCGCCAATAGGAGGCGTTATCCCCCAGGTCCCATGCCAGGAAAAGGGCCGGGGTGAGTGTCCCTTGGAGCACCTCATATTCGAGCGTCGCCACCACGGTCGCCGCCTGTTTGCCGACCAGGAGCAGCGCGCTGTCCTCCTGTACCCACTGCTGGACAACCTGGAGATTTCCGTAGAAGGCATTCAACGTGACGTCCACGCCGAGACCGATGAGGGTCTGGTCGGCCTCCACGACGCTGAGGTCCGCGGCCTGGTATTCGGCGCCCAAGGTGTGGGCGACCTCCGCCCGCACGCCGTAATCGCCGAGGGTGGTCTCCAGGGCGCCACCGAGGGTGATGACCCACGGGTAGCTGGCGGTGATCTCCGGCGAGGGTAAGGCGTTCACGTCGGCGGCGAAAGACAGCAGGGGAAGCGCCTGCTCGGGATCGAAGGCGGCAAGGAGGGTGAGGGCGTCCCCGCGGAACACCGGCGTGCGCTGATGGTGAACCAGGGCGGAGAGGGCGAAGTCGACATCCCCGACCGTCGAACGCACACGCCCACCGCCCTCCACATCGCCCCAGTCCGGCGCGTCGGCGTCCACGTTTAGGGCATCGAAGAAGCCGGCCGTGGCGGCGTCGGGCGCCATGCCGGCGCCGAGCTCGCGGTTGTGACGGAAGAAGGCCCAGTCCGCGTCGAAGAACGTGATGCGGTTAATCGCGGGACGAGGGCTGACCAGGAGCTCGACGGTGGTATCTCCCAGGTACATCTCTGTCTGGACCATCGGCGTGGCCAGTTTCCGATCCTCCTTCCACGGGAGGATGAACTGGTCGAGGTCCTGGGCGTTGACGTTGTCGGTGAGCACCAGCTCATCCATCTTGCCCCACTGGACCACCAGATTGCCGGCCTTCAGGTCGAAGCGCTCGGCGCGGTACTTGAGGTAGGTCTCGTACACCTCCAGGTCGACGTCTTGGTCGACGTCGCCGTCACCGTAGAAGTCGCCCTTGAACCGGCCGCTCACCTTGTAGCGGAGTGCCTCCCCGGCTGCGCCATCCACGGCGATCTCGAGCTGATTGCGCGAGTCCCACCGGTCTTCGTGGGGTTCGTCGTGGCTCAGATCCGTTGCCCCTTGGATCTGAAGCACGACCTTGGTGTCTGCGGCCACAACCGGGGAGGGCAGAACACCGATGACGACAGATAGACAGGCGGGGAGCAGGGCGGTCAGGCGCATGGCAACTCCGGTCTCGATGGGGAAGGGTGCCACTCGGCAAGTCGATGGCGGGCGGGGATGCGGGCTACCTCGATCGGGCGCGGATGACGGTCACGCATAAGGCGCGCGTTGTCGAAGCGGATGGCAGTGACCCGCAAAGGACGCGTCGTAGATTCGGATGCGTATCGGCAGCCGACAACAGATTCGTCGCTTGCCATGAAGGTTCCGCCGTCGGGGCTCGCTCTCCACCCTGTGCGTCGTCGGTACGAGACTATTTCTCCAATGCCCGTTTATTGAAATCGTCCGGGGACAGCCCCGTGTTGTAACGGATCTCTTGTACCATCAAGCGGGTGGTGTGCTGGCTCTCCAGGGTGGTGACCTCGCTGTCCATCAGCGTCCAGATCCCGTCTATCTGATCCAGCCGGTGAACCACCGATGTCTTGATCTTGTTTTGCTTGCGGTCGAAGGACTCCCCCTTCACCGGCAGGAGGCTGGTCTGGTCGATCCAGGCGAGGGTCTTGCCATACGCGCTGGACCCCTCTTCTTTGGGGATGCTTTCCAGGACCCAGCACTGCCAGTCTCCTACCCGTTCTTCACCGACGATGCGGTGCCGGTCCTTGTCCGGAGCGCGGCGTTCGAGGTCTTGGTAGTAGAGGTCTGAGTTGACAAAGCTCTTTCTCTTCTGCTTGGCGACGATGCGCCGTACCCGGCGCAAGGCCGGCAGATAGAGGAACTGCTCGGCATCGTCCCCCGCCCGCTCCAGGGTGAGGAAGGCCGTGCCCTGGATGTCCGCCGGGTAGGTGAAGCGGATCAGCGAGTCTTGAAGGCCGTCGTGGCGTCGCGTCTGGCTATCGAGACGGCGCACGCGAGTCTGGCCGGAGCGACTGGTGAGGATCATCTCCACCGTGGCTGCCGCATCATCACCGCCATCGCGATCATACACGCGGCGCGCGAGGACCTCGCCGGTCATCTCTTCGGAAGGCGCAGCGACGGGCGCCGCCGCAGGGGGTGGGCGAAAAGGGGGGGGGGCCACGCGGGTTGGAGCCTTCGAGGTGGGCTTCTCCGGGGCCCGCGCCTTGGGTGCCGGGGATTCCGGGGCGGGCAGTGCGGGAGCGGCTTCGGGTATCGCGGCCTTGGGGGGTGGCAATGCCGGTGGGGGAGGGCTTGGGGCGGCTGGCGGCGCGGGCGGAGGTGCCGGTGCGGGCGGCGATGCACGCGGCGGTACGACGCTCGGTGCCTCCTCCTTTTTTTCGGGCTCCTTTTCGGACCCGCCGAAAAACCGCCGAAGATCCCAGGCCAACAGCATCGGCCGCTGTGCTATGGCAGCAGACTCGATGCGCGGTGCGCTGAGGGTCAGCAATTCGCCACGGTCGACATCGGTCCCAGAGGCCGCCGCGTGCCCCGGCGTCCCACTCAATACCAGAGCGAGCCACAGGCCCCACACGGGGGAGAGGGTTGTCATGGTCTTTGGAGTGAGAGACTCTGCTTCAGTTCAGTGGAGTGGAGCGAGTGCACTTTCGAGACGACAAGTCGCACCATCCTACGCCAACGGCAACCAAGGAGGGAGATCGTGGAGCAGTGCGTGCGCAGATCCAGGAATCCAGTCGTTGTCGCGCTCTTGATCTTGGCGCTCTTTTCGGTGGGGTGCGAAAGCGCGGCCACCCGTTACGAGAAGCACATCGCCGCCGGCCGGGAGCAGCTTACCAGCGGCCGTCTCCAGGAGGCCATTCTGTCGTTCAAGTCCGCCCTCGCTGCCCGCCCGGGTGACTTCGATACCCGCAAGCTGTTGACGGAGAGTTACCTCGAGCGCGGGGCCATGGAGCCGGCCGAGGAGCTTGTCAACGAATTGGCCAAGGAGTTTCCGGACGATCTGGAGGTCCCATTGCTGGGCGTGCGATTGGCGTTGCTGAAGGAAGATGCCGATCGCGCCCTCGAAGTGCTACAGGGCTACATGGCGGTTCATGGAGAGACGCCGGCTGCGCTCGTCCTCGTGGGGCACGGGTACGCCGCCAAGAAGCTGTGGAGCGAGGCACTGCAGGCCTATGACCTCGCCCTGGTCAAGGACGCGGCCAATGCCCAGGCGTGGTTGGGCAAGGCGTCGGTGCTCGCCCAATGGAAACGCAACGACGAGGCGATGGCAGCCGCCACGCGCGCGGCGGAGGCGGATCCGCACCTCGGTGGGGCGCACATGATCATCGCCGTTTTGGCACGCGCGGCGGGTGATCTGGATGCCGCTCATGCGGCCTACAAGCGGGCGTTGGAGAACGATCAGGCGGTGGCGCTCGCCGCGCGATACGGCCTGGGGCAGGTGCTATTTGCACAGAACGATGCGCAGGGAGGCATGTACCAGGGGGAGGCGCTGGTAAAGGAGTACCCCAGCCGCCCGGAGGGCTATGCCCTGCGCGGCATCGCCCACTACTTGCTCGCCGACTACGACGACGCGGTCACCGATCTCCAGACAAGCCTCTCGAAGGCGCCCGAGCACCCCGGGGCACAATTCTATCTCGCGCTGGCCCAGTATCAACGCCAGCAATGGGAGCAAGCCCTGGGAGCCGCGAAGGTTCTCCAGGCCCAGTTTCCTGGCGCAAAGCCGGTCGAGATGCTGATTGCCGAACTGCTGTTGCGAACCGGCGACCACAAGGGAGCGATGAAACAGGCGCAGCGGGTCTTGGACGTCAGTCCCGATTCCGCGCTCATGTATCGTGTCCTCGGCCTCGCTCGCATCCGGGAGGGTGACACGGAAGGCGGTGCTGAGTCCCTGGAGCAGGCCCAGCGTCTCGCCCCCGACGAACGTCTCGAGTTCGCGCTCGGCGACCTATACCTGTCGATGAACGAGATCGAGAAGGCGTCCGCCAACTTCGAGGCGATCGCCGCGGCCAACCCGGAAAGCCGTGCCGCCAATGTCCGCCTCTTCTACACGCGCCTGCGTCAGAAAGATCTCGACGGTGCCCTCGGCCTCATCGACACCCTTCAGGAACAAGCACCGGACGACCCACAGTGGTTGAACCTGCGCGGGGCGGCCTTGTTCGCGAAGCAGGATGTGGCCGGGGCAGAGGCCACGTGGCAACGCGTTGTGGCCACCTCGCCGGAGCTCCCGGCGGCCCATCTCAATCTCGGTGGGCTCTACAAGACTCAGCGGAAGTGGGCGGATGCGCGCAAGGAGTACGAGCAGGTCCTGGCGATCCGGCCGCAGCACCCGGTAGCATGCTGGGAGCTGGCGCTCCTCGACGCCCAGGAGGGCGATATCGGTGGCGCGATCGCGCATCTGCAGGCGTCCATGGCGGGGCAGCCGGATGCCAAGGTAGCGCTACAACTCTCCGCGATGCACCTCCGCCTGGGGCAGGTGGCCGCCGCCCAGGAGGACGCACGGACGGCGACCCAGCTACGGCCGGATCTGGCGAGCGCCTGGCGCCAACTCGGCGTGACCACCGTCGCCCAGGGGGACTTCGCGGGGGGCGAGGCGAGCCTCCGCAAGGGGTCGGACCTGGCACCCGACGACGCGGCCGCGTGGTACCACCTCGCCGGGGTGGAGGCACAGCGGAAAGACTGGGCTGCGGCACGTTCGCACCTGAAAAAGGCCGCGGCTTTGGCCCCCGGCGACTCGAGCGTCGTCACGCGCTGGGTGCGAGTGGAGCTTGCGGCGGGTCATCCCAAAGCCGCTGCCGATGTCGCCGGTACCTATCTTGAACGCCACCCGGAGATGCTCGCGGCCTATCAGATTCAGTCGGGCCTACAGGAGGTGGCTGGCGACCCCGAAGAGGCGCGCCACACCCTCGCGCTGGGCGCGAGGAAGCTCGGCGAGACGGTGGGAATCCTGCTGTTACAGGGAGAGTTTGAGCGCCGCCGGGGCAACCTGGCGAAGGCCACGGAGCTCTACCAGCGACTGATCGAGCTTGAGCCTGCCGCCGTGACGGTGGTCGCTCGGAAGGCGGGGGCCGAGATGGCATCCGGGCATTTCGAGGAAGCGGCGGATAGCTACCGGGCCGTGCTCGGCATGAAACCGGATCAACCAGAGGCCCTGAACAACCTGGCCTATCTCTATACGGACGTACTGGACAGACCGGCCGACGCGCTGGCGCTCCTGAAGCAGGTCGATCCGAAGCTACTCGCGAGATCCCCGGCGATCCGCGACACCCTCGGCTGGGCGCAGCTCAAGGTCGGGGATAGCGCGGCGGCGGTCGCCACGTTGGCCAAGGTGGCTGAGGAGCTGCCGGAGGTGGGGACGGTGCGCTACCACTACGGTGCGGCCCTGCTCGCGGCGGGGCGTGATCGGGAGGGGCGGCGGGAGATCGAGGCGGCGATCGCCATGAAGCTCTCCTCTGCGGAGGCGGCGGCTGCCCACCAGTTGCTGGAGGCCAAGGCAGAGTAGCGCGCGACACCGGCGGCTCGCCGACCTCCGCCTCGGCGGCGGCGCTCCCCCGCGGGAAGAAGAGGGCAGCCAACGTCCCACCCTCTCGGCCCGGCGTATTTCCGCCGGCGCTGGCACGGGATCCAGTGCCGATCGTCGGTTGGTCCCGTGTCCGTCCGACGCGGGGGCAGCGATGATCATGGCGCCTTTGGCCACCGTCCGCCCGGCGCCCGTCTCCCGCCGGCGCCTCGTTCGCGGCTCCACCCCACACGGATGACGTCGCGCGCGGTCGCGGCCGGACCTTCCGAGAGCGTCTCGGCGCCGCGACACAACCCGTGGGCACCGCCTCTCCTGCGTGTCAGCGCTGCCCTACGCGAGATGCCCAGAATACGAAAAAGTCCTTAATAACAAGGTGTTAAGGATTTCTTAGAGCGTAAGCACACGCGCCAAGTCTTGCTTGACAGGGGTGTAGATGAGTGTAGTTTCCGCGCCCCAAGTTGGGGTCAGGGAACGTATTCTCGTCCCTCTCAACGTAGTCTCGTCCCTCTCACAAAGGAGGTGGATCGATGAGGCCATTACGGAACACAACCATCCTGATCCTCGCCACGGCCCTCGCCGCGGCCTGCGCGACCACCCCGCGCCTCACCCGCGACCAGGTGCTGGAGGCGACACCGGAGTTGGGGCAACTCGCCCAGGGCCTGGTGGTGGCGGACCACAACGAGGTCGATCTCCTCGCCCCGGCGAGCTACGAGGCGGCCAAGGCGACCTTCGAACGGGCGGTGAGCGCGGCGCAGGGACACCGCGCAGACGAGACCAAGGCGGCCGCTGCCGATGCGGACAAAGCCCTGCACGCGGCGCAGGCCAACGCCGAGACCAGCCGCAAGGTGATGCGCGAGGTCCTCACGGTCCGCGAGCGGGCGCGCACCGCCGCGGCCCCGACCTTGTTTGCCGACCAGTACGAGGCGATCGAGACGCGACTCCACGATGCCGTCCACCTGGTGGAGATCGGCCGGACCGAGCCCGCCAAGGATCGCCGCCCGGCCCTGATCCGCGACTACGCCGAGTTGGAGCTGCAGTCGATCAAGAAGGGCTCCGTGCAGGCGGCCCAGGTGACCCTGAAGCGGGCCAAGGAGCGCGATGCCGCCAAGTACGCCCCCAAGACCTTCAAGCTGGCCGAGGAGAAGATGGCCCTCGCCCTGTCCATCCTGGAGGCGGACCGCACCCGGCAGGCCGAGGCGAACGCCGAGGCGGCCGCCGCCATCTGGCACGCCCAGCGCGCGGCGGAGATCGCCGAGGTGATCAAGGACTTCGAGCGCCGCGACTTCTCCGACGAGGACACGGTCCTCTGGTACCAGGAGCAGCTCGGCGAGATCGATGCACCCCTGGGCGGCAACCTCCCGTTCAACCAGGAGAACCGGGCGGTGGTCCTCGACATGCAAGGCGCGATCGCCGCGCTCGTTGCACAGGAGAAACAGGCCGCGGCCACCGTGACGGAACGGGACCAGAAGATCGCCGTGCTGGAGGCACAGCTCCAGCAGACCGAGGCCACACACGCGGCCGAGCTGCAGAGCCTGGCGGCCCAGCACCAGCAGCAGCTCGCCGCCGCCGGCGCACGCCTGACCGACAGCGAACGGCGCCAGCGTGAGTACCAGCAGCGCTTCGACCAGGTGCAGGCCCTCTTCGATCCGGCCGAGGCCACCGTCTACCGCCAGGGCGGCAACGTCCTCCTGGTGGTGCACGGCTTCCACTTCCCGTCGGGCCAGAGCGTGATCGAGGCCGAGAATTTCGCCCTGATGAACAAGATCCAGAAGGCGGTCCAGACCTTCCCCGGCTGCAAGATCGACGTGACCGGCCACACCGACGCCACCGGCGAGCCGGACTTCAACCTGAAGCTCTCCCGGGACCGCGCCTTCAAGGTCGCCAAGTTCCTGCACGACGTCGGCGGCGTCGAGTCGGACCGGCTGACCTCCGAGGGATTCGGTGATACGAAGCCGGTGGCGACCAACAAGACCGCAGAGGGGCGGGCGGAGAACCGCCGCGTCGAGCTGCTCCTGGTCAATAGCGACTAGCCCGATCCCCACGAGCGGCGGCCCCCGCCAGGGACAGGCCGGTCGCGCGACGCCTCCCCGGTCGCGTACCCTCTCCCCCAACCTCCTCTCCCATGGAGCCCTGGCGCGGCACCCCGGGCTCCCCCGCGCCGCCCCCCCTCCCGGGAACCGCCATGACCCACCGATCCCCCCTGCGCTTGCCCTTCTCCTTCCTGTTCGTCGCCGGCCTGGCCACCTTCGGCACCGCTTGCGGCGGCAACGGCTCGGACGGTGGCGGCGACGCCACCGGCATCGACGTCCAGCTCACCGGCGAGCCGAGCGTCACCTACGACGCCCAGCGTGGCCGCACCGTGGTGGTGGCACAGATCACGGCGCGGCGCAGCGACGGCGTGCCCCTGTCGCCGGCCGAGGTGGCGGTGACCATGGAGGTCGACGGCGCCGCCGTCGACAACGAGTCGATCCTCCAGGAGAGCGCCCAGGTGCTCTCCGCCAGCCTCCACTACCACCTGGTGCTGGACGCCAGCGGCTCGATGCTGCAACACGACCCGCCCGCCTTCGCGCCCATGAAGAGGGCGGCGCAGGAGAGCGTCCAGGCGGGGATCGACCTGTGGGCGGACCGCCTCGGTACCTTCTCCTGGGACCTCACCTGGTTCAACGACGTCCTCTTCCACCGCCAGGGGGAGTGGCAGCCGAGCGACATCCAGTCCATCGCGGATCCCCCCCGCGACGCGGGTACCAAGCTCTACGCCGCGGTGGAGTCCGCCGCCGAGGAGATGACCGCCGCCTACCAGGCCGGCACCGCCGCCGGGTCCCGGGACCGCCACGTGATGGTGGTGCTCTCGGACGGCGCGGACAACCTGAGCGGCTTCGACAACGCCCAGCAGGTCCCGCCCACCGTCGGCGCCACCGCCACCGGCGCCCGTTACGAGCAATTCGGCTGGACCGCCACCACCCTGGCCGACGCGGTCGCGGCGATCACCGCCCACCCCAACCTCACGGTCCACGTCCTGGCCATGGGGTCGAATTTCGCACTCGCCGACCTCGCCAACCTGCGCGCCCTCGCCACGACCGGGGATGGCCAGTTCCTCGAGAACCCCTCCAGCGGCGAGATCGACGCCCTGTTCGCCCGGGTCACCAAGGAGATCACCACCCTCCAGACCCACGGCGCCGCGATCCCCCAGCAGAGCGGCGACCACGACTTCACCCTCGTCGTCTCCGGCACCACCTTCCGCGGCGCGGGTCACACCGCCTTCTCCTACCGCGCCGGCCCGGACGCCCAGGTCCTGCCCTGATGCCGTGCTGCGGCCCCGGTTGATGATCAACAAGGGGCTGGGGAGCGGGGGTGAGGGGAAGGATGAAAGAAACCAAAGAGGTCGATGACCGCGACGCGACCATCCTTGCCCCCATCCCGCACCCCTCATCCCCCATCCCTCGTCGTTCAAGGCGTTCCCTTGTCGTCTCGGGCGCCGGGAGCGTTCCTCGGACGCAGCACACCCCTGGTGAGCGACGCGTCCTACGAGTCGAACCCCGCTAGCACCTCCTCCACGTAGCCGCGCTCGACGGCGTCGGGAGCGAGGCGGAGGTAGGTCTCGAAGGCCTCCCGGGCGTGCGGGTAGTCGGCCTTGAGGGTGTAGCTGAGGCCGAGGTTGTAATACGCCTTGGGGGTGTTCGGGTGGTCCTCGAGGAGGCGCTGGAACTCGCGGATCGCCTGATCGTAGGCCTCCATGGCGTGGAAGGTGACCCCCAGGTTCATGCGCGCGAAGAGGTGGCCAGGCTCGCGCGCCAGGGCGCGCTGGAACCACTGCACCGCCGCCCCGTACTCGCGGGTGGCGAAGTAGGTGTAGCCCAGGTTGTTCATGCCCCAGACGTTCTCCGGATCCCGCTCCAGCGTCCGGCGGTAGTAATCACGCGCCTGGTCGACATTGAGCAGGGCGAAGTAGGCGTTGCCCAGGTTGTTGTAGACCTCCGGGTTGTCCGGGTCGGCGCGTTCCGCCTGGCGGTAGGCGTCGATCGCCTCCTCGTAACGGCTCGCGCGGGCCAGGGCCGTGCCGCGGGCCATCCAGGTGGCGGCGTCGGTCGCGGGAGGCGGCGGTGGATCCGCGGGTGGGGGCGCGGCGACATCCGCGGGACGCGGCGCAGCCATGGCCGGCGTCGTGGCAGCGCGGCGTGGGTCCGTCGCGGCCGGTGTCGCCGCGGCGTCGTAGGTCTCGCTGAGGAGTAGACGGGGCCCCGGCCGGCGGCGGGGCGGCGGCGGGCTGGAGGCGTACGTGGCAGGAGGGACGACCGGGGCCTCGGGTCCGTCGACCTCGTCTCCATCTTCGGGGAAGACGATCTCCTTCGTGGGTGGGGCGATGGTGGCGATCGCCCGTTCGCGCCGCCGCTCCACCACCTCCTGCGGCCGCAGGGTGGAGAGCTGGCGTGGATCGCGACGCACCACCCGCTTGAAGGCGGCCAGGGCCTTGGCTGACTGGCCCGTCCCCCGGTATGCCTGCCACAGGGCGTTCTGGGTGGCGACATCGTCCGGGCGCACGGCTGCCGCCCGCTCCAGGGCCTCGACGGCGTCCCCGTAGTCGTGCAGCTCGAGATAGGCACGGCCGGTGTAGTGGTCGACGGAGAAGCTGTTGGCACCGGCGGCGCGGGCCTCGCGGAAGGCCGCTATGGCGCGACGCCACTCCTGCTGCCGGAAGGCGGCGAGCCCACGCTCGAAGGCGACGTCCGCATCGTCCGGCACCGAGTGGGGCAACCATCCGCGCACGGAGGGCAGCGAAATCGAGGGATCCTGGGGGCCCGCGCACGCCGCCGTGACGGCGAGTACCACGGCCAGAAAGCGCTTTATATGCATGGGGATACTTCACCGCCGGAGTCGGGGTGGAACCGTGCCGGTTTGCGGGTGCTCTTGTCCCACGAGGTGGGGCAAGCTAGCGGAGCTGTGATGAAGATAGAGTTCACGGTCACCGACCACAACTTCGACGATGCGGTGCTCACCTCCCGCGAACCGGTGGTCGTCCAATTCACGGCGAGCTGGTGCAGCCCATGCCTGCGTTACGAGCCGGTGCTGACGGCCGCGCACGCGGTGTTCGGGGAGGGGGTGCGGCTGGCACGGTTGGACATCGACGATAATGAGATCATTCCGCGGCGGTACGGGGTGGTGAACGTGCCCACCCTGTTGATCTTTTTCCGTGGTAAGGTCCTACGAGCCATCGAAGGGATTCAGGATCAGGACTCGCTAGTCGAAGCGTTTCGCTCCCTGGCGGCACAGACGGGGGGAGCGGCGCGCCCGTCGATCTTCGGCAAATCCGGTCCGCCCTTCTCCGCATAGGTCGACACGAATGGAAGTGATCCGAGATCTCCACGAGGTCCCCAGCGACCTCCCCTACCCGGTGGTCACCCTGGGGAACTATGACGGCGTCCATGTCGGCCACCAGGAGATCTTCCGGCGGGTGCGGGTGCGTGCCACCGAGCAGAACGGCACGGCCATCGTCTTCACCTTCGATCCCCATCCCCTGAAGGTGGTCGCGCCGGAGCGCTGCCCGCCGATCATGGTGAGCTGCGAGCAGAAGATTGCCTTGATCGAGGCCCACGGCATCGACATGGTGGTGTGTCAGCCGTTCGCACGCGAGTTCGCCAGACAGTCGCCCAGCGAGTTCGTGCGCGACTATCTGGTGCGCGGCCTCGGGGCCAAGCTGATCATCGTCGGCTACGACTACAGCTTCGGCCGGGGACGCGAAGGGACCATCGATCACCTGCGCGAGCTCGGCCTGGAGTACGGCTTCGAGCTGGAGGTGGTCGAGCCGATCCACGTCGATGGCGAGATCGTCAGCTCCACCCGGGTGCGACGACTGATTACCGAGGGTCGCCTTCGCGAGGCCAACCGTTGCCTGGGACGGCCCTACGCGATCGCCGGTCAGGTGATCCACGGCGACCACCGCGGCCGCAAGCTCGGCTTCCCGACCGCCAACATCCGCTCCACGGACGAGCTCCTGCCCGCCCAGGGGGTGTATGCGATCCGCGTGCGGTGGCGGGGAAAGTTCTTCGACGGGGTCCTCAACCTCGGCGTGAATCCGACCTTCGAGCGCCGCGAGGTGACGATCGAGCCGCATATCTTCAGCTTCCACGCCGACATCTACAACGAGACCATCGAGGTCTTCTTCATCAAGCGGCTGCGCGCCGAGATCAAGTTCGAGTCGGTCGAGGCCCTGGTGGCGCAGATCGAGCGGGACGTGGCGGAGGCGCGCCAGCTCCTGATCGAGAACCCGGACCCCCTCGCGGTGTTGTAGCCCATGGCCCGCTGATCGTCGCCGCTCGTTACCGCGGCTCACGAGGGGCGCCTTGCGGATCGCGAGCGCCTCTGGCGGCCGACGTTGGCGAGGCCCCGCGGAGCCCTGGTTGGCCACGGCAGCCTCACAAGGCGTGGGGCACCTCGTTGCCCCTTCACGGCTTCCGGGGCAACGCGGCAGACCGCTTGCGGAACGCGGGAAGCCAGGAAACCAGGCGGACGACCCGTCGGACGCCTCCCTACCTGGCTTGCTGGGTTCCTGCACGGATCAAAGTCCGGCAGGCCGACGATGACGGCCGAGCGACGGCGACTTGCCGGCTGCGTGGTGGTCTGGCAGGGTCGATCCTAGGAACGTCGCGCAATCGGTAGCGAGGGGTCCAATCATCAAGATGGATCGTCTGCAGGCCATCCTCACGAGCCACGCGCCCCTGCTGGTCGGGCTCTCCGGCGGGGTCGACTCCAGCGTCCTGCTGGCGGTGGCCGTCGAGACCCTCGGCAAGGAGGCGGTCGCCGCGGCGATCGTCGTCTCCGAGGGGATCACCGGCCCCGAGGTGGTGCGCGCCAGCCAGGTCGCGCAGCACGTCGGCGCGAGCCTCTTCCTGCTCGCGGAGCCGCTCCTCGCGGACCCCGACTACGTGGCCAACGACGGCCGCCGCTGTTACTACTGCCGGCGCCACATGTACCGCGCCCTAGGCGACCTCGCGACCCGGCTCGCCATGCCCTTCGTGGCGGATGGCGCGCAGGTCGACGACCTGGCGGACGATCGCCCGGGCTTCGTCGCCCGCGACGAGGCGCGGGTGATCTCGCCCCTGCAGATGGCCGGCTGGGACAAGGCGCGGGTCCGCACGGAGGCGGCCAGCCGCGGGCTGCCCACGGCCCGCGAGCCGGCCAACGCCTGCCTCGCCTCGCGCATCCCCCATGGCACGCCGGTCACCCTGGAGCGGCTACGCCAGGTGGAGGCGGCGGAGACGGCCCTGCGCACCTCGGGGCTACGCCAGGTGCGAGTGCGCCATCACGGGGACCTCGCACGGGTGGAGCTGGGGGGTGCCGATCTTTTCCGTCTTCCGGGTGGGGAGCTACCGGCCGAGGCGGAGGCGGCGATCCGTGCTGCCGGCTTCCAGACCGTGACCATCGCCACGTACCGCGGGGTCGAAGAGCCGGCGCCGTGATCGCCTTGCTGGTCCGCTTCCTGCTCATCCTCCTCGCGGTGTGGCTGGTGCGCCAGGTGTGGCGCCTCCTTACCCTACCGGCGCCCGAGGGCCACTCGGGCGAGACGGAGGAGCTGGTGCCATGCGCCGCCTGCGGCACTTACTCCCCCAAGGACAAGGCCGCCACCGCCCTGTTCGCCGGCCAACGCCGCTATTTCTGCGACGTTCGCTGCCTGGAGAGATACACCCAGGACCACCGCCTCGCGGACGGCTGAGCCCCGCGCCGCCTCCCCGAGCGGTGGAGACGTTCACCTAAGGAATGCAGGAAGTTCAGGAAGGCAGGAACGGATCATCATAGGGTACGCCAAGCGTAGCGCGGCGCACCGCGCGCAGGCGCAGGAAAAGGCCCTTTGGGGAACGCGGGAAGCCAGGAAACCAGGAAGGGAAACCTGAGACAGGCCGTTCTCCTGGCCTCCTGGTTTCCCGCGTTGATCAACTATCGGTGGGCCGCCGCGCGCAGGCGTAGGAAAAGGCCCTTTGGGGAACGCGGGAAGCCAGGAAACCAGGAAGGGAAACCTAAGACAGGCCGTTCTCCTGGCTTCCTGGTTTCCCGCGTTGATCAACTATCGGTGGGCCGCCGCGCGCAGGCGCAGGAAAAGGCCCTTTGGGGAACGCGGGAAGCCAGGAAACCAGGAAGGGAAACCTGAGACAGGCCGTTCTCCTGGCTTCCTGGTTTCCCGCGTTGATCAACTATCGGTGGGCCGCCGAGTACGGCCTGGTGCCACCGGTTGACACCTCCTGCGTCGCGGCGCAAAAAGGCGTCACGGAGACATCGTGGCCTTCTACGCCGACCTGCACGTCCACTCCAAGTACTCGCGCGCCACGAGCAAGGAGTGCGACCTGGAGCACCTCGCCGTGTGGGGGGCGAAGAAGGGGCTCGCGGTGGTCGGCACCGGCGACTTCACCCACCCGGCGTGGCGCGCCGAGATCCGCGACAAGCTGATCCCGGCGGAGCCGGGCCTCTATCTCCTGCGGCCGGAGCTGGCCCGCGAGGTGGCGGCGCGCCTGCCCGCGGCCTGCCGGCGCCCCGTGCGCTTCCAGCTCACGGTGGAGATCGCCACCATCTACAAGCAGGGAGAGCGCACCCGCAAGGTGCACCACGTGGTGTGCGTCCCCGACCTCGACACGGCGGAACGGCTGGTGGCGCGCCTGGCGCGGATCGGCAACCTCGCCGCCGACGGCCGGCCGATCCTCGGGCTGGACTCGCGCAACCTGCTGGAGATCGTCCTCGCATCGGGGGAGGCCAGCTATCTGATCCCGGCCCACGTCTGGACCCCGTGGTTCGCGGCCCTGGGATCGCGCTCCGGCTTCGACTCCATCGACGAGTGCTACGGCGACCTGGCCAACCACATCTTCGCCATCGAGACCGGCCTGTCGTCGGACCCGCCGATGAACTGGCGGGTCTCCAGTCTCGACCGCTTCCGCCTGGTCTCCAACTCCGACGCCCACTCGCCCCATCGCCTCGGCCGCGAGGCGTGCGGCTTCACCACCCCGGTCAACTACTACGACATGCTCCAGGCCATGGTGACCGGCAACGGCTTCGCCGGCACCATCGAGTTCTTCCCGGAGGAGGGCAAGTACCACCTCGACGGCCACCGCAATTGCGGCGTCTCTCTCACCCCGGAGGAGACGGCCGCCGCCGGCGGCCGCTGCCCGGCCTGCGGCAAGGAGGTCACCGTCGGGGTGCTGCACCGGGTGGCGGCCCTGGCCGACCGGCCTGCGGGGGGCCAGCCGGCGCGGGTCGACCCGTTCCGCCGCCTGGTCGCCCTGCCGGAGATCGTCGCCGAGATCAAGGGGGTGGGGAGCGGCAGCAAGCGCGTGGCCCACGCCTACGAGGGGCTCCTGGCGCGCCTCGGCCCGGAGCTCTACCTCCTGGAGCAGGCGCCCCTGGAGGAGGTGCGCGCCGCCGGCTCGGACCTCCTCGCCGAGGCCATCGCGCGCATGCGTGCCGGCCGGGTCACGGCCTCGGCCGGCTACGACGGCGAGTACGGCCGCATCCGCCTGTTCACCGACGGCGAGCTTGCCCGCGCCACCCAGGTGGGGGTGCTCTTCCCCGAGACGGCGTCCGTACCCTCGACCCGTCCGGCAACCAGTCCCCCCTCCCCTCGCGGGAGGGGGACAGGGGGAGGAGGGCATGGGGTCCCCGCCGGTGCACCGGTCCTGCCCCCTCACCCCGGCCCTCTCCCACGGGGGGAGAGGGAGCTTGGTTCCAACGGCTCGGCACCGAGCCCTGCGCCGCAGGCCGCCCTGCCCCTGGAGACAGAGGGACCGCCGGTCCGAGGCCGTGGCAAAGGGGCGCGGAAACCCTCCCCTGCCCCGCCCCTGGCGGGCCTCGATCGCGACCAGGCAAGGGCCGCGGCGATCGGCGCCGGCCCGCTCCTGATCCTCGCCGGCCCGGGCACGGGCAAGACCCGCACCCTCACCCACCGCTTCGCCTACTTGGTGCGCCAGCGCGGCGTCGCCCCGGAGCAATGCCTCGCCATCACCTTCACCCGCCGCGCCGCGGATGAGATGGCGGGGCGCCTCGCCCGCCTCCTGCCGGAGGCGGCGGACCGCCTCACCGTCACCACCTTCCACGGCCTCGGTCTGGCGCTCCTGCGCGCCCACGGGGAGCAACTCGGCCTGGCGGACGGCTTCGTCGTGGCCGGCGAGGCGCAGCGGTGCGCGGCGCTGGCCGCGGCCCTGGGGATCCCGGAGCGCCTCGCGGAGCGGCGGCTGGCCGACCTTGCGCGATGCAAACGAACCGGCGAGCGGCCCGCGCCGGGCAGCGAGCTGGCCATTGCCGGCGACACCTATGCCGCCCTCCTGGCGGAGCGCGGGTGGGTCGACTTCGACGACCTGGTGGCCCGCGCCGTGGCCCTGCTGGAGGCGAGCCCCGACCTGGTCGCCCACTACCGCGACCGGTTTCGCTGGATCGCCATCGACGAGTACCAGGACATCGACGCCCAGCAATACCGCCTGGTGCGCCTGCTCGCCCCCGCCGACGGCAACCTGTGCGCGATCGGCGATCCGGACCAGGCGATCTACTCCTTCCGCGGCGCCGACGTGGGCCTCTTCCTGCGCTTCCGGGAGGACTACCCCCAGGCCACGACGGTCCACCTGACCCGCAACTACCGCTCTACCGCCACCATCGTCGCGGCCGCCCGGCAGGTGATCGCCCCGACGAGCCTGGTGGCGGAGCGCGCGTGCGCGGCGGTGGCGGGCGACGCCACGCGCCTCACCCTCCACGCGGCGGCCACGGAGCAGGCCGAGGCGGAGTTCGTGGTGGCGGGCCTGGAGCGGCTGCTCGGCGGCCACACCTTCTTCTCCCTGGACAGCGGCCGCGCCCGGGGGGGCGAGGGGGGCGGCTACGGCCTCGCCGACTTCGCCGTCCTCTACCGCACCGAGGCGGTCGGCGACACGGTCGCCGCGGCCCTGGCCCGGAGCGGCCTGCCGTTCCAGCGCCGCGCTCCCATCCCCCTCGCGGAGCTCCCGGGGGTGGCGGAGCTGATGGCGGCCGTGGCCGGCCCGGCCGGGGAGGGCCCCCTGGCCGACCGCCTGCGAGCCGCGGCCCGGCGTCTCGCCACCCCGGAGGTCGAGCATGCCCTCACCCTCCTGCTCCCCGTGGCCGGCCCGTGCGGCAATGACCTCGACGCCCTGCGCAGCGACCTGGCCCTGGCCACGGAGCTGGACGTCCCCGCCGCCGACCGCATCACGCTCCTCACCCTCCACGGGGCCAAGGGGCTGGAGTTCCCGGTGGTGTTCATCACCGGCTGCGAGGATGGCCTCCTGCCCCTGCGCTGGGGCGGCAGGGCGGTGGACGTGGCCGAGGAGCGGCGCCTGTTCTTCGTCGGCCTGACCCGCGCCCGGGAGCGGCTCATCCTCACCCGCGCCCAGATGCGGACCCGCTTCGGCCAGCCCCGGCCGGTGGCGGCCTCGCCCTTCCTGCAAGAGATCGAGGAACGCCTGGTCGACCGCGAGGCCCCGCGCCCGGCCCGCACCCCCGATCCGCAGCTCGAGCTGGCGCTGTAGGTCGCACTTCGCACCGGGAGACGGTTGCCCGTGCGTTGCGGACTTGGGTGGGGACGGCAGTGTGCGTTCCCCGGCATGGGGGATGAGGGGTGGGGGTTGAAGGTTGGCCGCGGCGCGGCCTGAAGTCGGGTGACAGAGTCGGGGCCCGGTGATGGCGACGATCCTGCTGTTTGTCTACGTCACCCTGCGGTCCGGCGAGCGTAACCACTCCCTACTCGCCGAGGCGGACCCCACGGCGCGGCCTGCAGCGAGGCCGCCTTCGACCTCGTGGACGGCGGCGGCTACCCGACGATGGTCCCCGGCGGCACCACCGCCATCACCGGCGAGGTGTACGCCGTCGACGACCCGACCCTGGCGACCATCGACCGCCTGGAGGACCACCCCCACTTCTATCGGCGCACCGCCATTTGCCTCGCCGACGGCCGACTCGTCGAGGCCTACCTGCTGGACCGCGACCGGGCCGCCGGGCCACCCCGCCTCCCCCCCGGCGACTGGCGCGAACAGCGGTAGCCGGCCTCGGTCCGCCGCCGCCCTGGGGATGGAGCCGACGATGATGGCCCCGGGCGGCCCCCTTGAGATGAGACATTTGTCTGGTATTCTCCCCCCATGGGACGCACCCCGGCCGATCAGACTCGCGACGCCGTCTTGCGCTTCGTCCGCGAGCGCATCCTCGCAGGAGATCCCCCCACCGTGCGCGAGGTGCAGGCGGCCTTCGACTTCCGCGCCGTGCAATCGGCCCGGGCCCACCTGGAAGGACTGGTGGCATCCGGGCGGCTGGTGAAGGAGCCGGGCAAGGCGCGGGGTTACCGCCTACCGGCGGCGGGCGGCCACGCCCCCCCGGCGTGGGTGCCCGTGGTGGGGCGGGTGCAGGCGGGGGCCCTGACCACCGCCGTCGAGGAGCCGGAGGGCTACGTCACCATCCGCGCCCGACCCGGCGCCGACCTCTTCGCCCTGCGGGTGCGCGGCGACTCCATGGTAGGTGCCGCCATCCTGGCGGGCGACGTGGTGGTGGTGCGCCGCCAGGAGACGGCCGACGACCGGGACATCGTGGTCGCCCTGGTGGACGACGAGGCGACGGTGAAGCGCCTGCGCCTGCGGCGGGGACGGGTGGAGCTGCACGCGGAGAACCCGGCCTTCGCCCCGATCATCCCGCCGCCGGGGGCGATGCAGATCCTCGGCAAGGTGGTGGAGGTCCACCGGCACCTGGAGCCTGACCAATGATTCTCCCCGCAGGGGAGCCCTTGGAGACCCCCTCCCGGGGGAGGGGGATTCAGGGACACCCCTCCGGGGTGACTTGTTGAGCTGCCCCACCCTGACCGTCCCCCGGCGGGGGAGGGAGCGGCTGCCGCTGGAGCTGCGGGGTCTGATAGGCAGGGTGGTGCAACGGCCGGCGGTCGATGCCCCGCCGCGCTGGACGCTGGACGAGGTGGCCGGGCGGCTGGTGGAGCTGTCCGGGGGCGGCGCCAGCGCCGGTCTCACCTTCGCCATCTGCCAAGTGGCGGCGGCCCAGGGGAGAGGGGAGAACGTGGCCTGGATCGCCGCCTCCCCGGACCCCTTCTTCCCCCCGGACGCGTCGGCGTGCGGCGTCGACCTGGCGGCCCTGCCTGTGGTGCGAGTGCCCGACCCCCGGACCGCCGCCCGCGCCGCCCTCCACCTGATGCGCTCCGGTGCCTTCGCCCTGGTGGTGATCGATCTCGGGGAGGGCGGCGTTTTCCCCACCGCGGCCCAGGCCCAACTGGCGCGCCTGGTCGAGCGCTCCGGCGCGGCGCTCCTCTTCCTGACCCGCAAGGGGAGTGGTGACCCCTCCCTCGGCCCCCTGATCTCCCTGCGGCTCCACACCCGGCGGGGCACCCCGGACGGGGACCTCTACCCGTGCCGCCTCACCGCCCTCAAGGACCGGCGCCGCAGCCCCGGCTGGCAGGCCATGGAGCCGTTCCTCGGACCACCCGGCCTGCGCGGCTCACCCGTTGTCACGGCACCGCGCCGTGGTCGGATTGGATAGCCGCTCCTTTTGCCACCTGCCGCTCCGAGGATGGGCATGGCGCCACCCTGTAGGGCCGGTTTCAACCGGCCGATGCCCCGGTCAGGAGGTTTTGGCGTCTGGCGGGCTGAAGCCCGCCCTACGCACTGATCCCCTCACCCCTCCGCGGTGTGGCAGACGGCCTCGATGTTGTTGCCGTCCGGATCGAAGACGAACGCCCCGTAGTAGTTGGGGTGGTAATGGGGCCGGAGACCCGGCGCGCCGTTGTCCTGGCCGCCCGCCGCAAGGGCCGCCCGGTGGAAGGCGTCAACCGTCTTGCGGTCCGGGCTGGCGAACGCCACGTGCACGCCGCCGTTGGGCTCGCCCTGGCCGAGCCAGAAGTCGGGCTTGCCCGCGGCGGCCAGGCCGACCCCGCCCTCCCACTCCATCATCACCGCGTAGCCGAGGGGGGCCAGGGCCTGGGTGTAGAACGCCTTCGACGCCGGAACGTCGCGGACCTTGAGACCGATGTGATCCAGCATGGGACGCCTCCTTTCCTCGCCGGCACCGGTGTGCCGTCGCTCATGGGGAACCTGGCGACACTCCGGTCGCCGGCCAAATCTGTCTTCACATTGTGCCTGATGGAACGCCGAAGGGGCTGCCGATCGCGCAGGCGACCCGGCTTGCGCGACCGATTCCCCCGCGGCAGCCTAGCCGCCCTTTTCTTCCGGAGTGAGACGGTACGGTGAGCGAACGCGACGGCATGATCCCCGAGTGGGCGGCCCAGGGCGGCGTGATGGTCACCTGGCCGCACGACCAGACGGACTGGCGCGATGACCTGGTGCGGGTCGACGCCTGCTTCGCGCACATCGCCCGCGAGGTCACGCGGCGCGAGACCCTCCTGGCCGCGTGCCGCGACGTGGCGCACGTCGACCACGTGCGCGGGCTGGTCGCGGCCGCGGGCGGCGACCCGGCTCGCCTGGTGTGCGCAATCGCGCCGTGCAACGACACGTGGGCGCGGGATCACGGGCCGATCGCCGTGCGGCGCGGCGGCGCCCTGCGGCTGCTCGACTTCCGCTTCAACGGCTGGGGCGACAAGTACCCCGCCGACCGCGACGATCGCATCACCCGCACCCTCCATGCCGCCGGCGCGTTCGGTCCCGTCCCCCTCGAATCAATCGACCTGGTCATCGAGGGCGGCAGCCTCGACGTGGACGGCCGCGGCACCCTGCTCACGACGGCCAGTTGTCTCCTGGCGCCGACGCGCAATCCGCACCTCGACCGCGCCGCCGTGGAGGCCGCCCTGCGCACCCACCTGGGGGTCCAACGGGTGCTATGGCTGGAGCATGGCGCCCTGGAGGGGGACGACACCGACGGCCACGTCGACACCCTGGCGCGGTTCTGCGACGACCGGACCATCGTCTACCAGGCGTGCGACGATCCGGCCGACGCTCACTTTGCGGTGCTTGGCGCGATGGCGGCGGAGCTGGTGGAGCTGCACGACCCCGAGGGTCAGCCCTACCGGCTGGTCGCCCTGCCGTGGCCGCGACCCGCCCACGACCCGGTGACCGGCCGGCGCCTGCCCGCCACCTACGCCAATTTCCTGATCGTGAACGGCGCGATCCTGGTGCCGGCCTACAACGACCCGGCGGATGAGGCGGCGAGAAGGGTGCTCGGTCGCTGCTTTCCTGGTCGCGAGATCGTGTCCATCGACTGCCGGCCCCTGATCCGTGGCTTCGGTAGTCTCCACTGTGTCACCATGCAGCTCCCCGCGGGCGCCGTGGCGGCGCCGGCTCGCGGGTGATGCGCGTACCCGAGTACGAGGTCGCCACATGAAGATAGGGGTCGTGCAGCAGGCCTGCACCGCGGACCGTGATCGCAACGTCGCGGCGAGCCTCGACGGGATCCGCACCGCCGCCGCCCGCGGCGCCGACCTCGTCTGTCTGCCCGAGCTGCACGCCGGTCTGTACTTCTGCCAGACCGAGGACCCACAGGTCTTCGACCTCGCCGAGCCGATCCCCGGCCCCACCACCGTGCAGATCGCGGCGCTGGCCGGGGAGCTGGGGGTGGTGGTGGTGGCGTCGATCTTCGAGCGGCGCGCCGCCGGCCTCTACCACAACACCGCCGTGGTCCTCGACGCGGACGGCACGATCGCTGGGCGCTACCGCAAGATGCACATCCCGGACGATCCCGGCTACTACGAGAAGTTCTACTTCACCCCCGGCGACCTCGGCTTCCAGCCCATCGACACGGCACTGGGACGGCTCGGCGTCCTGGTGTGCTGGGACCAGTGGTACCCGGAGGCGGCGCGCCTCATGGCCCTGGCCGGTGCCGAGGTGTTGCTCTACCCCACCGCGATCGGCTGGTCGGAGGCGGACGACGCGGCGGAGCAGGCGCGGCAGCGCGAGGCGTGGGTCACCATCCAGCGCGCCCACGCGGTGGCCAACGGCCTGCCGGTCGTGGTGTGCAACCGCATCGGCCACGAGGCCGATCCCTCCGCCGCCACCGGCGGCATTCGCTTCTGGGGGTCGAGCTTCATCGCCGGTCCCCAGGGTGAGGTCCTCGATCAGGCCGACCCGGACGCCGCGCAGGTCCTGGTGGTCGACGTCGATGGCCGGCGCGGCGAGGCGGTGCGACGCCTGTGGCCCTTCCTCCGCGACCGGCGCATCGACGCCTACGCCGACCTGGTCCGGCGATTCCGGGACTGACCTGAACCTCTCACAACCGCCACGTTGGCGGACCCGATCCGGTGGAACGCCTTGCTGTAGGTGCGAATTCATTCGCACGACGCCGGAAGCTCCGGGGGCAAGGTGTCGGCCGAATGAATTCGGCCCTACGACTCGACTGCCTTGCATTTCGGCAATGGGCCAGCTCGGCGGTGAGACATGCGCGCTAAGCTGGCCGCCGGTCACCCACCCGCGGAGACCGCGGGCGGGTAACCGTTGGGCATGGCGCACCAGCGGCGCGCCCGACCGGCCTATGGATAGAGCGTCGCCTGCGCGGCGCCCCACGGCGCCTCATCTTCCGGCGGATCCGGGTAACGATAGGTCTGGCCGGTATAGTTCGCCAGCAGCAGGTCGTCGCCGTCCCGGCCGCGGCGATAGTCCGGCAGCAGGGGGATCTTGCCGCCGCCGCCGGGGGCGTCGATCACGTAGGTGGGCACCGCATAGCCGGTGGTGTGGCCGCGCAGGCCGCGGATGATCTCCAGCCCCTTGCTCACCGGGGTGCGGAAGTGGGCCGAGCCGGAGATCGGGTCGCACTGGTAGAGGTAGTACGGCCGCACGCGGATCTTGAGCAGCCCCTGCATGAGGCGGCGCATGGTCTGCACGTCGTCGTTTACCCCCTTGAGGAGGACGGTCTGGCTGCCGAGCGGGATCCCCGCGTCGGCCAACCGGCCGCATGCCTCCGTCACCTCTGGGGTGAGCTCGTCCGGGTGGGTGAAGTGGATGCTCATCCACAGCGGGTGGTAGCGGCGCAGCATGCGGACGAGCTGCGGGGTGATGCGCTGCGGCAGGGCGACCGGCTGCTTGGTGCCGATGCGCAGAAACTCCACGTGCGGGATCCCGCGCAGCCGCGACAGGATCCACTCCAGGCGACCATCGTCGAGGGTGAGGGGGTCGCCGCCGGAGATGAGCACGTCGCGGATCGCCGGATGGGCGGCGATGTAGGCGATGGCGCGCTCCAGGTCTCCCTTGCTCACGCTCTTCTCCCCCTCGGCCCCGACCATGCGCGAGCGCGTGCAGTATCGGCAGTAGGTGGAGCAGAAGCCGGTGACCAGGAACAGGACGCGGTCGGGATAGCGGTGCACGATCCCAGGCACCGGCATGTCGTGCTCCTCAGCCAGCGGATCGTCCGCCTCGCCGGGGGTGCGCAGGTACTCACCGGAGACCGGCACCACCGTGCGCCGCAGGGGCTGTTCCGGGTCGTGCTCGGCGAGGAGACTCGCGTAGTACGGCGTGATTCCCACCGGCAGCGGCCCCTGGTGGGCGCGGATCGCGTCGCGTTCCTCGGCGGTGAGCTGGATCAGGCGTCCGAGCTCGTCCAGGGAGCGGATACGATGGCGGACCTGCCAGTGCCAGTCACGCCATTCCCCCACGGTGACGCCGCGGTAGAAGCGACGCAGGAAGGCAAGACTCCGCTCGCTGACGACGAGGCGCTGGACCGGGCGGCGGGTGGGTTTGGGGAGAGAGAGGGGGAAGGCGAGGGTAGATGGGCCGGTGAACAGGGCGAGCCGTTGCCCGAGGCTACCTGGAGGTTCGCTATCGTCTACCGCGATCAGCTCGTCAAACATGGTGGTGCTCCTTGAGATTGCGAAAAAGGGGATGGGACTACCGTGGTGGTGTCGCGGCGCGCGCAGCGCACGCCGGGCCTCTGGCATCGGCAGCGGTGTCGGGTGCCGCCTCCCGGGCCCGTTCACTCGGGCGCAGAGAGGGAGCCGCAGGGTGGCCGCGGGTCGCGCCGCGGCCGCCGTGAGTGGCGGTCATGGGGAGATGGGATGCGGGCGCTAGGCGCTGGCAGCGTTGTCGATGACGACGAGATTCCCGGGCTCCCCGGAGGGATTCTCAATCCCTCCAACACAAGGGCCGCGTGCCACATTCATACTGCATCCAGAGCCGGTGTCAAGCGTCGGTCAGCGCACCCGCCAGCGCCCCGCCGACGGCGGCCCGACCACTGGCCGGCAGCGATTCCGCGGCCGCGAAGCGCCGACGCGAGCGAAGACTCTTGCGCCAAGACACCCAGGCGAAAAAGATCTCTCTCACTGACAGCATGCAGGGCAGGACGAGGTGATCGGAGGTTTTCTCCGTGAGCTCCGTACCCTTCGTGGTGACAAAGGGCGAGAATGACGCGTCACCCGTCCGGACCTACCTGCGCACCGGGGAGCGCCAGGCGAATCCAACGCCCATGGAGAGACACTCTACACGATGGCTATGGCTGGGTTGGCTTGCCGCGCTCGGCGTGGGTGAGGCGGCCACCTTCCCCTTGCCGCCGGCGCATGAGGGGCTCGTCGGACAGGTGCAGGAGGCCCGCGTCCACGACGGGGAGACCCTGTTGGACCTCGCGCGTCGCTACGATGTGGGCTTGAGCGAGTTGCAGGACGCCAACCCCGGCGTCGATCCGTGGCTGCCGGCGGCAGGGCAGCGTATCGTGATCCCGACCCAGTACCTCCTGCCCAGGGGCGCACGGGAGGGGATGGTGGTCAATCTCCCGGAGCGGCGCCTGTACTATTTCCCGCCCGCCGCGGCAGGGAGTCCGCGCGTGGTGATGACCTATCCCCTCGGGATCGGCACCGAGGGCCACTCCCTGCCGGTGAGCCACACCCGGATCATCGAAAAAAAGGTCGATCCGGCATGGATCGTCCCCGACGCCATCCGCGCCGAGCATGCGACCGACGGCGACCCCCTGCCCAAGGTGGTGGCACCGGGGCCCGACAACCCCCTCGGGAGGTACGCCCTGCGTCTGGACCTTCCCGAGTATTTGATTCACGGCACCAACCAGCCCTACGGCGTCGGCCAGCGCGTCAGCCACGGCTGCCTGCGCATGTACCCGGAGGACATCGAGGAGCTGTTCCCCAAGGTGGCCGTCGGCACCCCGGTGGACATCCTCGATCAACCGTACAAGGCGGGCTGGTCAGGGGCGCTGCTCTACCTGGAGACCCATCCCCCCTTGAGCGAAGCGGGCCACACCCCGGAGTCCGACCTGAGCCCCATGGTGGCGGCCATCGTCCGGGTCAAGCGTTACCCCCTCGATGACCACGCCTGGCAGGCAGCCAGACGGATTGCCCGCCGGGCTACGGGCATCCCGACACCGATCCACGGTCGTCTGCCGAGTCTCAGCGCTCGTGAACGCTCGCGCCAAGACGCAGAGGGGGTAGGCGTCATCGCCGAATGATCCACTCCTTCCCCACGACCTCTGCGAGGATCAGCGGAACTAGCCATGGGGGCCGAAGACAGCACGATCCCTAGGGCGGGTTTCAACCCACCGGCCGCCGTAACTTCTGGAAACCACGGCGTCGGCCGACTGAAGTCGGCCCTACGGGATGGCGCCCTCGCACCGGAAGAGGAGCACGATCTCTGTTTCCGCTCCCGGCTGCCGGGCCCGAGAGGCGACCGTCAGACGTCGGGCCGGGGCTATTTGGTCACGGCCTTCTCGAACATCCGGCCGGCCTTTTCGTTCGCGGCGGTGGCGGCGGACTTGGCGTCCGCAGCGTCACGCTGCGCCTGACCGGCCATCTGCTTGGCCGCATTGGCGTCGGCCTGGGCCTGGGCTGCGGCCGCCGCGGCACCCGCCGCGGCGCTCTTGGCCTCGGCGGCCATCTGCTTCGCCTCCTCGGCGATACGCTGGGCCTGGTCGACGGGTGCCTTCGACTGGGCGTTGGAGGCACATCCCCCCGCCAGCAAGGCCACGACGGGGATCGAGATCACGGCAGTACGCTTCCACATGGTGTCACTCCTCCTGGCGGGAAATCGCCGTTGACGGGGGGTGCGGCAGACGACCGCGAACCCATTTCCCCAATTCTACGACGCACCTGACGGAAATTGGAGATCGAAGGATCGCCGAGGCTCCCCGGCCATCGGACGGTGCAGGCCGGAGTGATAACCGTAGGGGCCCGGCACGCCGTGCCCTTCGTCGTAAAGAGCCCAGAGAGACCGGTTCCTCGCGGCGTCCGCTCGGAGCGGGGCTTGCCTGCCAACCGCCAAGATCGCTCCTACGGGCGGTGGATACCGACGCGGCACAGCTCTGCCGCAGCCGCGGCCACCGCCGCGGCGAGGGTGGCGCGGCGCGCCGGGGTGAGGGCCTGGGCGACCTCGATCTCCAGGCCGGCATAGCCGCCGTCGCCGTAGCGCCCGCGCAGCCACGTGGTGAGGCCGTCGTCGGTCCCCAGGTACGGCTCGTTCGCCCGCACCGTCAGGCCGGCGGCGGCGAGGGCCGCGAGAATCTGCGCGGCCAGGGCGCTCTCCCGCGCGCGGTCCGGATCGAACAGGACGCCGCCGTCATAACGGCGGACCATGCCCTCCACCTCGGCGGCGAAGCTGTGCACCGCCAGGTGGAGGCAGCCGCCCTCGGCGACGGCGGCCGCGACGGCCCGGTCCACCGCCGTGCGGTAGGCACGGTGGACAGCGAGGCGGCGGGCGCGCTCCCCCGCGGGCAGGTTCCGGTTGCCCGGGATGTCGCTGCCAAACGACCGCGTGGGGATCACCCCCGCTCCCTCCTCCGCGCGGTTGAGGTCCACGTAGAGACGGGTGTGGCGGCCGGCGTGGAGCACCGCGCCGAGTCGTTCGCTCACCGCCCGCGCCACGTCCAGGGCGCCCGGGTCCCACCCCACGTGGGAGCACACGATCGCGGCGTCGACCCCCAGATCGACCCCCGCGGGCAGGGCGGCGCTGGCGTGCTCGCAGGTCACCACCGCGACCCTCACGGCAGGCGTCCCTCCCACGGCTGGTTGTCCACCAAACACTCGCTCAACCGGATCCAGATCCGCCGCGCCGCCTCGGTGAAGGCGTCGTCGCCCTTGATCGGCGCGAGCACCGCGGCGATGCGCTCCGACAGGCTGCCGTGGGCGACGATCTGCGCCACCAGCTCCAGGTACGGCGCCTCGTCGGCCGGCACCCGCTGAGCGGCGCGGCGCAGGAGGTCCTCCAGGACGGCACGCACCGCCACGCGGCCGGCGCCGTCGCGCGGTGCGTCGCTGGCCAGGTGCGGGGCGTGGACCCGCGCCCGGCTGCCGCGCTGGGTGGTGGCGTGCAGGTCCGCCACCAGGAGGCGGTGATCCGGGAGCACGAGCCGGCCGTGTTGCAGATCGCTGGCCAGGGCGCGCAGGCAGCGGCGCACGAAGCACGCCAGGGCCACGTCCATCCGCACGCACTCCTGGACGTCGAGGATGCGCACCTCCATGGAGGCGCGCGACATCTTGAGCACCGCGGCCCGGGCGTTGAGGAACTCGTGGCGCAGGTCGGCGGCGTCCGGATGGCGGTCCAGCGCCCGATACATAGGGCCGAGCACCGCGCGGCGATATTGCCCGAGGCTGTCCAGGTACTCGGGGACCAGCGCGCCGGTCGACTCGGGGAGCCGGGCCTGGTGGCCCACGAGATAGGCGACCCGGTTGTCCACCGCCGGCCCCAGTTCGCCGCTCACCATGGGCGAGCTGGCCGCCAGGGCCGGGAGGTACGGGGCCAGCAGGGCCGCGGCGTTCATCATCGCCACGGTCTGCGGCGCGCGCCCCACGGGCAGGTTGACGTGGCTCGCCTGGACGTTCGCCCAGCCGTGGGTGTGGACGTCGAACAGGCGCGCGTAGGTGTCGTAGACCCGGCGGTTGGAGCGGGTCCACAGGCGCGCCTGCGCGGGATCGAGCCACGGGTGCATGCCGCCCGGCAGGAGGCGCGCGCCGAGGCGCTCGGCGGCCACCACGGAGAGGCGCCGTACCCCCTCCACCAGCACCTCCTCGGTGCGCGCGAAGCTGCGCAGGGGCACCGGCGTCTTGGTCTCGATGACGTGCTGGAAGATCTCGTTGGAGAAGCCGAGCAGACCGAGGTCCACATCGGAGGTGGGGTGGCCGGCCAGCGCCGCGAGCAGCTCCTCCACCGCCGGCAGGGCGTTGAGGTCGCGGTCAACCACCACGTGCTCCAGCTCCATCCCGCACACCTCGAAGGCACGGTAGGGACGGCGCAGGGGGGTTGGCACGCGGCCCACCGCGGCGCGCAGGGGGGTCGCCGCCGGCTTCGCCGCGCGCCGTTCGGCCTCGCCTTCACCGTCGCGCTGGAGCCGCGCGATGCGCCGCGCGAAGAACGCGACGATCTCCTCGTAGATGGTGTCACCGTCCGCGGCGTCGTCGTAGCCCACGTCGATGTTCGGGTTGTCGTTGATCTCGATGACCAGGGGCCCCCGCGCGCTGCTCTTCAAGTCGACGCCGTACAGGCCGTCGCCCACCAGCCTGGCGGCCCGGCACGCCAGGGCCACCACGTCCGCCGGCGCCTCGTCGCAGGCCACCGCCTCGACGCGGCCGTAGCGCACGCTCTGGGCCGTGACCCTCCGGATCTGCCAGTGGCCCGGCGCCATGTGGTAGCGACACACGAACAGGGGTTTGCCGTCCAGGACCGTGACGCGCCAGTCGAAGGCGGTGGGCAGATACTCCTGGGCGAGGAGCAGGGGCGAGCGGCGGTGCAGCTCCCGGGCCGTGGCGCGGTGGTGCGCCTCGCTGTCGATGCGGTGCACCGCGGCGGAGAACGAGCCGTCCGGCAACTTGAGGATGTAGGGCACCCCGAGGCGCTCCGCCAGGTCGGCGAACTTCAGGTCACGGCCCACGGTGATGCTGCGCGGGGTCGGGATCGACTCGCGGGCGAAGAGCTGAAAGAGGTAGACCTTGTTGGAGCAGCGGATGATGGAGGTGGGGTCGTCGACCACCGGGATGCCGAGGGACTCGGCGCGCTGGGCGAAGCGGAAGGCGGGCAGGGAGACGCCGGTGAGGGTACGGATGAACAGGGCGTCGTGCTCCCCCACCCGCTCGATCTCGCCCGGCCCGATGCGCTCCACCTGCAGGCCGCGGCGCGCGGCGATGCGCTCCAGCCGGTCGAGGGTCTCCGGGCTCGACGGCTTGTAGGGATCGGCCTCATCGTAGAGCACGGCGAGGGTGCGGCGCGGCGCGCGGGCCACGGCGGCGCCGGGGGCCGTGGCCCGCAGGGCGTCGGCCAGGTGGGCGCGGGCCGGGGCGTCGATCTCGTGGAGCCGCGCCGCGGCCACGTCGAATACCTTCCAGCGCCGATCCTCGCGCAGCAGCCGCACCAAGAGCAGGGGGGCCGGCCACGCCCGGTAGGCCTGGGCGGCGATGCGCGCGAAGCGCCGCTCGGCGGGCCGCCCGAGGGCCACCAGCACCTCCTCCACCTCGCCGCTCCGTGGGGCGCGCAGGGTCGCGCCATCGCCACGCCGATCGCGTACCAGGGGCACGGCATGGCTCGCGCCGCCGGCGGCGCCGGCCCGGGCGCGGGCCGCCACCTCGCGGCGGTCGACGATCGACAGGCCGGCGTCGCGCAGGGGACGCAGGTCGCCGCGGCTACCTTGCAGGGCCTCGATGGTCTGGACCGTGGGAAGCGGCCGCTGGCCGCGCGCCTCGGCGAGCAACGAGACGTAGTATCCCTTGGAGAGGTAGCGCCAACTCCGGCACAGGTTGACCACCCGGTCCCCTGCACGGCACACCTCCGGCGCGCCCGCGAGGTAGGTATCGACGTCGACGACGCGCACCCCCGGGAGGGTGAGGTCGCGGCGCGCGCTCACCACCACCAAGGTCGCCGGGCGGCTCACGGATGGGGCTCCCGGCGCTGGGGCCACATCTCCAGGAGGACGGCGTCGCGGGTGGCGACGCCGAGGAGGACCGCGTTGAGCAGGCGCCGCGCGTCCACCGAGTAGCGGCCGGTGCGGCTGAACGGGGCGTGGGGTGAGGGATCGCACACGGCGAAGCGGCGCGTCTGGGGGCTGTGGCCGCACACCACCACGAAGTGGCCCACGGGCTCGCCGTGAATGTCGTCGTCCTCATTGTCCGCCGGACGCTCGCGGATCTGGCGATAGAGGGCGGTGGCGCTCAACCCCGAGAGAATCGGGCGGCCACGGTGCAGGATGGTGCGCAGGAGGTCGACCGACAGGTCGACGAACTCGATGCGCCCGCCCAAGTCCAGGAACTCGGCCCATGCCCGGGTTTCGACGGCGCGCGCCGGGTCGGCGGTGGCCGCGGCCCGCGCACGCACCCGGGTGGCGAGGGAGACCGGATCCAGGTCGGCCCAGGTGGGATCGAAGATCTTGAAGTCGAGCGGGTAGAGAGTCGCCCGGTAGCCGCGCTGCCGGGCCGCGATGCCGAGATAGACCGCTTGGGTACCGCCGAGATCCGGGGCGTTCATGCGCACCGAGGCCACGACCTCCGCCAGCGCCACCGGCTCCCCGTAGTAGCGCATCACCTGCACCAGACAGGTGGGGCCGCAGGTGACGTCGTCCGGCTGCTGGTAGCGCGGCACCTCCAGGACGAGGGGGGTCCGGGGGGTCAACGGAATGGGGGCGGAGATGCGGCCGGTGCGGACCATGGGCGGTGGAAAATTGCACGAACGGCCGCCGGAGAAAAGCCGGCCCTGCGGCGAGGCATCGTTCGTCGGTGTCCATCGGCGATCAGCATGGACAGCGGGGTAACGTGCGGTGCTTCTCGACCACCACCGGCGCCAATCGTGCGTGCATGGATGGGTGGGGTGAGTGCCGCGCGCTTGCTGCCCAGTTTCGCCACGTCGCTTAGACTTATGCTCAACTTGCCTGGGCCGACCCGAGTCCGGCCCGCATTCCCTACCATGATTTCACTGCGCCCATGACGATCCCTGGTGAGCGCTGCGACCTGAAGGCCATTCCAGCGAGCGACGCGATATGAGCCCTCGGTCCAAGACGACTAGCGCCGGGGATCCATCCCCGGGGACGGATCCCGACGCGGCCGCCGCCCACGACGTAGATACGGGTCTCGATGGCGCCCTGTTGCGGGCGATGGTGATGAATGCCGTCGACGGTATCATCGCCATCGAGTCGCGGGGGACGCTGCGGATGATGAACCCGGCGGCAGAGCGCCTGTTCGGCTACGCCGCAGCGGAGGTGCTGGGCCAGAACGTCTCCATGCTCATGCCCGAGCCCTATCACTCGCAGCACGACGGCTATCTGCGCCGCTACCTGGAGACGGGTACGCGCAAGATCATCGGCATCGGCCGGGAGGTGGAGGGAAAACGCAAGGATGGGACCATCTTCCCGATGTACCTGTCGGTCGCCGAGGTGCGACACGGCGACGAGATCCTGTTCGCCGGCATCGTCCAGGACATCAGCGAGCGCAAACAGGCCGCGCAGGAGTTGCAGCGCATGCGCTCGTATCTCAAGAACATCATCGACTCCATGCCCTCCATCCTGGTGGGCGTCGATGTCGAGGGGCGGGTCACCGAATGGAACCACGAGGCCGAGAACGCCACCGGCGTCCCCGCCCACGATGCCCTCGGGCATGGCTTTGCGGAGCTGCTGCCACAGCTCGCCTCCCAGCAGGAGAAGGTGCGCGAGGCCGTCCGCCTGCGTCGCTCGGTCCGTACCGAGCGTCTCGCGGCAGAGGAGCGCGGCGAGGTGCGTTATTCCGACGTGGTCGTCTACCCGCTGGTCGCCAATGGCGCGGTGGGTGCCGTCATCCGCGTGGATGACGTCACCAACCGGGTACGCATCGAACAGATGATGGTGCAGACGGAGAAGATGATGTCGGTCGGCGGCCTTGCTGCCGGCATGGCCCACGAGATCAACAACCCCCTGAGCGGGATCCTGCAGGGCTGCCAGAACCTCGCACGGCGCCTGTCCGCGGATCTCCCTGGCAACCAGGCCGCGGCCGGGGAGCTGGGTCTCGACCTGGAACAGGTACGGTGTTACCTGGAGCAGCGCGGCATCCCGGACTTCGTCCAGGGCATGCAAGCGGCCGCCTTGCGGGCGAGCGGCATCGTCACCGACATGCTGGCCTTCAGCCGCCGCAGCACCGCGGATTTCGCGCCCCAACGCCTGGATGAGCTACTGGAAACCGTGCTCCGGCTCGCCGACAGCGATTACGACCTGAAGAAGCAATATGACTTCCGCCAGATCGAGGTGGTACGTGACTACGACCGCGACCTGCCGCCGGTGTCGTGCAACCGCACGGAGATCGAGCAGGTCTTCCTGAACCTGATCAAGAACGCGGCACAGGCCCTCGCGACCTGCACCGCACCGGCCGGCCGGATCACCCTGCGCACGCGCCGGGAGGGGGAGTTTGCCCAGGTGGAGATCGCCGACAACGGCCCCGGGATCGATGAGGACGTCCGCGGGCGGGTATTCGAGCCGTTCTTCACCACCAAGCCGGTCGGCGTGGGCACGGGGCTGGGGCTGTCGGTCTCCTATTTCATCGTCACCGAGCGCCACCACGGCACCATCTCCGTATCCTCCATGCCGGGAAGCGGAACCTGCTTCGTCATCCGCCTGCCGCTCTCCGGGAAGGAGGCGCCATGAACCTGCGGGTGCTGGTCGTGGATGACGAGCCGTTCGTGGCAGAGACCCTGCGCGCCTTCCTGGAGGACGAAGGGATGCGGGTGCGCATAGAGCCCTCGGGCGAGGCCGCCGTCGCCGCGGTGCGGGCCGGTGCCACGTTCGATGCGTGCATCATGGACCTTCGTCTCCCGGGCATGGACGGTGACGTGGCGGCCCAGGAGCTGCACCGACTCTGTCCGGCCCTGCGCTTTCTCCTCCACACCGGCTCGGCGGATTACGTCGTGCCTGCCGCGCTGCGGGCCATCGGCATCCGCCAGGCGCACCTGTTCAGAAAACCCCTCGCCGACATGACGCCCCTGGCCGAAGCCCTGCACGCATTGCACGGGGCGTCCACGAGAGAACCATGAGCGAAGCGCCCACCGTGCTCACCATCGAGGACGAGACGGCGATCCGTCGCGGCATCGCGGTCTACCTCGAAGACAGCGGTTTTCATGTCCTGGAGGCCGCCGACGGCATCAGCGGCCTTGCGATCATGCGCGCACAGGGCCCGGATGCCGTGCTCTGCGACCTGCGCATGCCGGGCATGGATGGGCTGGAGGTCCTGTCGACGCTTGCCCGCGACTTTCCCGACACGCCGATCATCGTCGTCTCGGGGATGAGCGAGCTGAGCTACGCCGTTCAAGCCCTCAAGCGGGGCGCCTGGGACTACGTCACCAAGCCAATCCCGGACATGGGCGTCCTGGAGGGGGCCTTGCGGCGGGCGCTGGAACGCGCCCGTCTGCTGCGCGAAAACCGCAGCTACCGGGTGCATCTGGAGGCATTGAACCGCGAGCTGACTCGCTCCCTGCACCAACTGGAGGCGGACGAGGAGGCGGCGCGACGGATCCAGCTCCAGCTCCTGCCGGAGGACGGTTGGCAGTTCGGGGAGTACCTGTTCACCCGGCGCCTCTACCCGGCGACGTTGCTGAGCGGGGACTTCGTCGACTACTTCCCGATCGATGACCACCATGCGGGCTTCTACATGGCGGATGTGTCAGGCCACGGTGCGGCCTCCGCGTTCGTGACGGTGATGGTCAAGACCCTGGTTGGGCAGTATCAGGACGGCTATGAACACGACGGAGACGACACGATCCTGCACCCGGAACGCACGCTCGAGCGTCTCAATCGGGATGTCTGTCGCCAGCACCTCGACCAGTACCTGACCATGTTCTACGGCGTCCTCGACAAGGACCGGGGCCAGATGACGTGCAGCAACGGCGGACAATTCCCCTACCCCATGTTGTTCGACGGCCGGGAGGTCCACCCGCTCACCAGCAGGAGCCGGCCACTAGGACTATTCGACGACTCGCATTACGTGCCCCAACAGCTCGATCTACCCGACGCATCCGCGCTGTGGATGGTCTCCGACGGGGCCCTCGAGGTGTTGCCCCAGGCGACCCTGCGGGAGAAGCGCGAGGCCCTGTGCGCCTGTGTGCAGCGCTCGCCGCAGGCGCAACTGGCAGAGGTGGCGAGCGGGCTGGGGATCGCGGAGGCGACGACCCCGCTTCCGGACGATGTGGCCTTCCTTGCCATCACCAGGCACGGTCATGGATATGGGTAAGGTGTTGCATGCCAGCCACGAGGGCGTCGAGGTCCTGCGCTATGTCGGGGACATCCGCTACACCCTCGCGCCCTCGCTGGCCCGGTTCCTCGATGACCTGTTTTCCCGCACCAAGCCGTTGGGCTTCGTCGTCGACCTCCGGGAAGCGGGGGTCATCGACAGCACGAACCTCGGCCTCCTGGTACGCATTGCCAAGTGCATGGAAGATCGGGGTGGTCGGCAGCCGACCGTGATCTCCGACCAGGAGGACGTGAACGAGCTTCTCAGCGCCCTCGGCCTGGACGAGGTATTTGACGTCGTGCGCGATGACGGCGACGAGCGAGGGGCGGAGCAGGAGGTCCCTGTAGCGGAGGCCAGCAGGGCGGATACCGCCCGGACCGTGCTGGCGGCACACCGTCAATTGATGGCTCTCAACGAGCACAACCGCGATCAATTCCAGGACGTGGTGGCCCTCTACGAGCAGCGGGCCGCCGAAACGCCCGACTCGACCTAAGACCGCCTGCTGCGTCGCGTTCCGGCCCCTCCGGAACGTCTCACCGAGTTCACCAGTGGCCCGGGAGCCCCGCATGGGCGGCTGTTCGTAACGACGAAGGACACGTCGGCCACCGCGGCCTGCCGCTGGCAGTGGACACCCTTCGGGTTTTCGCGTTCTCGCCCCCGCCTTCGCGGGGGCAAGGCTCTGCGCGGGAATGACGTTCCTGGGCGAGGGACCCGGAGGAATGGAGACATTTGTCTGTTATTCTTTTTCTCCCGGCTCTTTGCCCCCGAAGGAACGATGGCCCCGATCGCCCCCGAGATCGCCTGTGTCGCCCTCCCGGCCCTCCCCCTCCAGCTCCTCCTGCGCCGGCAACCCGAGTGGCGTAGACAGCCGGTGGCGGTGGTGGCGGAGGACCACCCCCGGGGGCGCATCGAGTGGGTCAACGAAGACGCACGACGACTGGGGGTCCTCCCCGGCCAGCGCTACGGAGAGGCCCTCGCCCTGGCCGTCGGGCTACGCGCCGGGGTGATCGCCCCGGGGGAGGTGGGGGCGGCGGTGGCCACGATCACCCGTCGATTACGCCGCTTCACCCCCGGCGTGGAGCCCGCAACCGACGAGCCCGGCCTCTTCTGGCTCGACGCCACCGGCCTCACCCCACTCCACCCCTCCCTGGCCGCCTGGAGCGAGGCAATCCGTACCGCCCTCATTGCCGCGGGGCTGGCGGCCACGGTGGCCGTCGGCTTCACCCGCTTCGGCACCTATGCCGTGGCCCGGACCGGCCGCGGGGTGCGGTGCCTCGCCTCGCCGGAAGAGGAGCGCATGGTGGTCGGCGCCCTCCCCCTCGCCCGCCTCGACCTCGCCCCGGAGCTACGCGACGCCCTCGCCCGCCTCGGGGTGACCACCGTGGCCCAGTTACTCGCCCTCCCCGCCGGTGGGCTCCTGGAGCGGTTCGGCCCCGAGGCCTACCGCCTCCACCGCCTCGCCGACGACGACCTCTTCTCCCCCCTGGCCCCGGAGCCGGAGAGGCTGCCGGTGGCGGCCACGACCCTGCTGGACTACCCGGAGGGCGACGCCCACCGCCTGGTCCACCATGTCGAACGCCTCCTCGCCCCCCTCCTCGACCGCCTGTCCGGCGACCAGATGGCGGTCGCCACCCTCCACCTCACCCTCCACCTCGACGATGGGGGGTGCCGGCACCACCGGCTGCGTCCCACCCTGCCGACCCGGGAGGCCGCCCTCCTCCTGGAGCTGGTCAGGCTGCGCCTCGCCGCCACCCTATTGCCTGCCGGCGCGGTGGAGGTGGGGCTGGAGCTGGAGGCGGTGGCCGCCGGCCGGGAGCAGATCCCCCTCCTCGCCCCCCGCCCGCACCGGGATCTGCGGGCGGCGGACCATGCCCTGGCCCGCATCCGGGCGGAGCTGGGCGAGGGGGCGGTGGGTCGCTTCCACCTCTACGACGCCCACCTGCCGGAGGGCCAGTATGCCAGCGAGGCCCTGGAGAATCTTCCCACCCCGCGCTCCCGGCCGGGGGGAGGAGGTCACCTGGTGCGCCGGATCCTGGCCCGCCCCCGTCCCATCCCCCCGCCACGCCGGGGGTCAGAAGGCCAGTTCCCCTGCGAGCCGGAAGGGGCGATCACCCATCTTGCCGGCCCCGAGCGCCTCTCCGGCGGCTGGTGGCAAGGGGAGGTCGACCGGGAGTACTGGTTCGCCCAGACCGCCCGCGGTGACCTGCTGTGGCTGTTCTACGACCGCCACCACCGGCAATGGTTTCAGCAGGGGTGGGTGGAGTGAGAGCCGACCGCTTCCGCGACCTCATCCCCGCGAATCCCCTGGCGTCGGCCACCTCCGATGCTCGTCCCGGCGGATGCGATGCCGACGATGGGAAGGCGACGCGTCCACGGCCGATGAGCTGCCGCTAACGCCCAACTACCGATAAGATGATGGTAGAGTGCTGGTTGTGACGAGGCGAGGCGCGCCTGGATCGGGCGGCGTAACCGGCGCCGGATGTGCCGCGGGAATGGAGTTGCAGGATCATGAGCGTGCCGCCTGTCCTTGCTGGGTTGTTGTTCCACCTGCTCCTCGTCCTGCCCAGCGTGGCCGCGGCTCAGCCGGCCACGGGGCTCTTCCCGCAAGCGGCGCCCGACATTGCCCGCGCCGCCACGGAGAGCTTGATGGGCAAGGACCGGGCCGGCAAGGACGGCCCCATGGCGAAGGTGGGACCGGACCTGATCCTCACCTTTCACGAGTACCGCGACTATCAGGCGCGGGGCGGTCTTCCGAAGCTCAAGCAGCCGTTCAAGCCCTCGCTTCCCCTGATGCGCGTCACGAACGGCTTCGTGGTGGTCGACGCCGTCGCCGGCGGCGACGTCAAGACCCTCGCCCACGATCTGCAAGCCCTCGGCATGCAGGGCGCTGCGATATCCGGCCGGCTGGTCTCGGGCCGTCTGCCCATCGCCGCGCTCGAATCCGCCGCGCACCTGCCGAGCCTGCGGTTCGCGCGTCCCGCGTACGCCGCGACCCGGACCGGTACCGTGACCAGCCAGGGCGATGCCGCGATGCTCGCCGATGTGGCCCGGACCACCTACGGGGCGGACGGCAGCGGGGTCATGGTCGGGACCCTGTCGGATAGCTACAATTGCCTGGCCGGCGCGGCCGGGGATGTCGCCTCGAACGATCTGCCGGCAGGGGTGCAGGTCTTGCAAGAGGAGGCCGGTTGCGCCTCCGGGACGGATGAAGGCCGGGCGATGATGCAGATCGTCCACGACGTAGCGCCGGGGGCCGCCCAGGCCTTTCACAGCGCCTTCAACGGCGAGGCCGATTTCGCGCTCGGCATCCTCGAGCTCGCGATCACTGCCGGCGCGACCGTCATCAACGATGACGTCATCTATTTCGCGGAGCCAATGTTCCAGGACGGCCTGATTGCCCAGGCGATCGATGCCGTCAAGGCCCTGGGGGTCGCGTACTTCTCCGCCGCTGGGAATCAGCGGCGGGAATCCTACGAGGACACCTTTCGCAACTCCGGCCAGCCCGGCTACTTCCTTGGCAGCACCCGCCACGACTTCAATCCCGGGGGCGGGACCGATGGGCTCCAGCAAGTGACCATCCCCGGCAACACCCAGGTCGTCTTCGTCCTGCAATGGGACGACCCCTACTACTCGGTCAGCGGCGGCGCCGGGGCCGACACCGATCTGGACATCATCCTGTACTCGAGCGGGGGTCAGGCGAAGGCTGGCGGCACGGCGGACAACATCCTCAGCGGTGACCCGGTGGAGGTCTTCGGCTACGTGACGTCGCCCGGCCCGACCGAGACTTACCAGATCGGCATAGAGCACTACGCCGGTCCATTCCCATCGAAGGTCAAGTACGTCTACTTCGGCGACATGACCGTCGACGAGGATGCCACCAATAGCGGCACCGCCTATGGCCACCCGACGGCGGCCGGAGCACGGGCGGTCGGCGCGGCGCGTTACACGCAGACTCCGGCGTTCGGCCAGTCACCGCCACTGTTAGAATATTTCTCCTCGGCCGGCGGGGTGGAGATCCTGTTCGACACCTCGGGTAATCCGGTCAGCGAGCTCCGCCAGAAGCCGGAGATCGTGGCGCCGGATGGCGGGGACACCACTTTTTTCTACCCCGGCCAGGACTACGAACCGAACGGCTACCCGAACTTCTTCGGCACCTCCGCCGCGGCACCGCACGCGGCCGGTGTCGCGGCGCTGTTGAAAGACTACGAGCCGTCGCTCACGCCCGATGAGATCTATGCGGCGCTGCAGACGACGGCCATCGACATGGATGCACCGGGGGTGGACTTCGACAGCGGCTATGGCCTGATTCAAGCCACGGCGGCCCTCGCCTCTCTGAGCCCCGACGCGGACGGCGACGGCGTGGCGGACGGCGTCGACAACTGCCCCAACGCTGCCAATCCCCTGCAGGAAAACAACGACGCGGATGTACAGGGAGACGCCTGTGATCCGGACGACGACAACGACACCCTGACGGATCTCGATGAGATCAACGTGCACGGCACCAACCCATTGCTGGCCGACAGCGACGGGGATGGCTTCACCGACCCGGTCGAGATCGCGGCCGGCAGCGATCCGGTGGATGCCGGCAACATCCCCGGATCGGCCAGCGGGGATATCAACGGCGACGGCCACGTCGATGTCGTGGATGTCTTGCTGGGCTTCCGTATCCTTTCGGGCGACCTGGAGGCCGACACCAATCAGATCCTGCGCGGCGACGTGGCGCCCCTGGTCGGCGGGGTTCCGGCGCCGGATGGTCAGTTCACCGCCGGCGACGTCAGTCTCATCATGGGCAAGGCGAGCGGGGAGTTCAGCTTCTAGCCGGCAGGTCTCCTGATGGGCGGCGTCCGAGCGGGCCCCGCCGAGACGCATGCCGGCGTGGGGCCTCTTCCACATGGCTGGCCCGGCCCAAGCGGCCTATCCAAGACACCGGGGGGAAGCTCCGGTGCGCAACCCGGCCTCTCCCTACGCTGTTGTTCATGGTCGTTGATCTCCGTGTCCGGCGGCGTGTCCCAGAGGCTCGATTCCACCTCCGTTGCGTGACAAGGTCGGCGGGTCTACGGCCACTTACCCGGATGAAGCTCAAATTCATCTGCCCGCCGGGAGCTCCTCAAGCCCGAGCACCACACCTATCGCGGTGTGCGCATGATGGCCCTGATCGACACCAGCCGCGGCTGGCGCTTCGGGTGGTTTCCCTTTCAAACCGGCGAAGATGACCCCGGAGCAGCTCCCGGAGGGGTACCAGTTCATCTGGGACGCGTTCTACCCGGACGAATCCCAGCCGGCCAGCAGGCCGAGCGCCAGCGCGCCCGCGAGTCGAGCGGTGTCGCTCGGCATGAGTCGCAGCCACACACAAAGGAGAAGAGCCATGGATATCACCAGGGACAACACCGCAGTGCTGGTCACGGACCCGCAGAACGACTTTCTCGGCGAGCAAGGGGTCACCTGGGGACTGGTGGGCGACAGTGTCCGGGAGAACCAGACCGTCGAGCACATCGAACAGCTTCTCAAGGCCGCCAAGGGGCATCGGTTCGAGGTCTTTGTCTCGCCCCACTACTTTTACCCCACCGATCACGGCTGGAAGTTCGGCGGGACCGTCGAGAACATGATGCACGAGATCCATATGTTCGATCGCGGCGACGCCCTGAGCGCGGCCATGACCAACTTCGGCTACCTGGCCAGCGCGGTCCTGTCCACGGATGAGGTCGTGGCGGCCATGGACCAGGTCGTGCCGGCCGTCGGGTAACGGCCGGTCGCGGCACGCCCACCCTGACCGGGGACCCGATCGTATCACAATGGGTTGGGGGGAGACGGTGCGCCTCGCTGCGCTCGGCGGCACCCTACGGGGGGGTCGTCGAGGTTTGCCGTAGGGTGCGCCAACCAGAGGGCGGCGCACCGGTTTCTCGGGGCATCGCAGCGGGTTGTGGTCGGGGGCACGGCATGCCGTGCCCGTACGGTGGGGAAACGGTACCGACGGCGGCGGGGGGCGCGGTGTGCGGGGGTGGCGATTGGGTGGTACAGACATTTGTCTGTTACCCTGGGTGGATGTCGCCCCCCGCCACCCCTCCCTGCCCGTCATTCCCGCGCAGGCGGGAACTACCCGACCCCGGCTACGTCCCCCTGTGGTGCAAGTCCAACTACTCGTTTCTGGAGGGGGCGAGCCATCCGGAGGAGTTGGTGGAGCAGGCCCACGGCCTGGGCCTGCCGGCCCTGGCCGTGACCGACCGGGACGGGGTGTACGGGGTGGTGCGCGCCCACCTCCAGGCCAAGGCCCTGGGGGTGCGGCTGATCATCGGGGCGCAGGTGACGGTGGACGACGGCTCCACCCTCCTGCTCCTCGCCCGGGACCGGGGGGGCTACGGCCACCTCTGCCGGCTCCTCACCGCCGGCCGGCGGCGGGCGCCGAAGGGGGAATCGCAAGTCACCTGGGCGGAGGTGTGTGAGGCCGCCGCCGGGCTCATTGGCCTGTGGGGCGGGGCGCCGAGCCGTCTGGCCGCCGAGGCGGCGCCGGACGGGGTCGCCGGCCCCCTGCGCGACGCCTTCGGCGACCGGCTCTACGCCGCGGTCGCCCGCCACCGGGAGGCGACCGAGGTGGCGACCGAGGCGCGGATCCGCCGCCGCGCCGCCCGCTACGGCCTGCCCGTCGTCGCCACCACCGAGGTGCTCTACCACGTCCGGGCCAGGCGGCCCCTCCAGGACGTCCTCACCTGCCTCCGCCAGCGGGTGAGCCTCACCACCGCCGGCCGCCGCCTGCGCCAGAACGCCGAGCACGCCCTGTCCCCGGCAACGGCGATCGCCACCCGGTTCGCCGACGACCCGGCGGCGGTGGCCCGCACCTTGGAGGTGGCGGAGCGCTGCACCTTCACCCTCGCGGAGCTGCGCTACCGCTACCCGGCGGAGCGCCTCCCGGACGGCACCTCGGCCGCCGCATGGCTGCGGCACCTCACCTTCGCAGGCGCCCGGGAGCGGTACGGTGGCCCCGTCCCGGCCGCGGTGCGCCGCCAGCTCGACAAGGAGCTCGCCCTGATCGCGACCCTGGACTACGGCGGCTACTTCCTCACCATGCGCGAGATCGTGGAGTTCTGCCGGGAGCGGGCCATCCTCTGCCAGGGCCGCGGCTCGGCGGCCAACTCGGTGGTGTGCTACTGCCTCGGCATCACCGCCATCGACCCGGTGCGCATGGGGCTGCTGTTCGAGCGCTTCCTCTCCCGGGAGCGCGCCGAGCCGCCGGACATCGACCTGGATATCCAGCACGACCGGCGCGAGGAGGTGATCCAGCACGTCTACGCCCACTACGACCGCGACCACGCCGCCATGGTGGCCAACGTGATCCGCTACCGGCCGAAGTCGGCGGTGCGCGACGTGGGCAAGGCCCTGGGGCTGCCGGCCACCGCCATGGATCGCCTCGCCCGCCACCTCGCCCATCGCTACGCCGTGGATGCGGCGGCCCTGACCGAGGCGGGCCTCGACCCCGACGCCCCCGGCCACCGCCACCTCCTGCGCCTCACCGGCGAGATCCTCGACTTCCCGCGCCACCTCTCCATCCACCCCGGCGGCTTCCTCCTAGGCCACGAACCGGTCTCCGAGCTGGTGCCGATCGAGAACGGCGCCATGGCGGAGCGCACGGTGATCCAGTGGGACAAGTACGACGTGGAGGCCCTGGGGCTGTTCAAGGTCGACCTCCTGGGGCTCGGCGCCCTGACCCACCTCGACCGCGGCTTCCGCCTGCTCGCCGACCACCGCGGCGTGGCCCTGTCCATGGCCACCATCCCGGCGGACGACCCGGCCACCTTCGAGATGGCGTGCCGCGGCGACACGGTGGGGGTGTTCCAGATCGAGAGCCGCGCCCAGATGGCAATGCTCCCGAGATTGCGGCCACGCTGCTTCTACGACCTGGTGATCGAGATCTCCATCGTCCGCCCCGGCCCGATCACCGGCGGCATGGTCCATCCCTACCTGCGCCGGCGTCGCGGCGAGGAGGCGGTGGACTACCCCCACCCTTCGCTTACGCCGGTGCTCGCCAAGACCCTCGGCATTCCGCTGTTCCAGGAGCAGGTGATGCGCCTGGCCGTGGTGGCCGCCGACTACACCCCCGGTGAGGCGGACCAGCTGCGCCGCGACATGGGGGCGTGGCGGCGCTCCGGCGCCATCGAGGGCCACCGCGAGCGGCTGATCACCCGCATGGCGGCCAAGGGGATCGCCCGGGAGTTCGCGCAAGCGGTCTTCGAGCAGATCCGCGGCTTCGGCGAGTACGGCTTCCCGGAGAGCCACGCGGCGAGCTTCGCCCTGATCGCCTATGCCACCGCCTGGCTCAAGTGCCACTACCCAGCGGAGTTCACCTGCGCCCTGCTCAACGCCCAGCCCATGGGGTTCTACACTCCCTCCACCATCGTCGCGGACGCCAAGCGCCACGGGGTGGAGATCCGGCCGGTGGATGTGCGGCACAGTCAGTGGGATTCCACCCTGGAAGTGGCCGCTCCCTCCCCCGACCGGGGAGGGCCGGGGTGGGGGCGTATGGACCCAACACCCAGCTCACTCCCCACGCCCTCCCCCCAACCCCCTCCCGGAGGGAGGGGGAAGTGGTTCTGTGCGGTGCCAAGCTCCCTCCCCCCTGGTGGGGGAGGGACGGGGAGAGGGGGCACGGCCCCGGCACCCGGCTCTCTCCCTGCCCCCTCCCCCCCGCCCCTCTCACCAGGGGAGGGGGGCGAAGGGACTCCCCTGCGGGGAGAACCGGTTGCGTACGCCGTGCGCCTGGGGCTGCGGCAGGTGCAGGGGCTGTCGCGGGCCGAGGGGGAGCGGATCGTCGCGGCTGGGGATGCCGCGAGCCTCGCGGAGCTCACCCGCCGCGCGCGCCTCTCCCAACGTACCCTGCGTACCCTCGCCGAGGCCGGCGCCCTGGAAGGCTTCGGCGACCGCCGCCGTGACGCCTGGTGGGCGGTGGCGCTGCCGCCCCTCCACCGCCCGGTAGGGGCGACCCGGGTCGCGAACCCGGAGATGACGCCATCCCCGCAGGCGCTCGCGGGCAAGCCCCCTCCTCCACCCTCCCGGAGGGGGGAGCCCTACGAGCTGGAGCTGCCGTCCACGGAGCCCTCCCCCGCCTTCGCCCCCCTCGACGCCTTCGAGACCCTCGCCTGGGACTACCGCACCACCCACTGCTCGACCCGCGGCCATCCCCTGGGGCCACTGCGCGCCGCCCTCGCGGCCCAGGGGCTCCCCGACGCCCGTACCGTTCGCCGCGCCCGGGACGGCGAGCGGTTGCGTTACGCCGGCCTGGTCCTGTGCCGCCAGCGGCCCGCCACCGCCAGCGGCGTCACCTTCATGACCCTGGAGGACGAGACCGGCTTCGTGAACGTGGTGCTCTGGCAGCCGGTCTTCGACCGCTACCCGGTGCTGGTGCGCACCGCCGCCTTCCTCGGCGTCACCGGCAAGGTACAGAGCGACGAGGGGGTGGTGCACGTCATCGCCGACCGGCTGTGGCAACCACGCCTGCCCGAGCCACCTACCGCGCCGCGCAGCCGGGACTTCCGCTAGCCGCGAGGCCCGCCGGCACGCGGCCGGCGGGCCCATTCTGAGCGCGAAACACCTCCAACGTACACTAACGATCACTCGATAACATTCACACTGTCACAGCCAAAAAACGTAAAGGTATTTCCACCGTCTATAAATTTACCTTTGATGCACGTCTCGGTATTGCCCGGCGAAAGCCCCGTATCCTCCGCCGCGAAGTGCATCACCGCATCGAGATCCTTGTCCCTTGTCTTGTCATCGAGTTCGTAAGAGTCCTTGATATGTGTGGCTCCGTGACTCTCGACAGCGCCGTTATCAAAGCTTGCCAAGCTCTCTACACCATAATGGACAGTGGATGGGTCGATGGTTTGGGCATCAAACGCCAATGGATTGCCGTATTCCCCTTGTTCCGTCGTCAACACCGCGACGGGAACGTCACCTGCTTTCGCGATATTGACGGAATTCGGGAAACTATGTGGCTTATTATTGAGCGTGACCGGGACCGCACAATCGACCGACAGGACAAACGCTTTCGTATTATTTGACGCCACCGTCGTATCCACCTCATGGGGCTCAATCACCGCCGCCGAGAGCGGTTCGATAGTGCTGGTGAAGGTCGCCTCCTGAAGGCCTGGCTCCAGGCAGGTGACGACATACGTTTGGTCGTTTGTCCTAGAGACGCCCACCTTCAGCCCAAACTCTTGCTGCCCGGAGACTCCCGAGGGCGCCACCGTGATGCCTTGCGAAACATTCGCGACCTGCTGATCAAAGAGCGCATCGACCCCTTCCTCCTCCGCAGGGCCATAATCGTCGGTTCCTCCCCGGTCAGAGTGTGCGGAGCGGGAAGCCGACGGCGTGCAGGGGGTCGTTTGGGGCAGGGTGGGTCGAGATGGGGGGTGG
>Ga0326597_10000701_pt1 | contig 57883 bp, 53 predicted proteins | sample RVTome_12_FD_203789 | JGI IMG/M metagenome (GOLD analysis project Ga0326597, IMG submission 203789) | Soil microbial communities from uranium-contaminated site in the Upper Colorado River Basin, Wyoming, United States - RVT100D185 | ecosystem: Environmental > Terrestrial > Soil > Contaminated >...
CGGGTCTGGCAAGCAAGACCGCCCGGCTTGGGGTTGGGGCCCCATGCTCGGGAGGAGGTCGGGGCTGGGGCCCCGACCGGGTCTGGCAAGCACGGCGGCGTGGCCGAGTGGCTAGGCAAGGGTCTGCAAAACCCTCTACCCCGGTTCAATTCCGGGCGCCGCCTCGAATGAGTGGTCAGGCGTGACCCACGACGAACTGGTCGAGGCGCTGCGAGCGATCGACGGGCTGGTCGACGTGGGTCAGGACCCGCCGAACTTCCAATTCCGGGCGAAGCCATTCCTGCACTTCCATGAGGGCGAGGACGGCGTGTATGCCGATGTGCAGCTCGGCTCGGGCGGATTCGAACCCCTGCCGGCAGCGACCCCGGATGAGCGGTTGGCTCTTCTGGCGACCGTTGCCGACCACATTGAACGGATCGAAGGACCGAGGAAGCCGGATCGTGGACGCCCCCGGGGACGTCGGCGGTGATTGCGGGCTGGATTACGGTGCCGACTCGGGGCACTACGATCCCGGCCCTGACGGGCGCTTAGCTCAGCGGGAGAGCGCTTCCCTGACACGGAAGAGGTCACTGGTTCAATCCCAGTAGCGCCCACCAGCGAGATCACCTTGTGCGGCAAGGGGTTTCGGTCTATCAGGGTCCCAGCTCTAGGCCGGTTGAGCGGCGCCGCGTCCACATCGCGTCCACATGGGAGGCTTCCCATGGCGGTGCCAGGGCGTCGGCGGCGCCTCGGTCGAGGCCTTCGTAGAGGTGGCCGTAGACGTCGAGGACGGTTCGTACGCTGGTGTGCCCGAGCCGGGCGGCGATGACTGCGGGGTGTGTTCCTTGGGCGATGAGGAGGGCGACGTGGCTGTGACGGAGGTCGTGGAACCGCATGGGTTCTCCCACCGACTTCTTGACGGCGGGTTTCCAGTGGCGGGTTCTGAATCCGCTTCGTCGCAGGGGCCCGTCTTCGGGTGCGGTGAAGATGAGCCCGTCGGTGGGGGGCCAGGTGGCCAGGTGTTCGTCGAGGGCGTCGGCGAGCCATTCGGGCAGGATGAGAGTGCGCCGGGCCGCCCGGGTCTTGGGTTGGCCCAGGTGCAGTTGCCCGCGTACTTCTGACAGGGTGCGATCGATGCGGATGCTGCGCCGCAGGGGTTGGTAGTGGTCGGTGTCGAGGGCGGCGAGTTCCCCGAAGCGTGCCCCGGTGTAGGCGGCGGCGAGCACCAGGGTCTTGAATCTGGGTGGGATGGCTTCGGCGAGTCGGGTGATCTCGGTGGGTGAGAGGAACCGCTTCTCGCTGTGCTCGAGTTTGGGTAGACGGGCCCCCCCGACCGGTGACCGAGGAAGGAGACCCGCGTCGACGGCGGCGTCGAGGGTGCGGGACAGGAGCTGGTAGGCCTTGCGGATGGTGGCCGGCGCGTAGCCGGCCTCGTCGAGTTCGGCGACCCATTCCTGGATGATGAGGGGGTGGATCGATCCGATAGGCATGGTGCCAAAGGTGGGTAGGACCAGGCTGCTCAGGATGGAGTCGTCCCGCGCCTTGGTCGAGGGCCGCCGGTCGATGTGCCCCGACTCTGCCTGGGGGAGCCATGCAGCGAATCGGATCTTGGCGCGGCTCGGGTCGATGTAGTCACCGGTGAGCTTGCGTCCCTCCACCACGGTGAGGTGACGTTCGGCCTCGGCGCGGCGGGCGAAATTCTTCGACCGCTGACTGCCGGCGGGATCACGCCACCGGGCCTGCCAGGCGTGCTCACCCGAATGATGGGCGACACGGCGGATCGATCCCACCGGGCCTCCTTCCCGAATGCCGGTGCGGCTGGTTCACCGGCGCCTCGCGTTCTGCGTGTGCTCGAGCCGGCGGCGGATCCAGTCCTCGACGTCGGATCTCCGATACCGAATGTGCTTGCCCACGCGAAACCCGAGAGGACCCTGGCCCCGGCACCGCCAGGCGTAGAGCGTGGCCACGGGCACGTCGAGGTAGGCGGCGAGGCCCTCGACGGTGAACAGCGGATCAACGGATTCCACACCCGGATCCTGCGACCGAACCCTTTCACCAGAGTCGCAAACACCCTTTCAAACATCCTTTCAACGCCAGTTCCTTCGAGACGTGTTCTGACCGGGTTCAGGTCGGACGGATCGTTCCGGAGAGATTTCGGACGTTCCGGAGACATGTCTGACACGACTTGGGGGAGCGGCGCTTCCCGGTTTCTGGCTCTCCGCCAGAGCGGTGTCCCCCCCGGAGCCCCACTGATAACGCTATGAAAGGGTTCTCCGTCACGATCACCTGAATCACCTAGGCGAAGGAGTAACCCGATGCTCAGCCACCGCTACCGCCAGCTCTACCTTCCCGATGACGAACATCGACATCTTCAGCCGCCTCGCGTACCGACCCCCTTTCAGACCACACGCACATGCAACAAGTTGCCCGATGTCTACATGTAGACAGGTGAGGGTCTGATGGATCTGGATCGCGGCACGCTGGCGAAGATCGATCGCAGAGTTCTCTCCGGCCTGGGCCACGACGAACGCTGGCGAATGGTGCGGATGCCGGTCGCGGAGGCCGTGTGGTCTGCGTGGAAGCGGTATTGCGATGCTCACGGGATTTCGATGGGGCGAGCGCTCTCGGCCCTCATGACGCACGAACTCCGATCGGCTGTCGCTGACACCGATGGCCAACCGGTGTTCCTGACCGAACTCGAGGGTCGTCTCGATGAGCGAAAGGCGGCGCTCGATGCGAGAGAGCGCCAACTCGACGCCCGAGAACGCGTGCTCCGATCGCAGCAGAGTCAGGTCGCGATGGTTTCCGTTGTCCGTGAGCCAACGGCCTCAGCCATCAAGGTGGGCCGGAACGATCCTTGCCCCTGCGGATCGAGAGTGAAGTACAAGCGTTGCCACGGGAAGCTCGCAAGCGAACGTTCTCAGGGCAGGGGTGATTGGAGGTCGGGGACGATGATGGGTGGCGTGTAGGTGGAGTGGCGGATGGCGGTGCCTGCGGGTATGTAGGGCTCGTCGGAGGCGTCGAGCAGTATGGTGGTCTCGGTTATGAGGTTGGCCTCGTTGTCGAAGGTGACGGAGTATCGGAGTTGGGCAGCCTGGTCGTAGGTGACGGTGACGGTCACCGCATCGTCGGTCGATGTCACTTCGAGGTCGAGGGTGGCTAGAACCTCGAGGAGGGCGGCGCGGACGGTTGGCTCGACGATTCGCTCGCGGAGAATGGCTGCGACGAGTTCGAGCAGCTGGACCTCTCGGGGAGGCTGGCCCTCCTCATCGGGAATCAGCTCCTCCATGAGGGCCTCGAGCTCGTCGCGATCGGTGGGCCATACGATCCCCGGGAAGGGGTCGGTCACCTCCCCGAACACGGTGGTGACGGTTTCGCCCACCCCGTCGAGCCGGTCGAGACCCGCCTCGAAATAGGCCGCCTCCACCCTGGGATCGAAGAACGTCGGCGGGTGGGTATCGGTAACCAGCTGTACGTATCCGTCGTCTCGGATCCAGCTTTCTCGCGTGGTTGGCAGCAGGTATGCCACCAGCTCATCTTCTACTCCGGGGAACTGGTCCCCGGGCCCTCCGACGAGGACGATGTGCTCGCTCCGCGTGTAGGCGAAGGCACCGGATGGCACCTCGACCGGATCGACTTGCCGAGCCGCCTCGGCCAGCGCCTGCAATGCCGATGCAGGGGCCCTCGACCCCACCGCCAGATACGCTACCGCGGCTGCGGTCACCACCGCGATCGCGGTTGCGGCGACAACACCGCGGCGTCGTCGTGTGGGGGGACGATCCCGCCCGACCTCGGCGTCGATCGCGGCGTCTAGCTGTTCCCGCGCTCTAACGCGTCGCACGCCCGCCGGGGGCGGCTGCCCCACGGCGCGTCGCAACACCTCGAACTCGTCGCTAGTGCTCATTGTCTCGTGTCGACCCTTCGCCCTCAGATTCGCCGATACCTCGTTGGATGTTCCGCAGTTTTGCCCGGACGCGAAACAGCCGGGACTGCACCGTGCCGATGGGGATCTCCAGCGCCTCGGCCACCTCCCGGTAGGTGAGACCGGCCAGCGCGTACAGGAACAGGACCTCCCGGTCGGGACCACGCATCGCCTTCAGCGCGTCGGCCAGTTGGCCATGAACTCGTTCGGCGTCGACTCGGGAGTCCACGTCCTCGAACCAGACCACCTCTGCCGAGGGGTCGGGACGCATTGCCGCCACTGCTCGGTGGCCGCGTGCGGTCTTTCGGAAATGGTCCCGCACCAGGTTGGTGGCTATCCCGAACAACCACGGGCGGGCGCTGGAGGCATCGGAGCGGAACCGGTGCCTCGTCGCGAAGGCGCGTAGGAAGACTTCGGCTGCCACGTCCCCGCCGACCTCAGTGCCCACCCTGTAGGCCGCGTAGCGGTAAACGGCGTCGTGATGGCGCTCGAAGATCTCAGCGAACCGGGCCGGGTCCTCGAGTGATTCGAGGATGATTCGGGCGTCGCCCTGCTCATCCATCCACTACATATTGGCAGCCCTGTGGAAATGTTCAGGTGCCCCAGTAGCTCACGGACTCCGTCTTGTTGTCGATCCACCACGGCACGTTGTGCACCGACCCCGACCCCACGGTGTCGCCGTAGCTCCCGCCCTTGTTGGCCAGGTCATGGTGCCGGAGTCGGTAGCACCCGTTGTACGACGACGAGATCTTGTTCGCCCATGCCGCACCGGTGTTCCAGTAACCGCCGACGCAGCTGCTGCCCACCACCGTGATCGAGCTCCCCGCACCGTTGTATCCCTCGTAGTGGACGCCCAAGGTGAACGTCGCCATCACGAGGCTCACCTCTGGATCCGTGAACAGCTCCGAACCCGACGAGACGGCCACCCGGCCCCCAGACGCCTCGGCGATCGCCTCGCCGAAGGTGCCGAAGCAGACCCGCTCGGTCATGACGAACTCACCCGAGTCGAGAAGACCCACAACCTCGACCACACAGTGCGTCTCCGTCGCCGAACCCGCCGTCTCCGCCGCCGGTGCCACCGTGCCTGCGAGGACGATCACCAATCCGACGATAAGGCCGACGCGAGTCACAGCCACCTCCAGGGTTCTATGTACGTCAGCTATTCGCCGCAGCCTTCCGTTCTGTTCGCGACGCCCACTAATGACGATCGTGGGGGCATGCGGCAAACACGGCGGTAGGCGCCCCCCGTCGTTCTACGCCACGTCCACGATCACGCCAACGGCTGAAGGCCCCGCCCCTCACGTCCCACGGAACGCGACGAACCCGACGGAACTCAAGAGACTTTGACCAAGCGGCATCGCCCCTCGACGTATCCCCCGCATACCACGCGGCCGGGAACAGAAGAACCCCGATCGGACAATAAGACATCAAGAGGGGACGACCGAGGAGGTGCATCATGCTGTCAAGCGCGAAGATCCGCTCAGCGGATAAGCGTCGGGTATTGGGTGCTGCTTTGGCCGCCCTGCTCGCGGCGGCGGTGGTCGTCGCCACGGCGGCACCGGCGCAGGCGACGTGCGGCGATTGGGAGGTCACCAAGACCTACAACGGACCGGACGTCAGCGGCTGGTATGTGGGAAGCGCCGAGACCAAGCAGAACGTAGGGTGCTACGACGGTAACGTCCGTCACAGCAACCAGTCCGCCAGCCACCGCGGCCAATGGAAGAGCGACGCCGGAGCATGGAACTGGAGTTCGGTGGGACCTGTGTGGATCAATGCCGGTACCCAGAGTCCGGTGAAGGTTCTTATCGCCGGGCCGATCTCGGTCGGCCGTCCCCTACGGATCGGCTCCACGTGGCACGAGTCGTGGGGTAAGTGGTGGTTCTAGGCGGACACCGTGCGCCCCGGGGCTGCGGGCATTCTTCGCGGTCCCCGAGGCGCTGACGGGAGAAGTGTGCGAGTCGTTGTGATGGCGGTCGCTGGGCTGCTGGTGGTGGCGTGCGCGAGTTCGCCTTTGCTGGAGGAGGGTGCCGGCGCCCACACGACGAGCACGCCCCCCAGCATCAGAACCGACAACCCCGTGGAAACGAACTCCAATGACCTCGGAGGGGTGGTGGTGGCCCTGGTGGGGGTGGACGTGGAGGTCTCGAATGCGGTGGCCCCATTCGACCATCACTCCAACGTTGACAGCCTGCTCCTCGAGCTCGGTCTTCACAAAGCTCGGACTCAGGACATATATGACTGTCTGGCTCGGGAGGGGTTCGCCCCACGTCAAGTTTCTGAGCTGCCCGCTCGGGACGACCCGATCCTGATGGCGAACGCAGGGTTCCCCTTTGTGGAGGCCTTGGCTCGTGACGGTATCCCCGTGCTCCCTCCGACGCCGGGGGCACCTGACGACTTCCGGGAGTACTCGCAGGCCGAGCGAGAGGCGAGCCGGTCCTGCGCCGAAGCGGTGGACAGATCCCACGGCGAGGTCATTGTTGCCCTTGAGCTGTGGGTCAGTGTCCGCTTCGCCTGGGAGCCCGTGCTCGCCGAGATCGACGCCACCGATGAGATCCGGTCGCTGGTCGGCGAATTCAGCTCGTGTCTGATTGAGGAGGGCATCCCTGCTGACTCTGCGGCCTCCGAAACCGCGTACCTCAGCTACGTCGACTTTCTCTTGGCGGATACGGGCGGTGATCCCACTGAGTTTGTCGAAGTCAGCGAGCGGATGGGGAAGCTGTATGCGGAGTGCGGCCGGGAGCTGTTCGAGACTCGGGAGCGGATGCGGGGCGGGGAGCGCCGGGAGGCGTTCCTGCGGGAGCATGAGGAGTCGATCCGCCGGCTCTCGGATCTTCTCTACGGCGGTGGGGCATCACCGTGAGACCCTTCCTTGCCGCGGTTGTGGTGTTGCTGGCAGCGTGTGGCGGCTCACAGGGAGCCGACCCCGCCGCTACCGGTCCCACTGAGCCGCCCGCGACCACGACCGCCGTCTCGACCGCCACCACGGTTCCGGCGACGACTATCACCGAGCCGACGGGTCTGGTCGGCGAGGAGCTGCTGGCATGCATGGTGGGTAGCTGGACGCTCGATACTGAAGCCTTCGAGGCAGAATTGCAGTTTCGTGAGGATCCCTCTGAGCTCTCTATCTCGATCGACGTCCTTGCGGGTCGAGGCGATCTCGACATCCGGGCCGACTACACGTTCATGCTCTCCTATGAAGAGCTAACCATCCGTTTTCACTCATTGCAGGTGACGGGGCCGAATACGGACACCGAGATGGTGACAGCGGGGGAGGTCACAGCGGTCTTCGAGTTAGAGGGAGACGTGTTCCTGGCGGGCGAAATCGACGGCCAGGCACTGAACATCCGAGGCTGGTGGCCGGACGAGAATCGGGAGATCCCTCGCCGGATCCACCCTGGAGCGATCGCGATGGGCACCGAAGTCATCCCCATGTACATCCCAGCTGAAATCACAGCCGACTGCGGCGAGGACCGCCTCGTAATCAACGATGTGATCCACGATCCCCTCACAGAAGACGGGCCCTCCACGATCTGGGTGCGGTACCAGGACGGCTGAGGGATGAGGAGAATTCGACTCTTGGGGTGGTTGGCGATTCAGCGTTCTGCGTCCTTTCCCTCAACTGGAGACGGAGCGTCGACGACTTGTCGACGCGGGGCGCGGCTGTGAACCATTCGACGCCAGGGTGCAACATGGCCCTGGAGAATCCTGATGGTGGGTGCAACGTTTCGGGGGTGCAGTGCGTCGTGAAGGTATGAGTGCTATCACCACGGTCTGCCGATGAGGCAGGGCCTCCGCGATCCCGCGGAGTGGTCTTCGGGTGAGCCCTTGCGGGGTGATTTCGAGTCCACTTACCGGCAGGAGCATCTTCGGCTGGTCCGTCTGGCTCATCTGATCACGGGTTCGAACGGTGTCGCCGAGGAGCTGGTCCACGATGTGTTCATCGGGGCGTACAGGCGGTGGCACCGGATCGACGATCCCGTGGGTTACCTCTACCGGGCGGTGGTAAACCGGTCTCGTTCTCTGCTCCGTCGTCGCCGCCTCGAGTCGAGCCACCGGGAGGTCCATCTCAGGGTGGTGCTGCCTCCGGAGATCGACGAGGTTTGGGAGGCCCTGGCGCGGATCCCCTCCCGACGGCGCACCGTGCTGGTGCTGAGGTACTACGCCGATCTGAGCATCGCGCAGATCGCCGAGCTGATGAAGATTCGGCCGGGGACGGTGAGATCTCTGATCTTCCGGGGACACCAGTCGCTGAAGAGGGAGCTCGGGAGTGACTGAGCACGAGCGGCGCCTCAGGAAGACGTTCGATCACGTGGCCGAGAGGACCCGGGCGGAGAGTCGGCTCGATCGGTTCCCGTCGAGTCGCCGGCGCAGGAGATCCGCGCCGGTGATGGCGGCCGCGGCGTTCCTCCTGGCGCTCGGGTTCGGCCTCCCGTTAGCGCTCCGTTCCCCCGGTCGGTTGTTGGTACCGGTCGGTCAGGGAACCGCTCCATCCTCCCAGGAGCCGGTGTCGACGCCGGCATCGCCGGGTGGTGCGGAGAACCCCGACACGACCAGTGGTGAGACTCCGGGAGAGGATGTGGTCGTCGGCCTGATGGGGGTGGAGGTCGAGGTGTCGAATGCGGTGGCGCCCTTCGATCATCACTCGTCCGTGGACACCCAGCTGTTGGGGTTTGGCCTGAGCAGAGTCCGTGTCGGACTGATGAACGATTGCCTGGCAGCGGAGGGGTTCCCACCGGTGACGATCTCGCCGCTGCCCGACCGGGACGACCCGATCCTGATGGCCAACGCGACGTTTCCCCACATCGAGGCTCTCGCCGCGAGCGGTTTCCCCAACCTCCCCGGCACCCCGGGATCACTCGATGACTCTCGCGAGCGCTCCGAGGAGGAAGCCGCCGCTTCGCGGCAATGTGCCGAAGACGTCGACACCTCTGACCACGAGGTCATCGCGGCCTATGGGCTGTACGCCTCGATACGAAGTGCCTGGGAGGTGGTCCTCGCCGAGATCGACGCCACCGCTGAGATCCGGTCACTGGTTGTCGGCTTCTCCTCCTGCCTCGTTGCCGAGGGTATTCCGGCCACAAACGCCCGTTCGGAGGGCTCGTTCCTCGGCTACGTCGACTCCATGCTGGCGGCGACGGGTGCCGACGAGAGCGCCTGGCCGGAGATCCGTGAGCAGATGGGGAAGCTGTATGTGGAATGCGGCCGGGAGCTGTTCGAGGCCCGGGAGCGGCTGCGGGGCGGGGAGCGCCGGGAGGCGTTCCTCAGCGAGCATCAGGAGGGGATCCGTGAGCTGTCGGAGCTCCTCTACGGCGGCGGGGCGTCGACACCGTGAGACTCACTGCGATCTTGGTGGCCAGCCTGCTGGTGGCGGCGTGCTCGGGTTCGCCGTCGTCGGTTCCGGAGGATGGTGGGGACGTCGTCACGACGAGCGCGCCTGGCACGACCGCTGCCGATGGCTCGAGTGATACCACCCCCGTTGAGGGCGGGGACGTGGTGGTGGCCAGCCTGGTGGGGGTCGAAGTGGAGGTCTCGAACGCGGTGGCGCCGTTCGATCATCAGTCCAACGTGGACAGTCTGCTGCTGGGGTTCGGCCTCTCGCGAGCACGAACGCAGCTGATCTCCGATTGCCGGGGCGCTGAGGGCTTCCCACCCATTCCGACCTCGCCCCTGCCGGATCGGGACGACCCGGGCCTGTGGGCCAACCGTCAGTTCCCCTATATCGAGGGCTTGGCTGGCGATGGGTTCCCCAACCTGCCCGGTACTCCGGCGTCCCCCGACGACTCCCGGGAACCCTCCGAGGCCGAGCGCGAGGTGAGCCGGAGGTGCGCCGAGGAGGTCGATCGATCCGGGCACGATGTGATCGTTGCCTCTGGGTTGTACGCCTCGGTGCGGGGGCCTTGGGAGTCGGTGCTCGACGAGATCGACGCCACCGATGAGATCAGGTCGCTGGTCGGCGAGTTCGGTACGTGCCTGCGGGCGCAGGGCATTCCCGCAAACGCCACGGTCTCTGAAGGCGCATTTCTTGGCCATGTCCAATCGCTGCTCATGGCAACCGGAGTCGATGAGAGCTCCTGGCCGGAGATCAATGAGCGGATGGGGAAGCTGTATGTGGAGTGTGGCCGGGAGCTGTTCGAGGCTCGGGAGCGGCTGCGGGGTGGGGAGCGACGGGAGGCGTTCCTGCGGGAGCACGAGGTGGCGATCCGCGAGCTGTCGGACCTCCTCTACGGGCCCGGCGGGTTGGCGCCGTGAGAGCGCCGGCACCTGTCGCCATCGTGTTGTTGGTGGTGGCCTGCGGCGGGTCACCGAACGCCGATCCCTTTGCCTCGACGACAAGCGTGACCGCCAACACTTCCGTCCCTGAGACGACGGCGGTCTTACCGACGACGACCACCATGGAGCCGACGGCGCTGCGCGACGGAGAGTTGATGGCATGCCTGGTGGGGACTTGGGTGCTGGACGTTGAGGCGTTCGAACGGGATTTCCAGGCCGCGGTAGACCCCCAGCGGAACAGCATTCTGGTCGATCTGGTGTCGGGCGGGGCCAGCCTCGACTTCGGTGAGGGGCACCGCGTCATCCTGTCCTACGACGACTTGACCTTCACGGTACGACTCCCCACCGAGGGACCGGCGGAATTTTCTCACAACGAGATGGTGGTGACGGGCGAGGTGACCGCGACCTACCGGCTCGAGGGGAACTCGCTGACTCTGAGCGATCTCGGCGGGTCTGATTTGGTGTTTCGCCAATGGACCCGCCTGGGTGAAGGCGAGCCACAGGAGAATCCGTTCCTATTCGTTCATCCGCTGACATTGGCGATGAGCCCGGCCCTGATCCCTGTGTGGCATCCGGGCGTGGTGACGCTGGAGTGTGACGAAGAGCAGCTCGTCGTGTCTGCCCGGTTCGACACCCCGGATGTGGACGTTCCCCCGCCGACTTCCTGGCTTCGTCAGGAGCGCGACGAGTGAGGTGCACTCGGAGGACGACTGGTCTGCGGATCGGCGTGTCCGCCCGACAGGGCATCAAAGTCGACGTGCCGCCTCCTACCGTGTGGCTGCGCAAGTGAAGAGCACTCTTCCTGCCGCTCTGGTGCTGGTACTGGGAGCATGTGGCGGCCCTTCGGGGGCCGAGTCAACGGCTATGTCTACCGCGGCGGCCACCACCACCACCACGACCACCACCACCGGAGCCGCCGGCTTGGAGGGCGAGGAGCTGCTGGCGTGCATGGTTGGCAGCTGGACTCTGGACACGGACGCCTTCGAGGCCAGGTTGCAGGCCCATCTTGATCCGCAAGCCGACGACATCTTCGTCGACGTGACTTCGGGGGTGGGCGATCTCGTGGTCAGGGCCGACCGAACATTCAGCGTCTCATACGACAACTTGACCATCCGCCTTGGCTTCCCCGCGAATGTGAGGGGAACCCCGGTTGTTCAGGAGGAGGCCGTCGTCGTCTCCGGCCGGGTGGCCGCCGACTTCGAGATTCAGGGAGACGAGTTTCTGCCGGGCAAGGTCGAGGATCCGGTGTTGGTCATCGGGCAGGCGATTCCTCCGGAGGGTGACTTCCGTGAGCTACCTCCCGCGTTCAGATACGGGTCGTTGAGGATGGGCACTAGGGCGAATCACCCTTACTACCTGGAGAAGATCACGATCGGCTGCGACGAGGATCGCCTGGTGGTCAACGATGAGGTGCGGATCGATCTGCTCACCGGTGACGGGCCGTCGACGATCTGGCTGCGGGTCGAGCCATGAGGTCGAAGCGGATCATCTTGTGGTTGGCTGTTCTCCTGATCGCGATGGGGGTGCCGGTGACTCTGTGGGTGTTGTCGTCTGCAGGGGTGTCGCCGGAGCAGCGGATCGCCGATGCCGAGCCGCCGGCGCCGCCGACGGTGGATGTGGCGGTCGAGGAGCGGGTGTTGCGGGATGTAGTGGTGTTCCGGGGGGTGGTGGCTTCGGTGGACCGGCACCCGGTATCGGCCCCGGATTTGGGTGATCTTCTGCCGGTGGTGGTCGATCTGCCGGTGGGGGTGGGCGAGCCGGTGGTGTCGGGTCAGGTGATGGCGGTGGTGTCGGATCGTCCGGTGATCGTGGTGGCCATGCCGGTGCCGTTGTATCGGGCGTTGACCCGTGGCGTGGTGGGTGAGGATGTTTCCCGGTTCCAGCGGGCGCTGATCGAATTGGGTTATGAGCTGGAGGTCGATGGCCTGTTCGGCCGGGAGACCCAGGCGGCGACCAAGAGCCTGTATGAGGATCTGGGGTTCGAAGCGGCGACGGAGGGGGAGGGGTTCGCCGCCCAGGTGGTGGTGCCTCTGGGTGAGATCGTGGGGGTGGCGTCGTTTCCGGCGGTGGTGGCGTCGGTGAATGCCACGGTGGGGTCGGTGGCCGATGGTCCGCTGCTTTTTGTCACCACTTCGGAGCTGGTGGTCGATGCCACCGTGGAGACGTCGCTGGCGCCGCTGTTGGCGCCGGGGACCGTGGCGACGGCGGAGGGGGATTGGGAGTTGGTGGTGCTGTCGAACACGGGCCGTGATGAGACCGGCCGCGCCGTGGTGCGGTTGGGGGCGGTGGAGGCTCTCCCGGCCGAGATGCTGGGTCGAGATCTGCGGATCGAGGCCGAGCTGGCTGCCACCGAGGGGCCGGTGCTGGCGGTCCCGGTGACCGCGATCCGTTCGGGGGCCGACGGTGAGCTGATACGAGTGGTCGGGCCCGACGGTGGGGTGAGATCCGTCGGGGTACGCACCGGGGTCAGTGTCGGCGGTTGGGTCGAGATCGTCTCCGCCGACGAGGAGTTGAGCCCGGGGACATTGGTGCGGGTGGGATGAGTCCCCCGCCCGAGACGGTGGTTTCGTGCCGCGGCGTCGCTCGGACCTACGGGGGAGAGGTGCCGGTGGAGGCGCTCGCTCCGGCGAGCTTCTCGATCGTCCGGGGGGAGCAGGTGGTGGTGTGCGGCCCGTCGGGGTCGGGGAAGTCGACGCTGCTCAACCTGCTCGGCCTGCTGGACGCTCCCAGCGGCGGGTCGTACGAGCTGCTGGGGGAGGACACCTCGGCTTTGGGTGAGGCGGACCGGGCGGGGTTGCGGGCCCAGGCCATCGGGTTCGTGTTCCAGTCGTTTCACCTGCTGGCGGGGCGGAGCTCGGTGGAGAACGTCGCCACCGGGCTGCTCTACCGGGGGGTAGGGCGTCGCCGGCGAGTGACACGGGCCCGTGAGGTGTTGGATCGGGTCGGGTTGGCGGATCGGGCCGACACCGAGGTCTCCCGGCTCTCGGGAGGGGAACGCCAGCGGGTCGCCATCGCCCGTGCCCTGGTCCACGACCCCGAGCTGCTGCTGGCCGACGAACCCACCGGTAACCTCGACTCGGAGACCAGCCGGCGGGTGCTCGGGTTGCTCGACGAGCTCAACGCCGAGGGATACACCCAGATCATTGTCACCCACAACGAGACCATCGCCGCCCGCTCCCCCCGCCGTCTCGACCTCCTCGACGGCCGGCTCACCGACTCGGCGGCTCCCTCGTGAGGGTGGCCCGGCGCCGCCGGCGGTCGCGGCTGCGTTTTGTCGACTCGATCGGAGAGTCGTGGCTCGAGGTGACTCGCCGACCCGGCCGGGCGATCATGACCGGGCTGGGAGTCGCCCTGAGCGCGGCGGCGATCGTCACCACGCTCACTCTCGCCGCCACCATCCGCTTCCAGGTCTCGGACCAGTTCGACGCCCGCCGGGCCACCCAGGTCGAGCTCCGCACCCGTACCGACGGCGCCGGCTCCCAGGTCGACCACGAGTTCCCCCCGCCATCCGAGGCCATCGATCGGGTCGAAGGTTTGAGCGGCGTCTTAGGGGTCGCGGTGATCCGCGAGACCTTCGAGGATCAGCGGGTCGCCATCAACCAGGTGGCCGACCCCACCGCCGCCCCCGCTCGGATGCGGGTCTACGGGCTCAACGCCACCGGACTCCGTGCCCTCGAGGCAAGGGTCACCGGGCCAGGCTGGGACCAGTGGCACGACGACACCGCCCAGCGGGTCGTCGTACTCTCCCGGGCCACCGCCGCCGCCATCGGCGTCGGCGACATCGCCGTCGGAGACCGGCTCTTCATCGCCGGGCTGGGCTTCACCGTCGCCGGCATCCTCGATCAGGTGCCACGGCTGCCCGCCCTCACCAACGGGCTCCTCGTCCCAATCGGCACCGTCGCCCTCTTCGACCTCGACACCGACCGGGACCGGCTCATCGTCGTCACCGCACCCGGCGCCGCCCGCCAGGTCGCCGCGGTACTGTCGCGAGCGGTCACCCCGAATAGCCCCGACAGCTGGACCGCCTACGCCCCCGAAGACGAATCGACCCTCCGCCGCACCGTCGACGACCAGCTCCAGGCCCTCTCCCTGGGACTCGGCGCCGCCGTCCTCGTCCTCGGTGTGGTCTCGATCGGCAATGCCACCCTCACCTCGGTGATGCAGAGGATCCACGAGATCGGGTTGCGCCGCGCCCTGGGGGCCCGCCCCCGACACATCGCCACCCACATCCTCCTCGACGCCGCCGTCATCGGCACCATCGGCGGGATCATTGGCGCCACCCTCGGCCTCACCGCCACCCTGGCCGTCACCGCCACCCAAGGATGGGTACCCGTCATCGACCCCCGCATCCCCGTCGCCACCATCACCGGCGGCATCCTCGCCGGCGTCGTCGCCGGGGTATACCCCGCCCGAGTCGGCAGCCGCCTCCAGCCCACCGAAGCCCTAAGGCGTGAATGACCGGCCTTGCCGGATCGCGTGGCCACAATGAGCGATCCCCGCGTCATCCTCAACTGGTGTTCTCAACTCGATGGCAGCCATGAGTCGCGACCACACCGCGTCCACATGAGAACGAAAAACCACCACAAATGACGCGGGGCCGTGAGAGCTGAGAACCCTTGTGCCTCAAGGGTCGTCGCAGGATCACCAACACCGGCGCGGCAACCCGCCCATCCCTGACACGGAAGAGGTCACTGGTTCAATCCCAGTAGCGCCCACCGCGGTGTGTTCTGCGGGCCCCCGGAGCGCGGGTGGGCTACTTGCGGACCCGGAACCGAAGGATGGTGACCGCACCCGCTCGCATGCTGCTGAGTGGTTCCAGGTCAATCCTCACGGAGCCCGGGGGCAAGAACGGGATGCCGTCGCCCAGCACAACCGGCAGGACGTACACCAGGATCTCGTCGACGAGGCCCCGCCGCAGAGCCTGGGCGGCCACGTCGGCGCCGAGAATCTCCAGGTTCTTGCCGCCGGCGGCGGCCCGGGCCGTGGCGACCGCTTCCCCGATGTCCCCGGCGAGGACCGTAATCCCCGGGTTCGGCGGGTCGGGGGGCCTGTGGCTGAGGAGGAACGAGGGTCCGGAGAAGGGGTAGTCCACGCTTCCCGGCTCCTCGGCCTCCATCCGATTGCCTACGTCGTAGGTCCGGCGTCCGATGAGCATCGCGCCCGTGTTCGCCGCCTGGTCCGCGACCACCTCGGGCGCCACGAAGTCGACGATCCAGTCCATCGCGTCGCCGGGACCCGCGATGAAGCCGTCAAGGGACATCGCCCTGTTCAATACCACCTTGCCGTGCCTGGCGCTCGCATCACTCATGCTGTCCTCCGTGGCTCAGTCTGCATTTCTCGATGGGCGGTGAAGCACCAGGATCGCCACTTCGAGCGCCCACCGGAGGTGCCTCACCCATCAGGAAGCACCGGGGTCAAGTCCTGGCCGTCGGTCCACGCCTGTAGGTACTCGTAGGGCCAGACCTCGCCGCGGCGGACCTCCCAGTCCCCGGGCCCTCCGGGGCGGGAGATCCCGAAGTGGACATGAGGGCTGTTGGCGTTTCCGGTCATCCCCACCGTCCCGATGGGCGCGCCGGCCCGCACCGGCCGTCCCGGTTCGATCCCGGGCTCAACGGAGTCCAGGTGCGAGACGTGGTAGCGGATCCCGTCGGTGCCAAGGATGGTGACGAAGAGGCCTGCCCGGGTGGCACCGTCGTTGACATCGGGATCCCAGGAATCGGTCCGGCTCACCTCATGAATCACTCCATCGGCGACCGCCACCACCGTGGTGCCCGCCGGCGCGTAGATGTCGGTGGCCGGGTAATCGTGGTGGGTGTCCGAGTAGGTGGCCCCGTCCGGCGGCTGCACGGGGAAGTAGTAACGCCTGCCCGCGACCTGCCAGGGCGAAGCCAGGGGAGCCGTGGTCGTCGTGCTGGTCGGCATGGTGGTGGTGCGCGGTGCAGCCGTGGTCACCGGGTTCAGCGGTGTGCTGGTCGAGGAGGTCGTCACCGCAGCCGTCGAGGAAGCGGTGACCTGCGTGGCAGCCGGGCCGCTGCACGCCCTCCCCAGAAGCAGGGTGGCGACGATGAGGCTGATCCGGGTTAGATGCATCGGTCCGCAAGTCTCCCACCGTTGACTCGCAAGCGAACCTGGTGCGATGGCTATGGCATCACGATCGAGCAGCCCTGCCGGGCCTAGTCCGAGGACTCACTCCTCGAGGTACTCGTCGCAAATGACCCGGCGAAGCGTCTTCCCGGCCAGGCTGAGAGAGAACTCGTCGAGGATGAGCACCTCGCGTGGGAGAGTGGGCGTGGTCTCGATATCGCGGTCCATTGTCGTTCGCCCTCGCCGCGCTTCCCGCCGGCATCGAGCTTTCGCGGGGGCCGCGTCACTCTGTGGGAAGTTCTTCGTCCACAGGGTCGTGTCGTGTGGGACCGAGCCATCGGCTTCCGACCAGGACGATCGGCACGGTGACCGCTGCCGACAACGCCAGCCACACCGGACGCTCCATCCACCACACCCCACTCGCCGAGGACGGCGGCACGTATGACAGGCCGAGGTACACCAACCCCAACGCCACCACGAACCCGGTCGTATGCAAGAGGTAGAGGGGCATCGAGAATCGGCCCGCGAATTCGTTCATTGCCGCCCAACGCGGTGATTCCGCCAGTCGCCGAGTGACGTGATCGCGCAGGATCAGCGCGAACCCGATCTGAATCACCAGCAGCGCCCCCATGGCCAGTGTGGGCGGCGCGGCATTCGAGATGCCGTCTTCGGGAACCCCCACCATGGATCGGGGATACGGGGCCAGCGAAGTGAGCACGAGCAGGGCGATCACTCCACCGAAGGCGAGCATCCACCGCGCCCGGCGCTTTAGGCCAACGAGCGAGCCGTAGTGCATGCCCATCTGGTGGCAAAACGACCAGATGACGATCAGGTTCAGCCAGCCGGCCCACCCGTACCCCCGGACGAACCGCAGCAGGTCGAGCCCCATGGCCACGGCGACCAGGGCGACCACCACCCACGATCCCCATCGGCGGTGCAGCCACACCGTCGCCGGCGCCAGGAGGACCAGCACTGCGTAGACCGCGAGGAACCAGAGGGGGCTGATGATCAGCAGCACGGCACTGGAGATCCACGGGACGTCTCGAACCACCCCGATGACCATCCCGACGATTACCCACGCTCCGACTACACCGAGCGCGGGCACCACGAGGCGGCGCCAACGCCTGACCACGAAACGCCACCAGGAATCACCGCGCAGGCGCGCCCGCTCCCAGGACCGGAAATGCAGGTAGCCGCCAACAAAGAAGAACAGAGGAACCACTTGCAGCACCCAGGTGAGTGCCCACAGCCCGGGTGTGGAGCCGATCGGGTTGCTCGCCTTCACCTGATCGGGGCGAAACTCCAGGATGGTGAATGCCCAGTGGAAGAGAACAACCACGACGAGGCTGAGGGCGCGCAGGAAGTCGAGATAGGCCTCTCGGTCTGAGAGTGCGGTGGACGGCGCCGTCATGATCTTCGCGAGGCTACCGGTGGCCGAACCGCATCACCGCGGTGATGCGACGATTGGCGACCGCCGCGACCGGGTACCTCAACATGGACCGCTAAGGAGAAGCCATGACACGGGCAGCCACCGCCATCGTTCCCGACGAGGGTTTGATGGCAAGGCGATCGCCGGATGAATCAGCCGAGGTCGTCGCTCGCATCCACCCGTTCGTCGAGGTGCTGGTGCTCGAGCGCCGGGGAAGCTGGGCGCTCGTCGGCTTCCCTGACGGAGGTGGTCGCGACCTGTGGGTCGAAGCCGCCTCGCTGCAGGCGCCGGCAACTCGAGACGCCTAGAGGTCAGCGACCTGTTCGCTGACCCTGTTAGTCGGGCTCCTCGATACCGGCGAGCCTCTCGGCGAGTCGCTTCTTGCCCTCGATGTCCGATCCGCGCTCGATCACTATCCGCTGCGCCTGCGGCGACCCGGCGCCGTGAAGCGACTCGGTCAGGTAGCCGACGGCGTTGCGGCCCATCGTCATGTTCTCGATCAGCCGGAACACCTTCACGCGGTCCCTCGTAGGTACCCCGGGTCGTCCCTGGAAGTACTTCTCCAGCACGGGTCCCAGATCGGGGTGATCGAAGTCCTGTTCGGAGGGGAGAGTCACGACGGCGCCGCCGGCGAGATCCTGGGCGAGCCGGCCCAGCTCGTAGGGGTAGCGGGTCACATCCAGCTTGCAGGAGTTGGCCAGCAGGGGATCGGGCTCCCAGTTGCCCGCCGGGCGCTGCGTCGACTCGTGTGAGGCGGCGATCCCCAGCCCGTAGATCGTCTCGTTGAGATGCGACATCTCGACGAGCTTGTCCCGGATGTGGGATGCCTTGGGGACGCCGTTGTAGTCGGCGATCAGGGCGGCGGCGCCGATGAGCACGTCGCCGACACCCGACTTGCAGACGTACGAGCGCCGGTGATACGAGGTGAAGCGTTCCACCAACTCGGCGGCGAACTCGGTCTCACCGTCCATGAACACGCGCTCGGTGGGGATGAACACGTCGTCGAATACGACCAGGGCCTCCTGGCCGGCGAACTGGGCGTTGCCGACATCGAGCTGCCCATCCATGCTCCGGGTGTCGCTCGACTGCCGGCCGTAGACGTAGGTGATCCCGGGGGCCTCCACGGGGAGTGCGCCCACGATTGCGTAGTCGCGATCCTCGGGCTCCAGCCGGGCGGTGGGCATGACGAGCATCCAGTGGGAGTTGATGGCGCCCGTCTGGTGGGCCTTGGCCCCGCGGATCACCACGCCGTCGTCGCGGCGTTCTGCGACGTGCAGATAGAGGTCGGGGTCGGCCTGGCCGAGCGGGCCCTTGCTCCGGTCGCCCTTGACGTCAGTCATGGCGCCGCCGACCACCAGGTTGAGCCGCTGCATCTCGGCGAGCCAGGTGGTGAACCGATGGTGGTAGCCGGTGCCCTGCGCGGCGTCGATGTCGTAGGTGAGCGAGAAGAGGGCGTTGACGGCGTCCATGCCGACGCAGCGCTGGAAGCAGGTGCCGGTCTCCCGCCCCAGGCGCCGTTGCATCTTGTTCTGGGATACGACGTCTGCGGCGCTCCCCGTGACATGGAGGAACCGGTTCACTGGAGCCCCGGTCAGGTCAGAAGTGGCGGAAGCCAGAGCGGGATCCGCGACAGCGAGGTCGTAGGTGGCTGCGATGGCGTTGATCGAAGGGCGGATGATCGGATGGTCGACCGGCTCGGCGATGCGCTTCCCGAACAGCCAGACGTCGAGGTCGCGATCCCGCAGGCTCTCGAGGTAGTCGGCGCCGTCGCGGATGGGGTCACCGGTCTTCCAGGGCATGGGACGAGGGTACCCCCGGTCCAGGCGCGATGGTGGGCCGCCCGTGAGCGGCCCACCATCGATCGGGTGCGCGGTGATCAGCCGCCGTGGTTGATCGGCCGCAATCCTGAGGTTGTCGTCAGCCGGCCGGGAGCACCTTGTTCTTGCCGCCGTCGTCAACGCCGTCAAAGGGGATATCGAATCCCCGTACATGGTTCTTCACGACGGTGTTGTCCGATCCCCAGTTCCCCAGGCCGATGTCGTAACCGGAATTGGGGTGGTCTACTCCCTCGTCGACGAGGTGGTTCTTCGAGTACGTGCCATTGTCGGCAGAAACGTAGAGTCCGATGTCCGAGTTACCGACGATGTCGTTCCTCTCGACCAGCAATCCATCGCCAGCGTCGAAGATCAGGACTGCCGTGGCGGCAAAGTCACTGGTTCCCATCCACTGATTGCCTGCGACTCGGTTCAGGCTGACCACGCCGGAAGCTCCGAATCCCACCTGAATGCCGTTGGCTGCCAGGTTTGCCTGGGTGGCACTGGCGCCTAGACGGTTGTGGTTGATGGTCACGTCGACATCGCCATTCGCGACGATCCCGGTCTTCTGGTAGTCCAGGATCTCATTGTGAGATATGGCAACCGACACCGTGTTTGGGTGCGTGCCATCGAAGGGCGCGTTGCGGACTTCGATCGCATTGCCTTCCTGGCAGCCGCTAGCGCCCTGGTTGATCCCGGACACGACATTGTGGGCGATCACACCTGAGGCTCCATCGAACATGATGCCCCGCAGGCGGTCGTCACCGCCGTCACACGCGTTCGCCAGGCCAGAGGCCGTGACCCGGACATTCACCACGCTCGCTGTGGCACCGTCGTTCGCAATCACTGCGCCCCGAAAGTGGTCGCCTACTGGGTCCACCGCTGTGATCGTGTAGCCCGCACCGTCGAGTGTGTAGCCGTATGGCACCCCGATGGTCCCGTCGGTCGTGCAGTCCGCCGTAAGCGTCATGGTCATCGTCGACGGAGCAATGTCGAACACACAATCGGTGACAGCAATAGCCGTAGCCGTGGGCAGCACAACTGTCAGCCCGAGCACGAGAGCCACCAGAAGTCTGCAACTCCTCACTCGAATCTCCTTCGAACGCATGGTGTTCCCCTTTCGTCCGCCCCTCTTTCTTCCAACCGACCCTACTCAAGGCGTTCGGCGGATGCGGCGGGTGTTCGCCTCTTGGCGCGGCGGCCACGATGCAATACACTCTCCCCGCCGACAGGGAGCGGAGTGAACGCACGAGCGGAGCGAGGTCGCCTTGCCTGACCGCCGTCCCGTTCTCCACCCCATTACTCGGGCCCCCCTCGTGGGGGTTCTTTTCTTGGGCGGGACGCCTTGACCACGCTTCGCCTCCCCGGCCTCGTCGACGTCCACACCCACATGCGCGATCCCGGCCAGACCCACAAGGAGGATTGGGCGTCGGGCACCGCCGCCGCCCTCGCCGGGGGGTTCACCACCGTGCTGGCGATGCCGAACACTGAGCCGCCGGTCGTGGATCGGCCCTCGTTGGACGGCGCGGTCGCGGCCGCGAGTCGGGGGGCGAGGTGCGACTACGGGCTGTATCTCGGTGCCAGCGAGGGGAATGCCGAGGAGGTCGCCGTCATCGCCGGCGATGTCGCCGGCCTCAAGATGTACTTGGACTCCACCTTCGGCGAGTTGCGGCTGCCCGATCCCGACTCCTGGTGGCGCCACCTCGAGGCATGGCCGGACGATCGCCCGGTCGCCCTCCACGCCGAAGGAGCGACCCTGGCCGCGGTGCTCCTGATGGCCACCATGCTGGAGCGGCCGGTGCATGTCTGTCATCTGGCCACCGAGGACGAGGTGGTGAGCGTGCTCCGGGCTCGCGAGCGGGGACTGGCGGTGACCTGCGAGGTCACCCCTCATCACCTGTTTCTCGACCAGACGGACGCCGAGCGCCTCGGTGGGCTCGGCTCGGTGCGCCCGCCCCTGGCGTCGCCATCCGACCGTAAGGCGCTGTGGAGACACCTGGACGACATCGACTGCTTCGCCACGGACCACGCCCCCCACACCCTCGACGAGAAACTGTCCGCGGCGCCACCTCCGGGCTTCCCCGGGCTGGAGACGGCGCTGCCTCTCCTGCTGGGGGCGGTTCACGACGGCCTGCTCACGATCGATGACGTCGTCGCTCGCCTCCACGACAACCCGCGACGCATCTTCCGGCTGCCGGAGCAGGATGCGAAGGTGGAGGTCGACCCGGATGCGGGGTGGACGGTCGACGGCGCTGATCAGCAGACCCGGGCGGGGTGGACGCCGTTCGACGGCAGGATGATGCGGGGACGGGTGGCGCGGGTCACCGTTCGTGGTGAGGACGTGTTCCGGGACGGCGAGGTCCTCGCCGCTCCCGGGTCGGGACGGAATGTGCGAGAGGAGCACTAGATGGAGCGAGAGACCATGTCGCGGACCCACCTCCCCTTCGGGGACAAGCAGGACGCGCCCTTCTACGGCCGGGACATCGTGTCGGTCAAGCAGTTCGACCTGGAGAACCTCGATTACATTTTCGAGGTCGCTCACGAGATGCAGGCGATGGTGGCTCGCGTGGGCACCTTCGACCTGCTCAAGGGCAAGCTGCTCGCCAACATCTTCTACGAGCCGTCGACGCGTACCTCGTCGTCGTTCACGGCGGCAATGGAGCGACTGGGCGGGAGCGTGATCGCGATCAACGAGGTCCGCTACTCGTCCGTCTCCAAGGGTGAGTCCCTCGCGGACACGGTCCGGACTCTCGAGAGGTACGCCGACGTGATCGTCCTGCGTCACCCCGACGTGGGCGCCTCCGCCGAGGCTGCGAAATTCGCCTCGAAGCCGATCATCAACGCCGGCGACGGGGTAGGGGAGCACCCGACGCAGGCACTGCTCGACCTCTTCACGATCCGCGAGGAGCTGGGGGAGGTCGACGGGCTCACCGTCACGATGGTGGGCGACCTCAAGTACGGGCGCACCGTCCACTCATTGTCTCGGCTGCTCTCCAAGTTCAAGGTGGAGCTCAATCTGGTCTCCCCGGAGATCCTCCAGATGCCGGACGAGATTCTCGGCGAGCTCACCGAGGCGAAGACGCCGTTCGAGGTGCACGACACACTCGACGCGGTGATCCCGGCCACCGACGTCCTGTACGTCACCCGGGTACAGAAGGAGCGGTTCGAGGACGAGAGCGACTACGACGCCGTGAAGAACGAGTTCGTCATCACACCGGCGACACTGGTGCCGGCAAAGGAGCGGATGATCGTGATGCACCCGCTCCCGAGGGTGAATGAGATCAGCATGGAGGTGGACGCCGATCCGAGGGCGGCCTACTTCCGGCAGATGGAGTACGGCATGTATGTGCGGATGGCGCTTCTCGCCATGGTGCTGGGCAAGGCGTGAGGGGCTTCTTCGAGGCGCTCGAGGAGCGATCGCGCTCCGCGGACACCCTGCTCTGCGTGGGTGTCGACCCGCGCGCCAAGGATGCCGCCGAGGCGCGCCGCGTCTCGCTCGACCTCATCGCGGCCACCGTGTCCGCGGCAGCGGCATTCAAGATGAACGCCGCCTTCTTCGAGGCGCACGGCCCGGCCGGCATCGACGCGCTCGTCGAAGTCGTGGCCGCCGTGCCCGACGAGATCCCGGTGATCCTCGACGCCAAGCGCGGCGACATCGCCTCGACGGCGGTCGCCTACGCCGAGGCTTGCTTCGGGGTGGTGGGCGCCGGCGCTGTCACCCTCAGCCCCTACCTGGGGCGCGATGCGATCGATCCGTTCCTCGCCCACCCCGGCGCCGGCGTGTGGGTGCTCTGTCGCACCTCGAACCCGAGCGCCGCCGAGATCCAGGACGGCACCCTGGACAGCGGGCAAATGGTCTTCGAGCAGATCGCGCAGATCGCTTCTCACTGGGCGGGACCCGACCGGCTCGGCCTGGTGGTCGGCGCCACCCAGCCCGATGCGCTCGCCCGGGTGCGATCGCTGGTCCCCGGTCATTGGATCCTGGCGCCAGGGATCGGTCCCCAGGGCGCCGATCCCGACGCCGTCGGGGTCGGGCTGCGGTCCGACGGTCGCGGGTTGCTCGTGCCGTCGTCACGCCTCGTCGGCGGTTCATCCGACCCGGCCACCATGGCGGAGGATCTCCGCGACGCGCTGCGCCGGGTGACTCCGAAGGTGGTGCGGCCGCGGCCCCGGGGACTGGCCGTCGACCTCCACGCCTCGGGTTGCCTCCGGTTCGGCGAGTTCACCCTCCGCTCCGGGGTGGTCTCCCCTGTCTATGTCGATTTGCGCCGTCTCTCCGGGAGGCCGGGGCTCTTGCGCCGGGTGGCGGCCTCGTACGGAGCGGTGCTCGGCGATCTCACCTACGACCACGTTGGCGCCGTCCCATACGGTGCTCTTCCCCTGGCGACGGCGGTCGCCCTCGACCGGTCGCGCTCGCTGGTGTGGCCGCGGCGGGAGTCGAAGGAGCACGGCACCGGTGCCCGTGTCGAGGGGGAGTGGGCGGCGGGCGATCGGGTGGTACTCGTCGACGACGTCGTCACCAGCGGTGTGAGTGCGATCGAGGCCGCATCGCTATTGCGCGAGGCCGGGCTCGTCGTCGAAGACCTCGTGGTGTTGATCGAGCGCGACCCGGCGGCACGCAGCGCCCTCACGGACGAAGGCATCGCCTTGCACGCCATCACGACCCTCGAGCGCCTCGTGGAGGATCTCGGCGCCGCCGGCGCGATCGGGGAGGACGAACGCCGCACGGTGGCGGCCTTCCTGGCAACCCGGTGATGTATCGCGCGTTACGGGCCATCGGGTTTCGCCTGGATCCGGAGACCGCTCATCACTGGGCGCTCCGCGGCGTCCGAGCCACGCGCTGGGTGCCGCGGAGGAAGGGTCGAGCGCTGGCGGCCCCGGTGGAGGCTTTCGGGCTGTCGTTCCGCAACCCGATCGGCCTCGCCGCGGGCTACGACAAGGATGCAACGGCGTGGAAGGCACTCGCCCGGCTCGGCTTCGGGCACGTCGAGGTCGGCACCGTCACCCCGCGTCCTCAATCGGGTAATCCCCGGCCCCGGGTGCACCGACTTGAGGCGGAGCATGCCCTCATCAACCGGATGGGGTTTCCCAGCGCAGGGATGGAAGCGGTGGCTCGGCGTCTCGGGCCGGAGCGCCCGGGAGGGGTGGTCGTCGGGGTGTCGATCGGGCCGAATGCCGACACGCACCCAGGGGAGCGGACGGCCGACTACCTGGCCCTGGTCGACCGGTTCGCCCCACTGGCCGACTATCTGGCCGTCAACGTGTCATCACCAAACACCCCGGGTCTGCGTGACCTGGAGCACATGCTCGACGACCTGCTCAGACCCCTCGTCGCCCGGCGGGATGAGTGGCAGGAGCGCCTCGGCCGTCGGGTCCCGCTCCTGGTGAAGTTGTCGCCCGATCTCGAGGCTCTCGAGACCGCCATTGCCGTAGCCCGCGCCGAGCGGGTCGACGGGCTCATCGTCGGCAACACCACCCTGCAGCGGCCCGGGCTCGATGACGCCCCGCCGGGAGGCCTCAGCGGTGCCCCGCTCGGACCTATCGCCGGGGATCGAATGCGGCGCGCGGTGACCGGAGGGCTCCCCGTAATCGCATCGGGAGGCGCGATGACGCCTGATGACGTCGTCGCCCGCCTCGCAGCCGGCGCCACCCTCGTCCAGCTGTACACCGGGTTGGTCTACGCCGGGCCGAGATTGCTGAGGCAGAGCCTTGAGGCGCTGCGGGGCTGAGGGGTCGATGGCGGCGCGTTGACGCGCACGCTGTCTCCGCCGCCCCCTCCGTCACCGCCGAAGACGGCGGTGCCACCTCCCCCGTGCCTTCGGCACGGAGGAGGACGTCGTTTGGGCGCCCTCGGTCTTGGCCTTCGACCGAGCCACCTCCCCCGTGCCTTCGGCACGGAGGAGGACGTCGTTTGGACCGGTTCTTGCTGGTCGCTGGTCGCTGGTCGCTGGTCGCTGGTCGCCTCGATCTGACTAGTCACTTTTCCTCAAGCCCCCGGACGGATCACCCGATTGCTCCTCTGAACCACCCCAGGAGTGGGGGAGGAATTGGAGGAACCCGCCATGCGTCGACTGGCTCGACTGATCGTCGTGGGGGCGATGATCGTCAACGGACTCGGAGCGACTCAGCTCGCCTCTGCGGATCATCAGGTCCCGTTCGACGGGTCGCAGCACTACTACGGCGAGATGGTCGATTACCCGCTCATCTTCCCGGTGCAGGGTGACAACTGGTACGCCGATTGGTTCTGGGCGTACCGCACGAACGGCCTCCACCACGCGCAGGACATCATGGCGGACAAGATGACGCCGGTTGTCGCAGCGGCCTCAGGCACCGTCACCTATGTGAACTGGTCGACCAACCCCAACGATCTCAACCCGGACCGCTGCTGCAATCTCGTGATCCTCCACGACGACGGGTGGCAGACCTGGTACATCCATCTCAACAACGACACCCCCGGCACCGACGACGGGCAGGCGTGGGGCATAGCTCCCGGCATCGTCCCCGGCGTCCGGGTAAGCGCCGGCGACGTCGTCGGATGGGCGGGTGACTCGGGCAACGCCGAGAACACCCCACCGCACCTCCACTTCGAGCTCTACGACCCCGAGGGCGTTCTCGTGAACCCATTCGACGCGCTGCGCCTGGCGCAGGGCTTCTCCGTGTGCACGGTGAAGCAACTCAATGACATCTCGGCACTGCTCGGCGGAAGGGGGCTGCTCAAGAGCGGTAGCGCAGGCGCGCAAGTGCGCGCGCTGCAATCGTTCCTCGAGGTGTTCGAGCACGGGCCGGGTCCGGTCGACGGCATCTTCGGTCCCAAGACCGACAGCGCGGTCAGGTCGTTCCAGACGGAACGCCTCCTCACGATCGACGGCATCGTCGGGAGCAACACGCGCGGCGCGATCGGGACCTTGAAGACGCTTGCCGACAAGGCATCGGTGCTCGATCCCGACGGCCGGATCATCGGCAACGGAGCCCGCGGCGGCGACGTTGTCGAGCTGCAGGGCCTGCTCAGGGTGGCCGGGCACAATCCGGGGATCCCCGACGGCTACTTCGGACCCAGGACGGAGGCGGCGGTGCGCAGCTTCCAGCAGTCCCAGGGCATAACCCTCGACGGAGTGGTCGGCGCCGACACGAGGGCCGCGTTGACCCAGGTCCTCGGTCTCGAGGCGCTGATCTCCTGCGGGCAGTGATGCCCTCGCGGCGCTCGGGCGCGATATGCGATTCGCAATACGCGATACGACGGAACGGGTGCCTACTGCTATGACGCGTCCGGCGAATTGCGAATTGCGAATTGCGAATTGCAGGGCCGGGCTCCCGCCCGGCCCTCAATGACCTTCGGCCCTAACGCCTTCGGGGGAACGCTGAGAATCTGGCCACGGTTGCCGGTGCGGAGGATCCGGGTGGAGCCCACCAACCGCACACTGGCCGAACGGGTGCGGCCGACACACCTACCGGCGGTGGACTGGTTCCGTATCACGGGAGAACGCAGGGCTCTCGACCGGGACATCCACACGTAGAGCCGGCCGACCCGGTGTCTCGTGCGACGCCGGTGGCGGCGGGCCCACCAGACGGAGACGGATCCTCCCACCGGCCGTTCCTCCTCCGGAACCAACCGCCGGGACGCCGCCGACAGGCGGCGTCCTCGCGTCAGCCTCGCATCCGGCGAATTGCGAATTGCGAATTGCGAATTGCGGGGTCGGGCTCAGCCCGGCCCCCACCTCCCCTGTACCATTCAAACTCTTCCCAACGGAGGTCAAGTGGCCGACACGATCCCCGCTCGCCTGCTGGAGCAGGCCGAGAAGCGTCCGGGCAGTCCCGCCTACTTCGAGAAGGTCGACGGCGAGTACCGGCCGACCTCGTGGTCCGAGTACGCCAACCAGGTTCGGCGAGCGGGGCGCGCCTTGATCGCCGCCGGCTTCGAGCCCGGCCAGCACGTCGCCATCCTCGGCTTCAATCGTCCCGAGTGGCTGATCCTCGACGTGGCCTGCATGGCGGTGGGTGGAGCGCCGGCCGGCATCTACACGACGTCGTCGCCCGAAGAGGTGGGGTACATCGGCGGTCACTCGGAGGCCCCTCTGATCCTCGTGGAGAACAAGGTCCAGCTCGACAAGGTGATGGCGGTCCGGGGCGAGCTGCCCCACCTGAAGTGGATCGTGACGATGCGCGACGCCCCGGCCGTCGACGACGCCCAGGTGCTCTCCTGGGAGGAGTTTCTGGCGATGGGTGACGGTGCGAGCGACGCCGACTTCAAGACGCGTCTCGACGCCCTCGAGCCGGACGGCCTGGCCACTCTCATCTACACGTCGGGGACCACCGGGCCGCCCAAGGGCGTCATGCTGACGCACGGCAACCTCACCTGGACGGCGGACCAGGCGCTCGGGGTGCTGCCCGACCTCTCACCCGACGACCGCACGATCTCCTACCTGCCCTTGAGCCACATAGCCGAGCAGATGTTCAGCATTCACATCCCGATCTCGATCGGATGGGCGGTCTCGTTCGCCGAGTCGATCGAGGCGCTCGCTGAGAACCTCAGGGAGGTGAGGCCGACGGTCTTCTTCGCGGTGCCCCGGGTGTGGGAGAAGTTCCACGCCGGGATCTCCGCGAAACTCGGCGAGGCTCATGGCGCGAAGGCGAAGATCGCTGCCTGGGCCCAGGGGGTCGGGCGCAAGGCGGTCGATCGGGTGAATGCCGGGAAGAGCCCGGCGCCCACGCTCGCCGCCCAGAACGCCCTGGCAGGGCGGCTGGTCCACCACAAGGTGCTCGAAGCGATCGGGCTCGATCGCTGTCGCGCCGCGGTGACCGGCGCCGCCCCCATCTCGGACGAGTTGCTCGAGTTCTTCGCCGGTTTCGGTCTCGTCGTGCTGGAGGTCTACGGCCAGTCCGAGGGAAGTGGCCCCACGACCTTCAACCGGCCGGGGGCAACCAAGTTCGGCAGTGTCGGACCGGCATATCCCGGGTGTGAGGTGGTCCTCGCCGAAGACGGTGAGATCCTCTTCCGGGGTGGCAACGTCTTCGCCGGTTACTACAAGAATCCGGAGGCGACCGGCGCCACGCTGAAGGACGGGTGGCTCTACTCAGGCGATCTCGGTGAGTTCGACGACGACGCGTTCCTGACGATCACCGGCCGCAAGAAGGACATCATCATCACGGCGGGCGGGAAGAACATCGCCCCCAAGGACATCGAGACCCACCTCAAGGACGATCTGCTGATCTCGGAGGCGGTGCTCATCGGTGATCGGAGGCGGTTCGTCAGCGCGCTCGTCACCCTGACGCCCGACGCCGCCGATGCCTACGCCGAAGAGCATGGGATCACGGGACCGCTGCACAAGTCCGAGGAGATGAAGGCCCGCATCCAGGAGACGATGGACCGGGTGAACGCCAAGTACGCCCGGGCGGCTCAGGTCAGGAAGTTCGCGATCTTGCCCAGGGAGTTCTCCATCGACGAGGGGGAGCTGACCGGGACGCTCAAGGTACGCCGCAACGTGGTGGCCGATCACTTCTCCGACGAGATCGAGGCGCTCTATCACGACGGCTCCTGACGGCATGCCAGCAGTCGAATGCGCTGACGGGTGAAGATCGCGGTCCTCACCTCAGGTGGTGACGCTCCGGGGATGAACGCCGCGATCCGGGCGATCGCCAAGGTCGGCGCCGGACGCGGAGTGGCGGTCCACGGCGTCGAGGGCGGCTACGAGGGGCTAATCGAGGGCCGGATCCGGCCGCTGACGCGTGAGGTGGGCGGTTCCCTCCATCCCGAGCGGGCGGTCGACCTGGCGCTCGGCCAGGGGGGCACCATCCTCGGATCGTCCCGCTCCGAGGCCTTCCGGACGGCGGAGGGTCGCCTGGCGGCCGCGGAGGCGCTCGCCGGATTCGACGGGTTGGTGGTGATCGGCGGTGACGGCACCCTCGGCGGTGCGCACGCTCTGGCGCGGGAGCACGGCGTGGCGGTGATTGGCGTGCCTGCCTCCATCGACAACGACGTCGGATGCACCTCGCTCGCCATCGGGGTCGATACAGCCCTCAACACCATCGTGGAGGCGTGCAGCCGCATCGCCGACACGGCTCGTTCCCATCGGCGCGCCTTCGTGGTCGAGGTGATGGGAAGGCGGTCCGGCTACCTGGCCATGTCGAGCGCGGTGACCGTCGGGGCCGACGCGGTGGCGATCCCCGAGCAGCGTCGGACCATGGACGAGATCGTGACATCGGTGGAGAGAGTTATCCGCCAGTCGTTCGAAGTCGACGACGGCAAGCGCCAGTCGCTGATCATGCTCGCTGAGGGCGCCGGCGTGCCTGCGACCGAGCTGGTCAGGGTCCTCAACGAGCGGCTCGAAGATCTCCCCGGGGTCGAGGCTCGGGCGATCGTGCTCGGGCACCTCCAGCGCGGCGGCAGCCCCTCCTATCTCGATCGGATGATTGGCGGGCGGCTCGGGCTCATGGCACTCGCCGCCCTGGCCCAGGGAGTGTCGGACGAGATGGTGGCGTGGCGCCCTTCTCTCGAGGGTGGGATCCCGACGGAGGACTCCCGGGTCATGCGCTACCCGCTCGATCGCGTCATCGCGGAGTCGGCGGCGCTGGTCGACGGCTCCAGCGAGGTGGTGCAGCGGAGGCTCAAGATGATGGAGGCAGTCGAGGGGGTATTGGCGCTCTGAGGTCCTCGGGTGGGGGTCATTTGCTGAGGGCTCCGCCGTATGGGCAGCCAACCGCCAGACTCAGCAATATGAGCGGACCCGAGAGAGGCGGCAAGCACTCCGGCGAAATCGCCCCTTGGTCGATTGTGATCGTCTTGGTCTTAAGCGCGTGTTCGGCGTCGTCGGAAGCTGGCCCAGCAGCGGCTGAGAAGTGCACACCGTCGATCACCGAGGCTGAACCGCTGTTGCCCATTGAAGTCGCCGCCGCGTCCAGTCCTGACTTCGAGGTGTGGGCACTGATCTTCAACAGCTGGCAAATCGGTCTAGGCGACCCGCTCCGACTCCCCGTCGGACGGGAGATCAAGATCGTTTGGCGTGCCACCGGAGAGGGGGAGGTCTCGTTCTCGGCTTCGGGACCCAGAGGCGAGACGCTCGAACCGATCTGGGGACCCGACCGACACCTGGGCTCCAACTGGAACCGACCCGGTGACGAGTGGGGCACGGGCTGGCAGATACCAGTTGAGGGCTGCTGGTCCATCACTGTTGAACGAGGCGGCGCTCGAGCAACCGTTTCTGCCACCGTCTTCGCTGACGAGGGTTAGGCGTATCGCCTTCGGATGACACTTACGAATGCTGGCCGAGGGAAGGGCGAGGTCATCGGTGCCTCCGCACCCTTTCGAGAGTTGAGACCAGGTCAACAATTGGATTCGGTCAGGACTTGACGCGATACGCAAGTCCTTCGGAAACCGGCTCCGACAACCGGGAGAAGCCTGCGGCATGACGAATAGCGGATGGGTTGCATACCAACATTCAGCGGCATCGACCCCGACACGTCTACGTCGGTAGCATCACGCGTCCAACAGCACAACCCCATCCCAGACGCTATGGACAACCTTCTATCAGGTCTGATCGGCGCTCTAATCGGCGGCCTCTTGTCCGCAGGCGGTTCATTCATGGCCAGTCGGGCAGAGTTCACGCGAAATGCTCGGCTCGAGATAGTCGAGAAGATACTCCCTCCCCTAACCACTGCTGTCCGAGAGGGCGATTGGGAAAAGGCCGAGCAGTTCTTAAGCCGTTTGATCTCGAAAGGCTGGTCAGCAGGTCGGAAGAGCCAAGGATTGATCCGGATCGCTGCCAACACCTATAACGATCTGACCCCGAAAGACGATGACACAGGACGGAACCGAGTGCCGCCATCCCCGCTCCCACCGGACGACCAGGTGTTGGTGAATCAGTTAGACGCCGACCTTGGGAGTCTTCGAAAGCAACTCCATGAGGCGATTCGCGGTCTGTCTTTGGATCAGATCGAGCTGATCGATCGAGCTGGCATCTAGGCCCAGCACCCACAACGGCCCTCGGGACCTCTGTCCTACCCGATCAGCTTCATAGAACGATTTCTGACGCTTGCCGACAGGACTGAGTCCTCCCCCGGAGGGGGAGGTGGCACGAAGTGACGGAGGGGGCGCTCAGACCAGACGCGGTCTCTGGAGTGGCTACTCGAGTTTGCCCAGCCTCCAAGTGGCACCCGGGACCTGAGCGCCCCCCTCCTCCTACCGGGTACTCCCCCCTCCGGGGGGAGACATGTGCCGGTCGCCCGTACGCGATCCGCCGGGAACGCCGTGTCCCCACCCAGCGTTGCTCACCACGTGACCCGGCGTCTGATCCCCATCGTCGTCCTCGCGCTCGTGGCGGCCGCGTGCGGTGGCTCCACGGAGGGCGGCGAGACGGTGCTCACTCCGAACGAGACCACCTCCACCACCATCGATCCCGGTGAGTCATTTGCCGGGACCGAGCAGGCGCCGGAGTTCCCGGATGGCCTGGAGTGGCTCAATGTCGAGCGACCGCTCACGCTCGCCGAGCTACGGGGGAAGCTGGTGCTGCTCGACTTCTGGACCTACGGCTGCATCAACTGCATCCACATCATCCCCGACCTGGAGCGACTTGAAGCGGAGTACGGCGACGAGCTGGTCGTCATCGGGGTGCACAGCGCCAAGTTCACCAACGAGGGCGACACCGAAAACATCCGCCAGGTGATCGCCCGCTATGGGCTGCAGCACCCGGTGGTCAACGACAAGGACTTCACGGTCTGGACCACCTGGGGGGCAAACGCCTGGCCCACCGTCGTGCTCATCGACCCTGCCGGCAACATCGTCGGTGGGCACGCCGGTGAGGGGATCTATCCCATCTTCCAGCCAGTCATCGACTCCCTCGTCGAGGAGTTCGACGCGAGAGGCCAGATCGATCGCAGCCCCATCGATCTCGACATCGAGCAGCCCCCCTCGACGGTGCTGTCATTCCCCGGGAAGGTGCTCGCCGACCCGATCGGCGGCCGGCTCTTCATCGCCGACACCAACCATCACAGGATCGTGATTGCCGATCTCGACACCGGAGAGGTGATCGATGTCGCCGGTTCGGGAATTAGTGGATTCGACGGTGGCGGATTCGCCGGGGCAAGCTTCGACCAGCCCCAGGGCATGGCGCTCGGCGACGGCGGCACGACGCTGTTCGTGGCCGATCTCGGTAACCACGCCGTACGCCTCCTCGACCTCGAAGAGCGCACCGTCTCCACCCTCGCCGGCGATGGCGAACAGGCGTCCACCTATCCGCCTCGCCCCGGGATCGTCCCCGATGTCGAGTTGGCGTCGCCGTGGGACCTGCTGTTGGTCGACAACCTGCTGTACGTGGCCATGGCGGGATCCCACCAATTGTGGGTCATCGACCTCGACGCGGCGCGCCTCGATGCCTTCGCCGGGAGCGGGCGTGAGGGCGTGGCCAACGGAACCCGTCTCCTCGCCGAGCTGGCGCAACCGAGCGGCCTGGCCGTCGATGACGCCGGGCGGGTGTACTTCGCCGACTCGGAGTCGTCGTCGATCCGCTGGGCGGATTCGGCGGCCGACGGCCAGGTCGGGCTGGCCGCCGGCAGCCCCAATGGGCTCTTCGACTTCGGGCTGGTCGACGGGACCGGAGACGCGGCCCGCTTCCAGCACCCCCTGGGTCTGGTCCACGTCGATGGGATGCTCTTCGTGGCAGACACCTACAACTCGGCGCTCCGGGTGATCGACCTGGCGACCTCGGAGGTGACCACGCTGGCCGGCGGGGCCCAGGGCTGGGCCGATGGGCCGCAGCCGAGGTTCTCGGAGCCCGGTGGGATCGCCTATGCCGATGGCTGGCTCTTCGTCGCCGACACCAACAACCACGTCGTGCGGCGGGTCGACCCGGCCACAGGTGCGGCGGAGACGATCGTGCTCTACGGCATCGAACGGTTCCCGTATTCAGGGGCAGCGATGAGCGTTGCGACGGTCACTCTCGACTCGGCCACCGTCGCGCCCGGCCCGGGCACCATTTCATTCGAACTGGGCCTGCCCGGCGGATACAAGCTGAACGACATCGCGCCGTTGACGATCGTGTGGTCCGTCGAGGGCGGCATCGCCGGGTTCGACGCCGATGTCTTCTCCGAGGTTGAGCCGGCCCTTCCCGTCGAGATCCCGGTGACCTTCGTTGCCGGTAGTGGGACCATCCGTGCCGACGCCACCATCTACTACTGCGAGGACGAGGCGGCAGAACTGTGCCTCGTTCACCAGGTGGTGCTCGAAGTACCGGTCACCGTCGCCGACGGCGCAAGCCAGTCGGTCACGCTGGAGTACCAAATCCCCGACCCCGCGTGAATGTGGCCTGCAACCTGCGACCTGCCATCTGCTGTCTGTCTACAGCCCCGGCTGGAACACCATCGCCCAGACGACCACATACAGGATCGTCATGTCGATCACGGACATCTTGGCGATCAGGCCAAGGCGGCCCTCCGCTTTGGGATCGTTCGTCGAGATCTCGGTGACGAGGCGCTTCGTCTGCGGACCGAAGAACCCCATCCCCAGCACAACCGAGGCTGCGAGGCCGATGATCCCGATGAGGATCCACGCCTGCGAGAAGTCGAACGAATCGATCTCGAGAACCATCAGGATCCCGAACAGCAGGGCCGCCACCGACGCCGGGGCGAACACCCGGTTGGACAGGACCTCGATGTCGCGAGCGTATCCGAGGCGGTGCTCCCTCTCGGCACCGAGCGCCTTCCAGGTGAAGACGAGCGCGAGAGTCCCGCCTCCGACCCACACGATGGCGGCAAGCACGTGGAGCAGCTTGTAGGTTTCGCTGAGAGTCACCAGGTTCTCCTCTTGTGCCCACTAACCACCGGGCTTCACCACCATCGCCCACACGGCCACGAGCATCACCACGATCACGAAGCGTGCGGTCAAAGCCACCTTCCGGATCAGGGCGCCGGCGGCGGGCCCTTGTCCCGACTTCATGAGCTTGATTGCGCGCCCCGTGGCAGGGATCAGAAAGGCCAACGCCGTGGCGAGTGACACGATCACCGCCAGGAAGCCGATCGCGATGAATGGGTCCTCATACTCGAACCCGGCGTTCGCCTCGACCATCAGTGAGCCGGCCAGGAGCACGACGATCCCGGCAGGGACGAGGATGCGGGTGGAGGCGAACCGTAGATCGTGAGCGAAGCCGAGGCGATGCGCCGGGTCGGCGGAAGACAGTCGGGCGGCGAAGAACTGCGCCATGATCGAGCCACCGACCCAGATGAGAGCGGCGAGGACATGGATGAACTTGTAGGTCTCGAACATCTTGGCTCCGGTCGATCGTCGGAGAGGTTACGCGATCGCCGCTCGCCGCGGGCCGGTGCCGGGCATTAGGCCCGTCTGCTCGCGATACTTGGGCACGATGGCTGCCTCAGGCGACGATCGGGGCGCGGAGGCCATGGCCTTCGTGGCGATGGGCTTGGCGCTCTTCGGGCTGATCTATGTCGTCGGGCGGGCGTCTATACCCACCTTCCGGTCGGCCGCCGAGGAGATCCTCGCCGAGTCGAGTGCGACCTCCGAAGCGCCGCCACCCGACGCCGCCGAGGCGGCGGTCCTCGAGGACCTGCGGCGCCAGCGCCTCGCGGAGAGCGTTCCCGCCGTGATCGACGTCATGGGTGCCGTCGACGCCCGATACACGTTCGAGCAGGCCCACGCGCCCACGGTATGGATCCCGCTCCAGGGTGATCCGCCAGAGACTGGAGAGGGCTTTCCTATCGACGTTGATGTGAGGTTCAGCACCGCCGACACGATCCTGACCGTGGTCGCCGGGCAGGCCGAGGCTGGCCTCGCTCGCAGCGACCGCATGACCGTGGTCCTGACCACCGCGGGCCGATCCTTCGTGGCCGACCCCGGCGAGTGCGCCCTGGAGTTGGGGCGATCGGGATATGCCTCCGTTATCAACCCGTGGGTGGGGGAGATCATCGTCCCGTTCTTCGCCGGGCAGATCCGCTGCGTCGACGTGGCGGACATTCGGTCCGGCGAGACCGTCTCGTTTGCCGCGGTCTTCGACTACGAGGATCACTAGATCACCTGCCATGGCGCACCTCGACAAAGTCGGGACTCATCCGAGGGCCGCGCTCAGGGGTCGCCGGCGACTGCTCTGAACACCCGATAGTCTCGGTCGATGCCGTCTAGTCATCCGGAGGGTTCCCGCCGATCGATCTGGCGCCGTATCGAGCGTTGGTTCGTCGGGTTCTGGATGTCGTTGATCGTCTGGTTGGTCGAACGCCGCCTGCTCAGGTCGACGCGACGGTCCCGGTCCTAAGCGGCGTCATTCCCGCCGTCGGAACAGGTCGAAGATAAATGCCAGCACGAAGACACCCCCGACGACGATGAGGGTGACTGGCAGCCAATCCGTGCCGTTCTGGGCAGTCGAGGCGATGGCGGCTCCGAGGAACGACCCTGCGGCTATCAAGCCGAACGTCAGTCGATAGCCGGCGCGGCGGACCGTGACTTCGAGCCGTTGCGCGCCGAAGTCGATTCTCATCCGCGGCCCCGGCCTCGCACCCACCAGACGCTCGATCGCCTCGGCCATCCGGGTGAGCCGGACGCGGAGCTTCTGAGCCTGGTAGAAGATCCGTCGCGGGTTCAGCTTCTCGCGCAAGCCGCCGGTGAGGGTCCGCATGAGGAATTTGCCGGCCACGTCGAACGGATCGAGCTCGGGGTCGAGCTCGCCGGTCGCCAATTGCATCTGGGCCATCGCCTTGGCGGTCAGGGTCATCGATGCCGGCAGCGGGATGCGGTGCCGCAGCGATATCTCCGTCATCTCCTGGAGGATCGGTCCCAGTTGGAGCTCGCTGAGGGGCACGTCGCGGTACTTCGCCATCAGCAGGCCCAGGTCGTGCGAGACCGCGTCGACGTCGAGGTCGTCGCGTTCGGCGCCGTGGGCGAGCATCAGCGTGACATCGGTGAGGAAGTCCACGTCTTCCTGCCAGAACGCCATGAGGAGCAGCATCAGCTGCTCGCGCAGGTCGGTGTCGAGCTCGCCGATCATCCCCAGGTCGAGGAGGTACACCTTGTCGTCCGCCCACATGAGGTTGCCGGGGTGGGGGTCGGCGTGGAAAAACCCCTCGGTCATGATCTGGCGGTAGAACGACTCGAGGAGCTGGCGGGCCGCCTCCTTTCGCTCCGGGCTGTCCGGTGCCTGCCGGATCGGCACCCCCTCGATGCGCTCCATGACGAGGAGGCGCTCGGTGGTCAACTCGTGGTCGACCCCCGGCACGTCGACGTGGGAGTAGGGGGCGAGCACGGCCCGCATCCGTTCGATGTTGGCCGCCTCGTTGCGGAAGTCGAGCTCGCGCTGAAGAGACTGAGAGAGGTGCTCGAAGACGGCGGGCATGTCGACCACCTGGCGCAGTGCCCGCCGCTTCTCGGTCTTCTCGGCGAGCAGTTCAAAGAGGGCGAGGTCCTGCATGATGTCTTCGCGGGCGGTGGGACGCTGAATCTTTACGACGACCCTTCGTCCGTTGGCCATCGTGGCCCCATGGACCTGGGCGATGGTTCCCGCAGCCATCGGCTCACGATCGATGCTCTCGAACACGTCCTCCCATGGCACCCCAAGTTCCGCCTCCGCCACACCGACCACCTCCTCCTCGGTGAGCGGCTTGGCGGCGTCCTGGAGGGTGGAAAGCTCCTCGATGTAGGCCGGAGGCAGGAGATCGGGCCGGGTCGACAAGATCTGGCCCAGCTTGGCGAAGGTCGGTCCCAGCTCCTCCATGGCAGTGCGGAGCCGCCGCGCCTGCTCCCGTTGCGCCTCCTCGGGGTCGTCTGGACCGCGGCTGAACAACCCCTTGAGGCCGTGCTTGGCCATGACGGCGCCGATATGGGTCGCCCGACCCAGCAGATGCGGCTCGACTGGCGCGGGGTCGGGTTTGAGAAGTCCCGGCAGGGGAGGGGCGGCGCTCCGCCCACCGGCGGCACCACTGGTGTTGACGATGATCACCGTGCAAGTGGCGTTGTGTGAGATGCGGTTGGGGATGTTGCCGAGCAGGAACTCTTTGCGACCGGTCATCCCGGCGTTGCCGACGACGATCGTGTCGATTTCGGAGCGACTCGCTTCTTCGAGGAGGGCTCGCGACGGATCTTCATCCATGATCACCGTGGCCTCGCCGCGGTCGCCCACCAACTCGGCGGCGAACTCGCGCAGGCTCTGGGCGAGGAGGTCGACGCGGTCCGACTCGGACGCCTGGCGCGGGCCCAGATCCGAGGGGGGGACCACCACCTGAGCCAGCCGGAGGACGGCGTCGTGCCGGTTTGCCATCGCGGCGGCCCATCGCGCCGCAGTGTCACCGGTCGCCGACCGGTCGGTGGCGGCCAGGATCCGACGAATCGCGCCCCCGGCGGCGGGCGGTGGATCGAGGGGTTTGGTCGATGGCACGACTGCTCCTGAGCGGGACGGCTGACGGCGCCGCGAGCCTAGAGGCGTTGCGGGGGCCCGATACCCGTTGTCTGTTACCCAGCTCGTCGGGCCGCACGCTGCCTCCGCTGCCCCCTCCGCCTCGCTTCGCTTCGGCACCTCCCCCGGAGTACCGGGGGAGGACGTCGTTGTTGCCGGCAGGGGAGGGGGTGCGATGAGGGCGTCTCCCTCCGTCGAAGACGGGGGGAGTACCCGCCGGAGGCGGGGGAGGGGGGCGGCTGACCCTGCGGGCGAGCCTGGGCTCGTTCTTGGAGGAGTTGTCGGGCCGCACGCTGTCTCCGCTGCCCCCTCCGCCTCGCTCCGCTTCGATGTCCTCCCCCGGAGTACCGGGGGAGGACATCGTTGTTGCTGCCTGCTGTCTGTCTTCTGCCTTCTGCCTTCTGCCTTCTGTTCCCTGCCGTCTGCCGTCTGCTCTCTAAAGTGCCGCCCCTATGGCTAGGTTCGTGGCGCGACGGGTGCTTTGGGCGCTCGTCACGCTTGCCCTCCTCGTGACCATCGCCTTCTTCGCGGTGAACCTGCTGCTGCCGTACGACTTTGCGGTGGGGATCGGCCAGCGGCCCCGAGCCATCGAGCAGATCCGAGAGACGCTTGGCCTGGATCGCCCGCTGGTCGTCCAATGGCTCGACTACATGTGGCACTTCGTCCGGGGGGATCTCGGGGAGTCGTACGACGGCGACCGGGTGTCGTCGATCGTGCTCAGCGTGCTCCCGGTCACCGTTGCGATCTTCGCCGTGGGGGGAATCGTCGCCTACCTCCTCGGCGAGTGGATCGGGCGCCTGGTGGCGTGGAGCCGGCGCCGGTTCTTCAGCGCCACGACCAGCGTGGCGAGCGTCCTGCTGTTCGCGGCCTTCCCGCCCTTCCTGGTGTTCCTCCTCACCCATTTCGGTACGGACTGGCTCTTCGAGGTGAGGTCGTGGTTCGGCCTCACGGTCAAGCCCTACGCACCGGTGCCGGCAGGGCCGCTCCTCAATGTTCTCGCGGTGGGCCTGGTGGCGGCTTTCGTGGGTGGGATCCTCTTGCGGAGTTGGGCGCGTAAGCACGGGCGTCGTGCCCTCGGGTTCGTCGCGGTCCCGGTCGGCTTGCTCGCCTTCGTTGCGTCGCTGCTCGCCCTCGGGGTGTGGGCGGACGCAATCGACCTGATGCTGTGGCCGAGCGCGGTGATGGCAACACTCGCCCTGATCCTCATCGCGTTCGGAGAGAGCATGCTGGTGATGCGTGCCGGGGTGTCCGCCGAGATGACCGAGGACTATGTCTTCACCGGGCGGGCCAAGGCGCTCCCCGAACGCGATATCCGTGACAAGCACGTTGCACCGAATGCAGTGTTACCGGCGATCTCGCGGCTCATCACGAGCGTCCCGTACCTGCTGACGGGCCTGATCATCATCGAGCGGGAGCTCAACCTGAATGGCGTGGCCAGCTTGTTCTTCAACGCCATCGAGTCGGGCAACGTGCCGATCATCATCGGCATCCTCGTTGTCGTCGGGCTGATCGGCCTGGTGCTTCGGATCGTCCTCGACGTCGTGCAGGCCACCGTTGACCCCCGAATCCGCATCGAGGGGGAGGCGGCATGACCGAACGCACCGCCGATCCCACTTTCGAGCACGAGATCGAGGGATGGGCCGACACCCGCCGAAAGATCCGCCAGAGCAAGATGGTCATCGCCGGGGTGACCCTCCTTGGTGGCTTCGCCGTACTCACCTTCATCCACCCCGTGCTCCAGGCGACGGTCTGGTCGGACCGCCCGGCCGTCTACCGCCCGGAAACGGGGCACGATCCGACGATCAGTCATCCCTCGGGTCCCACTCTCGATCACATCCTGGGGACCGATCCGCTGGGTCGCGACGTCCTCAGCCTGATGACATTCGGGCTGCGTCCCACCTTCCTTGTGGCCATTGCCACCGCCCTCAGCGCCGGTTTGGTCGGCCTCGTCGCCGGGACCTCCTCGGCGTTCTTCAGAGGGGGATACGACCGGATGATGACCCATGTCTCGGACGCGTTCGTCCTGCTCCCACCGCCTCTCATATTTTTGATCGCCAGCAAACGCGGCCTGATGGGACCTTTCGAATTGGGGCTCCTCTACGGGCTCTTCTTCGGGTTGGGCCCGGCGGCGATCGTCGTACGGTCGCGCGCCCTCTCGGTGATGGAGAAGCCGTTCATCGACGCGGCGCGGTCGGTCGGGGGTGGGCCGCGGTGGATCATCACTCACCACGTGGTACCTCATGTCATACCGCATGTCGCCGTGGTCGTGCTCGCCGGCGTGGTCGGCGCCCTCGTCACCCAGGGGTTCGTCGAGTTCCTCGGTATCGCCGAGTATCGCTACGGCCTGGGGAATCTGGTGTACAACGCACTCACGTATCAGGCGGTGTTCGGCACCGGCGTCGCATGGAGCGCGCTCCTGGCGGGCGCGCTCGGTATCTCGCTGCTCGCGGCGTCCTTCTACATGATCAGCTCCGGCTTGCGCGACGTCACCGACCCACGGCGGGGCTTGCGGAGGATCTGATGCGCCAGCGCTTCCTCCGGGATGTCGGGGTGGGGCTCATGGGTTTCGTCTTGATCCTGGCGGTGTCCTACACCCTGGGACGCGCCATCGTCCCGGCGTTCCCTCAGGCGCTCGGCGATCTCGAAGTCTTGCCCACGACCGTCGCGGAGGAGATCGGCGCCGATGGGTCGCTGACGGTTGAGCAAATGCGGGCCGACGTGGCCGGTGACGACTTCCCGGCGATGGCATTCCTCCAGTCGAGCGGCGCCCTTGAGGGACGCTTCCACCTCAACCTCACGGACTACCGGGAGTGGCAGGACGAGGGCGTCGCCGAGGGCCCGGTCCTGGACCTCGACATGAAGTACTACTCGGGCTTCAACACCGACGATCCGACCCTGACGATCACCGCCCGCGACCTGGGGGTGGGTACCCAGCGCACGGAGCACTACACGGTGCTGGTCTCGTGGGAGGCGAAGACCTTCCTCGCCAAGCCCGGCCAATGCACCATCGATCTGCTGGACCTGCGGTTCACACTGCTGCCGCCCCGGTTTGGCGGCCGAGCCGATCTGGGCGACCGCACGATGCCGGTCTTCCTCGCACAGGCGGCCTGCACCGATGTGAAGGAGCTTCGCACCGACGAGGCGATCACGTTCACGGTCGTGTTCGACTACGACCCCGGCCAGTTCACGGCCTTCGGATGAGGACCGATCTCCGCTCTCGCCGCCTCGCCCGGGATGTGTCGGCCGCGTTCGTGGCGTTTCTCGTCGTATTCGCGGTGGCGTATGTCGTGGGCCGTGCGTCGATGCCAGGCCTCCCCTTTGCCCTGGGAGACCTCCCCCTCGAGGATGCCGGGGATTCCGGCACCTCGATCGCGAGCCTGCGGGCGGATCTTGTCGCGCTCGAGTCATCGGGTGCGGTGGTGGCAACCACCGGAGCCGTGGAGGCGAAGCTGACGCTCGATCGAGCCGAGTCTCAGGTGCCCTGGGACTGGGCCGACGAGGTGGCCGACCTCGACGAGATCACGTTGGACCTCCACCTCCGCTTGACCGGGTCCGATGGAACGCTGACGATCAAGACCGATCAGATCGGTCGGGGTGAGCCGCGTACCGACCGCATGACGGTGGTATTCACCACCGGGGGGATGACGTTCAATCCTCGCTCCGGCATGTGCTCGCTCGAGCTGCGGGATGTCGGATACACGACCGAGCGACGGCCCTGGGGCGAGATCTCGCTGCCGTGGTTCGACGGCCAGCTCGTGTGCACCGACGTTCCGGAGCTGCGCAGCGGCGATGTCGTCACCTTCACGGCCGTATTCGCGTACCGGGACCACTGATGCGGTGGCGGTTTTCGCGCTGGTCTTCGTCTGTGACCTCGGCTAGCCGCCGGGGCGGTTGCCGCTGAGGCGTTGCAGTCCGTCGTAGGCGGCGTACTTGTAGGCCTCACTGCGTGTCGGGATGTTGAAGGTGGTGTCGATGAACTGGTCGATCGTCTGCCCGGCGTGGATCACGGCCTGCCCGATGTGGACCAACTCGGCCGCCTCCTCCCCGACGATGTGCACACCGAGGAGGCGACGGTCATCGCGACGGAACACGAGCTTGATCATCCCGTAGGTGGTGCCGGCGATGCGGCTCCGCGGGTTCTCCGAGAACTCGTACCGCCCGATCTCGGCGTCGATGCCAGCAGCTTCCACCTGTTCTGAGGTCATGCCGACCACCCCGACCTCGGGTATCGAATAGATGCCCGATGGGGCGAGCTCGTCGACGTCCTCCTTGAAGGGGATCTCAAAGGCGTGGCACGCCGCCACCCTCCCCTGCTCCGCCGAGACCGAGGCCAGCGCAGGCGGTCCGATGACGTCGCCGGCCGCGTAGATCCCGGGCGCCGTGGTCTGGTACTCGTGGTCCACGATGATCCTGCCCCGTTCGTCGAGGTCGACGCCGGCCTCCTCGAGCCCGAGGCCGTCGGTGTTGCCCTTTCGTCCGGCGACGAAGAGGACCTTCCCCGGCTCGATGACCTCGTCGCCGATGGTGACGGTCAAAGCGCCGTCGATGCGCTCGACCGTTGCGGGCGGGGAGCCGACCAGCACGCGAATCCCGAGGTCCTCCAGGCAGATGGCGAGCTGCTCCGACGCGTCGGCGTCGAGAAAGGGCATGAGACGCTCGGCCATGTCGACGAGGGTGACGTCGACGCCCAGCGCGCCGTAGATCGACGAGTACTCGCAGCCGACTGGCCCGCCACCGATCACCACCATGCTCTCGGGGATGCGGTCGAGGGCGAGAATCGAGTCGGAGTCCTCCACGTCCGGGTCGTCGAACGGGATGTTGGGCGGCCGGAATGGGTGCGAACCGGTGGCGATGAGGATGACCTCACCGTGGAGGACCGTCTCGCCCCCCTTGTTGAGCGCGACCGACACGGAGCCGTCGACGCCGAGGCGGCCCGTCCCGTGGAAGACGGTCACCCCGTGACGGTCGAGGTTGGCGCGCACGGTCTCGCCGGCGCGCTCGGACTCCTCGGCGGATCGCTTGCGGAGTCGGTCGAGCATGATGTCGCTGCTCAACTCCATGCCGACGCCGTAGAGGTGCCGCCGGGTGTGGCCCGTCAGATAGAGGGCGGTCTCACGCAGGGTCTTTGCAGGGATTCCGCCGCTATTGACCGGCGCGCCCCCGAGGCGCTCGGAGCGCTCCACGAGGGCCACCGACTTGCCGAAGTACGCCGCCTGGGCGGCGGCCTTCTCGCCGGCCGGCCCCGATCCGATGACGACGAGGTCGAATCGCTCCATCCCTATCCATGCCTCCGTGCTTCTAGCGCAGGGTATCGGGAATCATGTGCCCGTGATCGGGGGCCGGGCAACGGGTAACAGGCAACGGACCTTGCTACCGTGCCGGACGGCAGAGGCCACGACGACGGGGGAGCGACCGATCGGCGGCGCCATCCACATTGATGGTGACGAGCCGCTCGCCGGAGCGGCGGCCCGGGCTTTTTCCCATTCATCGGACAGCAGGCGATGAGGCGCGCCTTGCTCGTCACCGCCGGCGGCACCGAGTTCCCGGGCGTCGCGGTCGGCGCCGAGGGAGTGGCGACGGGTGAGGCGGTCTTCAACACCGCCATGGCCGGATACCAGGAGGTGGTCACGGACCCCTCCTACACCGGGCAGATCGTCGTCATGACCGCCCCCCACATCGGCAACTACGGCGTCACCCCTGCCGACGACCAGGGGCGCGGACCGCATTGCGCGGGCCTCGTGGTGCGTTCTATGTCGCGCGTCGCCAGCGGGCCCCGGGCCACCGGGCGGCTCGACGAGTACCTGACCGACGCCGGGGTGGTCGCACTCTCCGAGATCGATACCCGAAGACTCACCCGGCACGTCCGCGACCGCGGTGCGATGCCGGCTGCGATGGGAACCGACGTCGACGCCGCCGAGTTGCGAGATCTCGCTCGTTCGGCCCCGAAGATGGCGGGGCGGGACCTGGCGTCGCAGGTCACCACAAAGAAGCCCTACTTCGTGCCGCCGGTGGGAGAGCGGAGAGCGACGGTCGCTGCATTCGACTTCGGCATCAAACGCGCCATCCTCGATCAACTGGCGGAGCGGGGATGCGGGGTCCACGTGGTGCCGGCTGGGACGAGCGTCGAAGACGTCATGGCCATCGGGCCCGACGGGGTCTTCCTGTCCAATGGGCCCGGCGATCCCGAGCCACTGGTGGGCCCGACCGCGACGGTGGCCGGGTTGCTCGGGACGGTCCCGGTGTTCGGGATCTGCCTGGGACATCAGATCATGGGGCTCGCCCTCGGGGCATCGACCTACAAGCTCCCCTTCGGGCACCACGGCGCCAACCATCCGGTGCGGCGCCTCGTCGCGGGCGGCATCGAGATCACCTCGCAGAACCATGGCTTCGCGGTCGACCTCTGGTCACTCTCCGATCGGCCGCGCCCCGGGGACACGGATGGCCTGCCGGGGCCTGATCGCTTGCCCGCTTCGGTGACGAGCCGGTTCGGCGAGGTGGTGGCGACCCACCAGAACCTCAACGACGGGACGCTGGAGGGGCTGCGCTGCCGGGAGGTCCCGGCCTTCTCGGTGCAGTACCACCCCGAAGCGGCGCCCGGTCCGCATGACGCCCGGGGCCTGTTCGACCGGTTCATGGAGCTGATGGGAGTGGGCCATGCCGCGACGGGATGACCTCGAATCGATCCTGCTGATCGGCTCCGGGCCGATCGTCGTCGGCCAGGCGAGCGAGTTCGACTACTCCGGCACCCAGGCGATCAAGGCGTTGCGCGCCCACGGCTACCGGGTGGTCCTGGTCAACTCCAACCCGGCGACGATCATGACCGACCCCGATCTCGCCGACGCCACCTACATCGAGCCCATCACGCCCGATGTGGTGACGGCGATCATCGAAAAGGAGCGGCCGGACGCCCTGCTGCCGACGCTTGGCGGGCAGACGGCCCTCAACGTCACCGCCGACCTGTACCGGTCCGGTGCACTGCAACGCCTCGGGGTCGAGGTCATCGGGGCGTCGTTCGACGCCATCGAGGCAGCGGAGGATCGGGGACGGTTCAAGGAGCTCATGGAGGCATCCGGCCTTGCCTGCCCGCCGTCGCAGGTGGTTCGATCGATCGCCGAGGCGCGTCGGGTGGCCGCCGAGATCGGCTACCCGGTTATGTTGCGCCCCTCCTACACCCTCGGTGGTGCTGGCACCGGGATGGTCGCAGACGAGTCCACACTCGAGGCCGCCATCGGCCTGGGGCTGGCTTCGTCGCCGGTGGGGGAGGTACTCGTCGAGACCTCGGTGAAGGGGTGGAAGGAATACGAGCTCGAAGTGATGCGCGACGGCGCCGGCAACGCCGTCATCGTGTGCTCCATCGAGAACATCGACCCGATGGGTGTCCACACGGGCGACTCGGTGACGGTGGCTCCGGCGATGACGCTGTCGGACCCCGAGTACCAGGAGATGCGCAATGAGGCGATCCGCTGCCTGGAGGCAGTAGGGGTCCAGACCGGCGGTTCGAACGTGCAGTTCGCCGTCGATCCGGAGACCGGGCGCCGGTTGGTGATCGAGATGAACCCCCGGGTCTCCCGGTCCTCCGCCCTCGCCTCGAAGGCGACCGGGTTCCCCATCGCCAAGATCGCCGCCCTCCTCGCGGTGGGGTTCGCGCTCGACGAGATCGCCAACGACATCACCGGCAAGACCCCGGCGTCGTTCGAGCCGGCGCTCGATTATGTGGTGGTGAAGTTCCCCCGATTCGACTTCGGCAAGTTTCCCGAGGCGGACGACGCTCTGGGCACCTCGATGCGGAGTGTCGGTGAGGTGATGGCCATCGGGCGTACCTTCCCCGAGGCGCTGCAAAAGGCGATGCGGAGCCTGGAGGTGGGCGATGGCCCCGCCGACGCCGACGAGGACGTCGCGGATCTCGTGGCACGGTGCGCCCGCCCGGCGCCGGATCGCCTATTTCGCGTGGCGGCGGCGCTGCGCCGCGGCGTCCCGGTAGAGGAGCTGGCCGCCGCGACCGGGATCGACCCGTGGTTTCTCGACCAGATGGCGTTGATCGAGGAGACGGCCGCGCGGCTCGCCGGCGAGGGGCCGACACCCGAGGGGGCGCGAAGCGCCAAGCGCCTGGGTTTCTCGGACAAGCGCCTGGGAGATCTCTGGGAATGGCCGGAGGCGGAGGTGCGTCGCAATCGGGAGGCCTGGGGGGTTCGCCCCACTTTCAAGACCGTGGACACCTGCGCCGCCGAGTTCGAGGCGCTGACCCCGTACTTCTACTCCACCTTCGAGGACGAGGACGAGGTCCCGCAGGCATCACCCGGGACCGTCGTGGTGCTCGGCTCCGGGCCCAATCGGATCGGCCAGGGGGTGGAGTTCGACTACTGCTGTGTCCATGCCTGCTTCGCGCTCGCCGAGGCCGGATACCGGCCCGTGATGATCAACTGCAATCCTGAGACCGTCTCTACCGACTACGACACATCCGACCGTCTCTACTTCGAGCCACTCCAACTGGAGAACGTCCTCGCGGTGCTCGAGCGAGAGCGCCCCCAGGCGGTGATCGTCCAGCTGGGCGGGCAGACTCCTCTCCGCCTCGCCCGTGCCCTCTCCGACGCCGGGGTGCCGATCGCCGGAACCAGCGCCGACGCCATCGACGCCGCCGAGGATCGCCGCCGCTTCTCGGCCCTGTGCCGGGAGGTCGGAGTTCCCCAACCGGCCAACGGCGAGGCCACCTCGGTCCTCGAGGCGGTGGAGATCGCCGACGAGATCGGATTCCCGGTGCTGGTGCGCCCGTCGTATGTGCTCGGCGGCCGGGGCATGCGGGTCGTGTACACCGTCGACGAGCTCACCGCCTACCTGCGCGAGCTCTACGAGGCGGCGCCGTCGGAGGTCGACGCGTCGGGGGCTCCGGTGGCAATCGATCGGTTCCTCGAGGGCGCCGTCGAGGTCGATGTCGATGCGCTGTTCGACGGTGCCGAGCTGGTGATCGGCGGGATCATGGAGCACGTCGAGGAGGCCGGGGTCCATTCGGGCGACTCGGCCTGTGTGGTGCCGTCGCAGACCCTTTCCGAGGAGGCTCGCAAGCTCATCTTGCGGCACACCGATGCCCTCGCTCAGGGCCTCGGCGTGCGCGGCCTCATCAACATCCAATTCGCAGTGCGCGGCGACGAGGTGGTGGTGCTCGAGGCGAACCCCCGGGCGTCGCGGACCGTCCCCTTCATCTCGAAGGCGACCGGCCTCCCGCTGGCCAAGCTGGCGACCCGGGTGATGATGGGGAAGAGCATCCAGTCGCTTCGGGAAGAAGGCCTGCTCCCGGAGGACGACCCGCCGGACTTCGTGGCGGTCAAGGTGGCGGTCATCCCGTGGCCCAAGTTTCCCGGACAGGACATCGTTCTCGGTCCCGAGATGCGGGCCACCGGCGAGGTCATGGGCATCGCGGGCGACCTGGGGACGGCCTACGCAAAGGCGCTGCTGGGTGCCGGGACCAGGCTCCCGGACGGAGGCACCGTCTTCTTCTCGCTCACGGATCGCGACAAGGAGCCGGGCCTCGATGTGGCGCGGATCTTCTCCCGGCTGGGGTTCCGCCTGCTGGCCACCGTGGGCACCGCGTCGTTCCTCGCCGAGCACGGAGTCCCGGCGGCGCATGTCGACAAGGTCGGCGAGGGCCCGTGGGACCCGGTGCGGCTGATCCAGGAGGGGAAGGTCGACCTGGTGGTCAACACCCCATTGGGCCGGCGCGCCCGGGGCGACGGCCGCCTGATCCGGGCGGCGGCCATGGCCAACGCCATCCCCTGCATCACCACGATTCGCGGCGGCCTGGCCGTGGCGCGGTCGCTGGAGGGGTCAACCGGTGCGGTCCTCGAGGTGCGCAGTCTCCAGGAGTGGCACGCGTAGGCCTCGCTGCGCTCGGCCGGCAATTGGCGATTGGCAAGAGGGCGGTGGGCTCATATGTGCGTCCTCCCCCGGCTTCCGGGGGAGGTGTCGCCGCCGTCTTCGGCGGTGACGGAGGGGGCGGCGGAGACAGCGTGCGGCCCGCCGAGATGTCCTAAGTCGAAAGGACCGCAGAGGCCGGCGTCAGCCAGAACTCAGCCGGCGTCGACCACACAGAACCTGTTGCCCTCGGGGTCGGCGAGGATGACGTAGTCGGCGTCCGGCGGTCGCTTGTCCCAGTGGATTTCGGTGGCGCCCAGGCCGAGGAGCCTCTCCACCTCGGCGGTTTGATCCTCGGCGTACAGGTCGAGGTGGATGCGCGGCGGGACCTGGACCGGCGCCGGCACGGCATCAAGCGAGACGTTCGGGCCGTCGCCGTCGCGGGGGCGCAGCAGGGCAAAGGTGTCGTCGTCTCCCTCCCGCGCCACATAGTCGAGGGCAGCGGACCAGAACGCCTTCTGCCGCTCCAGATCGTCCACCCGGATCACGATCGACCCAACCTTGATCATGCCAACGACGCTAGACGATTCCCGCCAATCGCCAATCGCCGTGGGAAAGGCCCCCCTCCCCCCTTCGGGGTACTCCCGCCGGAAGCGGGGGGAGACGCAATGTTTCTATATCTCCGCGCCAAGCACTTTCTGCTTGTCCTCGGCGGTGGCGGCGGCGAGGCGTTCCTTCACCGCGGGGTGCTTGAGGGCGAGGATGCGGGCCGCCAGGTAGGCGGCGTTCTTGCCGCCGGGTGAGCCGATCCCCAGGGTTCCCACCGGGACCCCGGGCGGCATCTGGACCGTCGAGAGGAGGGCGTCGATCCCCTGGAGGGCTCCCGAGGCCATCGGTACGCCCAGCACCGGGAGCGTGGTGTGGGCGGCGACGACGCCGGCGAGGTGGGCGGCCATGCCGGCGGCGGCGATGACGATCTCGACGCCCTTGTCCTCGAGGCCATCGAGGTACTCGGCCAGTTCGTCCGGGGTGCGGTGAGCGGAAAGGACCTTTGCCTCGTGCCCGATGCCGAGGCGGGTGAGTGCTTCCCGGCAGCCGGCGATCTGGTCGGCATCGGAGGCCGACCCGACGATCACGGCCACGAGGACCGGGTCAGGCATCGCGGATCAATCCGATGTCGGTGCGGTGGGTCATACCGGGCCACTGTACGAGGCGAACACCGTCGTAGGCCGAGCGACGCGCCTCGTCGAGGGCGGCGCCGCGGGCGACCACCGCACCTACTCGCCCGCCGGCGGTGTAGAGGTCATCACCTTCGCGGCGGGTGCCGCCGTGGATCAGCCAGCGGCTCTCCGTCTCGAGGCCGTCGGCGATTTGGATGGCATCGCCGGTACGGGGTGCGTCCGGATACCCCTCTGTGGCCAGCACGACCGCGCAGGCGGCCCGCTCGTCGAAGGCGATGCGGGGCTTGGCGTCGGTCATGCCGGAGACCCAGGCGCACACCTCGAGGAACGCTCCGTCGAGGAGGCGGGGGAGCACTGCCTGTGTCTCGGGGTCGCCGAGCCTCACGTTGTACTCGAGGAGCATCGGACCGGCGGCGGTCACCATCAGCCCGCTGAACAGGAAGCCCCTGAAGGTGGTCCCCTCGCGCTGTAGGCGGCGCAGTGTGGGGAGGACGATCTGCTGCCGGATGGTGCCTTCGAGATCGCCACCGACCATCGGATTGGGGCTCACGGCCCCCATGCCGCCCGTGTTGGGCCCCTCTTCTCCTTCGTAGAGCCGCTTGTAGTCCATGGCGTGGGGGAGGGGCACGACCTCGGTGCCCCGGCACGCGTGGAACCACGATGCCTCGACGCCGAATAGGCGCTCCTCGAGGACCACCCGCGACCCGGCGCCGCCCAGGCGACCGGTGAGCAACGACTCGGCTGCATCGCGGCATCCCTCGATCGTCTCGGGTAGGAAGACGCCCTTCCCGCCGGCTAGCCCATCGGCCTTGACGACCGGCGGCGAGGTGAAGGCGCCGAGCGCTCGATCGAGGTCGGCGACCCGCTCCACCACCCGGAAGGCCGGAGAGGGCACACCGGCCGCCTCGGTCAGGGCGCGGGTGAACGCCTTCGATCCTTCGAGCCGGGCTGCCGAGGCGCCCGGCCCCGCACAGGGGATGCCCGCTTCGGCAAGGGCATCGGCCAGACCGGCGACAAGGGGCGCCTCCGGGCCGGGGACCACCAGGTCCACGGGAATCGACCGCGCCGCCGCGACGATCCCCGCGATGTCTTCGGCTGGGACGGGCAGGTTCTCTCCGATGGCGGCGGTCCCCGGGTTCCCCGGCGCGGTGAAGAGCTCGACGTTGGCGGCGGTGACCAGCGCCCGCCCGATGGCGTGCTCGCGCCCCCCCGATCCGACGACGAGGACCTTCATCGCCTTCGGCCCTCCGCCCTCCGCCCTCCGCAAGAGCGTCCTCCCCCGGCCTCCGGGGGAGGTGGCACCGCCGTCGTCGGCGGTGACGGAGGGGGCAGCGGAGACAGCGCCCCCCTTCGGCCCTTCGGGCCACCTCCCCCCGCTGCGCGGAGGGAGACGCTCCGTCTTGCTGGAGGCTTCTTGCTCAATGCCTGAAATGCCTTCTGTTGGTGAACACCATGGCGAGGCCTAGTTCGTCGCAGGTGTCGATGACCTCCTGGTCGCGGCGGGAGCCGCCGGGTTGCACCACGGCCACGATGCCGGCCGCGGCGGCGAGGCGGACGCAGTCGTCGAACGGGAAGAATCCGTCCGAGGCGAGCACCCCACCCGTGGCCGCGGCGCCCGCCTTCTCGAGGGCGATGCGGCAGGCGTCGATCCGGCTCATCAGCCCGGCTCCGGCGCCCCGCAGGGTGCGGTCGCTGGTCACGCAGATGGCGTTCGACTTGAGCAGCGCCACGGCACGCACGGCGAATTCGAGCTCACCGTCGTGCCTTTCCGGCACCGGCGTGGCCGTGACGGTGCGCCACTCCGATGGGTCTGGTCCGGGGTCGGGCTCCTGGGCCAGCATGCCCCCGCCGACCGCATGAACCAGCCGGCGCGGGGACGGGTCTCCCGGGGGCACCACGAGCAGCCGGAGGTTCGTCTTGGCCGCGAGCAGGGCGAGGGCCTCCTCGGCGAAGTCGGGGGCGGCGATGCATTCCACGAAGAGCCCGGAGTCGACGATGGCCCGGGCGGTGGCGCGCTCCACCACCCGGTTGAAGCCGAGGATCCCCCCGAAGGCGGCCTCGGGGTCACCGGTGAGGGCCCTGCGGAATGCCTCCGCCTGATCGGCCGCCTCGGCGAGGCCACACGGGTTGGTGTGCTTGACCACCGAGCATCGGTGCGCCGGGCCTCCGTAGGCGGCCCGGTATGCGGCGTCGAGGTCGAGCAGGTTGTTGTAGGAGAGTTCTTTGCCCTGGAGGAGCCTCCCGGCGGCGACGCCGCCGCCCGACCCGTCGACTTCGAGCCACCCCTCCTGATGCGGGTTTTCTCCGTAGCGCAGCGGTTGTAGCGACGCGCCCGACGCCCACGAGGCAATGGCCGCGTCATAGGTGGCGATCCGGTTCCAAGCCCTTGCGGCGAGGCGGCGGCGGACATCGATCGGAATCGAGCCGCGGTCTTCGACGAGCGCGGCGACCTCGTCGTAGTCCGCAGGGTCGACGACGACGGCTACGCCTCCATCGGCATTCTTCGCCGCTGCCCTAACCAGAGTCGGGCCGCCGATATCGATCTCCTCGGTGACCGCGTCGCGGTCCCCGCCGCCGGCGAGGGTCTCCTCGAACGGGTAGAGGTTGCACACCACCAGGTCGATGGGGGGGTGCCCGGCTCGTTCCAGCTCTTGCATGTGGGCCGGATCGCGGCGATCGGCGAGGATCCCGGCGTGGATCGCCGGGTGGAGGGTCTTCACCCGTCCGCCCAGGATCTCGGCGGAGCCGGTGACCTCCTCGACGCGAGTCACCGGCAGGCCCGACTCCTCCAGTGCCGCTGCGGTCCCTCCCGAGGCGATGAGCGTCACATCCTGCTTTACGAGACGCCTGGCGAGATCGGCGAGCCCCGACTTGTCGGAGACACTCAGCAGGGCGCGGCACACCGGGTTGGCGGGGTCGCGGAGCCGATCGAGAAAGAGGCGGACCGCCTGGGGGTAGATCCGATGCTCGACTTCGGTGAGGATCCTCGCGGCGAGGCCTTCCGCGCCTTCGTCGCCGCGCACCGCGATCGAGCCCTGGAGGAGGATCGGTCCGCCGTCGACGGTCTCATCGACGATGTGCACGGTGGCCCCGGCAACGGCGACGCCCGCTTCCCACTGTTGTGCGGGCGCGTCGAGGCCGGGAAAGTCAGGGAGCAGCGACGGGTGGACGTTGAGGATCGTGCCGGGGAACCGCTCGAGGAACCACGGGGAGAGAACCCGCATGTATCCGGCGAGGAGCAGATGGTCGGCGTCCGCCACGGCGGCGAGCAGCTCCGCCTCGTGATGCTCCCGCGTCTCGAGGCGGGGGACCACGGCTGTCGGTATCCCGCGGCGAGCCGCTCTCTCCAGGGCGGGGGCGTCGGGGTTGTCGCCGACCAGCAGGACCAGGTCGGCATCGTCGAGGTCCTCCGCGGCGAAGGCCTCCATCAGCCGTTCGGCGTTCGAGCCCCGCCCCGAGGCGAGGATGGCAAAGCGGGGTCTATCGGGAGGCGTAGCCAAGATCGACTCCACCCCCTTCGGTCACCTCGCCGACCCGGAGCCAGCCCTCGGGCGCCTCGTCGACGACCGCCACAAAACCGAGGCCCATGTTGAAGGTGGCGGCCATCTCTTCCTCCGGCACGCCACCGGCCTGGGAGACCACTCCGAGGATCGGGGGCCGGGTGTAGGTGTCGGGGTCGATCCTGGCCCCCAACCCGGCGGGCAGCAACGCTGCGAGCCGCCCGAGCAGACCGCCGCCGGTGATGTGGGCGGCCGCCTTGAACGAGACGTTGGCGACGGCGTCCACGTAGATCGCCGTCGGGGTGCGCAGCACGTCGCCGAGCGTGCCCACGAGGCCGGGGACAGTGCCGTCGGGATCGAGCCCTGCCTGGTCGAACAGGGCGCGGCGGGCGAGCGTGAAACCGTTGCTGTGGAGCCCGGTTGAGGGGAGGGCCACCACCGGATCGCCGGGGCGGATCGCCGATGGGTCGGGAAGACGATCGCCATCTACCAGCCCCACCGCAAATCCGGCCATCTCGATTGCGCCGTCGGCGTGGACGTTGGGCATCTCGGCAGTCTCGCCGCCCAGGAGCGCACAGCCCGCCTCCCGGCACGCCGCTGCGATGCCGCGCACTGCCGCTCCCAATCGATCGGCGTCGAGGCGTCCGGCGGCGAGGTAGTCGAGGAAGAGCAGCGGGCGGGCCCCGAGGGGGAGGAGGTCGTTGACGTTCATCGCCACCAGGTCGCGCCCCAACCCCTCGAAGTGGGCCGGCTCGGTGGCGAGGAGCACCTTGGTCCCCACGCCGTCGCAGGTCGCGGCGATCACCGGGTCGGATATCCCATCGAGGTCGGGTCGGAGGAGCCCGGCGAAGCGCGAGGCGTGGGTGACGACTTCCGGGCCGTGGGTGGAGCGAACCAGGGGGCCGATGGCCTCCACGAACCGCTCGGCGGCGGTGACATCCACCCCTGCCAACCGATAAGAGAGCGGGCGGGTCACACCGGGTAGTCCCCGGTCATGCAGGCCATGCAGAAGTCGCCGCCACCGGTGGCGCGCCGCAGGCCTTCGACGGAGAGATAGCGGAGGTCGTCGACACCGATCATGTCGGCCACCCGTTCCACGGAGCCCGCCCGGTTGATCACGAGCTCGTCACGATCCGGGGTGTCGATGCCGAGGTAGCAGGGCCAGGCGAGCGGCGGGCTGGCGACCCGCATGAGGACCTCGGAGGCCCCCGCCTCCCGGATCATCTGGACGATCTGGCGGGAGGTATTGCCGCGGACGATCGAGTCGTCGACCAGCGCAACGCGCATGCCCCGCACCGCGTCGCGGATCACCGAGAGCTTCATCTCGATCTGGGAGGTGCGGGAATCCTGGTCGGGGAGGATGAAGGTCCGCCCGACATAGTGGCTGCGCAGGATCGCCTTCTCGTAGAGGACGCCGCTGCGCCGGGAGTACCCGATCGCGGCCGGCACGCCCGAGTCCGGCACCGGGATGACGATGTCGGGGGGCGGCGTGCCCGCGGCCTCGTCGGCGACCGCCAGCTCCATCCCCATCCGGATACGAGCGCTGTTCACCGACTGGCCGAAGACCGTCGAGTTGGGCCGGGAGAAGTAGACGAGCTCGAACACGCAGGGGCTGGGCTGGGCAGGCTCCAGGAGCTGCACCGTGGTGACGCCCTCCGGGCCGATGGATACCAGCTCACCGGCTCCGATCTCGGCGATGTGGTCTGCATGGAGCACGTCGAGGGCGCAGGTCTCGGAGGCGATGACCCAGCCCCCCTTCATCTCGCCGAGGACCAGCGGCCGGAGCCCGTTGGGGTCGCGCAAGCCGTACAGGGTCCCGTTGCAGAGCATCGTCAATGAGTACGCCCCCACGGCGCGCGAGGCCATGTACTGGAGAGCGGCCGGGAAGTCGGGAGCATGCGATCGGGCGATCAGGTGGACCAGCAGCTCGGTGTCGAGCGAGGTCGCCACCAGCGACCCCTCGGCCTCCAGATCGGCGCGCAGCTCGGCGGCGTTCTTGATGTTCCCGTTGTGTGCCAGCGCCAGGCGCCCGTAAGGGGTGTTGGCGACGAAGGGCTGGACGTTCTGCTCGGGCCCGATGGTCGAATACCGGCAGTGGCCCACCGCCCGACTGCCGGGCATGTCCTCGATCCGTTGATAGGGGAGGGCGTCGGCGATGAGCCCCATGCCCTTCTCCACCGTGAGGACCCCATCCGGCCCCGACGAGGCGATGCCGGCGGCCTCCTGTCCCCGGTGCTGCAACTCGAAGAGCGCCCGATGCACGAGAGGCGCCGCGCCCTCCTCGCTATACACCGCCACCACCCCGCAATGCTCGCGGAGCTTGTCGAGCGGCACCGCGATCATCTCGGCCCCCGGTGGGCCGCGGCGAGATCGCCCAGCGAGACATCGATTGCGTCGCCCACGGAAACGCGTTCGCCACCGACGGTGCCGATCACCTCCGCGGCCACGCCGTGCTCAGCGGCCCGGTCGACGATCGCCGCGGCATGCTCCTCCGTCGTGCTGGCCCAGGCAACACCGGACCCCTCGCCAAAGAGCGCCCAGTGGCTCCATGCGCCGTGGATCGTCACGCCGACACCGCTGCGGAGTGCCAGCTTGGCGAGGGCGACCGCCAGGCCTCCCGTCGCGCCGTCTTTGGCCGCACCGATCCGGCCGAGGCGGCACTGCTCCACGAGCAGCCCGGCCAGCCGGAGGTCGGCTTCGAGGTCCACCGATGGAGCGGGGTCGCCGACGCCGGCCACGAGGTGGCCGTAAGCGGAGTACGCGGGCTGGGACGGCGGTGTTCCGAGGAGGATCACGACCTGTCCAGGCTCCCACGACGCCGCGGGTACCGCGGCGATGTCGTCGATCACACCGACCATCCCGATCATCGGGGTGGGGGGTATCGCCCCTGCGGGGGACTCGTTGTAGAGCGAGCAGTTTCCGCCGGTGACCGGCAGGCCGAGCCTGCGGAGGCCGTCGCCGAGGCCACGGATCACCTCCGACAATCGGGCGAACTCGACCGGGTCCGAAGGCGAGCCGATGTTCAGGCCGTCGGACACCGCGATCGCCTCGGCTCCCACACAGGCGAGGTTGCGCAGCGCCTCGCCGAGCAATGCCTGGGTGCCGTGATAGGGATCGGAGGCACAGCGCGCACCGTCTCCGACGAGGGAGATGGCGTAGCCGCGGGTCGATCCGGGGAGCCGTTGCACGGCCGCCTCTCCCTGTCCGGGCCCGCGCACGGTGCGGTTGCCCACCGTCTGGTCGTACCGCTCGTACAGCCAGGCGACATCGGCGATGCCGGGCAGACCGAGCAGGTCGATGAGCACCGCGTCCAGGTCGGCCGGAGTCTCGAAAGGCGGATACGGCTCCGGCCGGGGGAGTGAAGCCGCCTCCCAGCGCTGCGGGGGCGTCCCGTCGGCAACGAGCCGGGCGGGCAGGTCGACCACCACCTCGCCGCCGTGGATCACCCGGAGCTGCCCCGAGTCGGTGACCCTGCCGCACACTGCGGCATCGACGCCGAACGAGCGGAAATGGGCGAGCGCGGCGTCGATGCGATCGGGCTCGATCACCAGCATGAACCGCTCCTGGGATTCTGACAGCAGGATTTCGAAGGCCTCCATCCCCGCCTCGCGCTGGGGGATCGCGGCCAGGTCGACATCGAGCCCGGTTCCCCCTGCCGCCGCCATCTCGGACGTGGCGCAGGCGATCCCACAGGCGCCGAGGTCCTGGCAGGCGACCAGGCCGCCGTCGAACGAGAGCATCGCCTCCATCAGCTTCTTGCCCATGAAGGGATCCCCCACCTGGACGTGGGAGCGGCGGGACGCGTGCTCGTGGTCCTCGCCGAGTTCCTCGGAGGCGAAGGCCGCGCCGAGGATGCCATCGCGGCCCGTGGTGGCGCCGACGATCACGAGCGCGTTTCCCGGGCCGGTTGCAGCGGCGGTTCGCATCGCGTCGTGGCGAACCAGCCCAGCGGCGAGCGCGTTGACCAGGGGGTTGCCCTCGTAGCGCGTGTCGTAGGCGGTGAGGCCGCCGACGTTGGGCACGCCGTACGAATTGCCGTACCCGCCGATGCCGGCGACGACGCCGTCCTGGAGCCAGCGGGTCCGCGGCGTGCCCGGGTCGCCGAAGCAGAGCGCATCCATCACGGCCACGGGCCGGGCCCCCTGGGCCACGATGTCACGCAGGATGCCGCCGACTCCGGTGGCCGCGCCCTGATACGGCTCGACGGCGCTGGGGTGATTGTGGCTCTCGATCTTGAACGCCAGGGCCCATCCCTCCCCGACGTCCACGGTGCCGGCATGCGCCCCCGGACCTGCGAGGACGGCGTCGCCGTCGGTGGGGAGCGTTCGCAGCAGCGCGCCCGTCGACTTGTACGAGCAGTGCTCGCTCCACATCCCGGCAAACACCGCGAGCTCCACACGATTCGGCTCTCGCCCCAGCTCGGCGACGATGTGGTCCAGTTCGGTGGGCGTAAGCCCCATGGCCAGCCCGAGGTCGCGCGTCGACGAGGTGTCGATGGTCACGATTGGGCCCCCCCGATCGCACTGGCACGGGTAACGGGCAACGGGTGACGGGCAACGTGGCTGGCCAGCGACTCCCGCGCACCCTGGAAGAGCCTCAATCCGTCCCCACTCCCGAGAACCGGATCCGACGCCCGCTCCGGGTGGGGCATGATCCCCAGCACCTGGCCGCTCTCGTCGAGCAGCGCGGCGACGGAGCCGATCGACCCGTTCGGGTTGTCCTCGTAGACCAATGGTGCCCGGTCGGCGATCGCGGCAACGCCGCCGGGATGGAAGTAGGAGCCCTCGCCGTGAGCGATCGGCAACCGGAGCACGGTTCCCGGCGGGATCTCGCGGAACCAGGGGCTGTCGGTGGTGACGGTGCAGCGCACCGTCACCCATCGATGCCGGAACCCGGCCGGGTCGTTGTAGGAGAGCGCTCCGGGCAGCAGGCCGGCCTCGACGAGGATCTGAAAGCCATTGCACACGCCGATCACCAGGCCGCCGCGAGCCACCAGCGACCCGAGGCCTCGCACCGCAGGTTCCTGGCTGGCGAGCATGCCCGCCCGCCAGTAGTCACCGAACGAGAAGCCTCCGGGAAGGCCGGCAACGGCGACGTCTTCGGGAAGGGGCTCACCCGATGGGTGGGGGAAAGCGTCGAATCCCGCGGTGCCGAGGGCTTCGAGGAGATCGCGGTCCCCGTTGGAACCGGGGAAGACGACGACGGCCGCCCCGGGTCGGGTCACGCCATCTCCCCCATAGAGATGGCGTACGTCTCGAGACTCGGGTTGACCAGGAGCTGATCGCACAGGTCGGCCGTGATGCGCTCGGCATCGTCTGCCGTGTCACACGCGATCGTCAGGGAGAGGGTGCGGCCCACCGCTTCGACGGTGACGGCCTCGTGCCCCAGGCGCCCCAGGCTCTCTTGAACCGCCTCCGCCTGCGGGTCCTTGACACCCGGGCGGGGGCGGACGGCGAGCTCAACCCGGTACATCGGCCA